>Ga0334890_1003313_pt1 | contig 16511 bp, 12 predicted proteins | sample GraSluR1_MG_3_FD_207220 | JGI IMG/M metagenome (GOLD analysis project Ga0334890, IMG submission 207220) | Sludge microbial communities from methane-producing bioreactor in Wageningen University, Netherlands - Granular Sludge_31_08-R1 | ecosystem: Engineered > Bioreactor > Anaerobic >... | reverse complement strand
CCCCAGATGATCTGGTCCTGGACCTTGAAAAAGGGAACCTGTACGGCGCGGTCGCGAAGCTGCCACACCTCTGTATGCCGGTTCGCCGGGTTTTGAAAGTCGTGCAGCGGCGCTTCAATCAGCATGGCAACCTCGTACGGGTCGGTGCGGAATTCGGGCCGGCGATCGATCCCGCCGACGAACGGGTAGACGATGTGGTTGCTGGCGGCGACATAGAGAGGGCTAAGCTGGCCGAGGACTTTGATGCCCGCGGGCGGGACGCCGATCTCCTCGTAGGTTTCGCGCAGGGCCGTGTCGGCGAGTGTGATGTCGATAGTCTCGCGGCCGCCGCCCGGCAGGCTGACCTGTCCGCTGTGGACGCCTCGGTAGGTGGGCCGGAGGATGAAGGGGAGATGCAAGACGCCGTCTACCGGGTAGAACAGGATGAGAACCGCGCTGAGGCGAGCGTCCGGCCGCGGCGGGTCTTCCTGTTCACCGTCGCGGCGAGGGCGCGGGGCCATGCCAAACTGCGCGGCGGGCCCTGGCAACGGTTGGGACAAGTCGCGGCGAATTCCTTGTAGAAACGGTTCGAGCGAGCGGTTCATAATGCGTGACAGATGAGCCCCTTAAGGTATTCGCCTTGGGGGAAGGTGATGGCAACCGTATGGTCGCTCGCCTGGTGTAGCCGTTCCAGGATTTGCAGGTCGCGGCCTGCGTCCAGCGCTGCGCCGAAGATGACTTTTTGGAACAGGTCGAAGTCGACCAGGCCGCTACAACTAAACGTCGCCAGGATGCCTCCGGGTTTCAGCAGGCGCAGAGCGAGCATGTTGATCTCTTTGTAGCCGCGCAGCCCGCGATCCATATGGTCACGGGCATGCACGAATTTAGGCGGGTCCAGGATCACCGCGTCGAACAATTCGCCGTCCGGTTCAATGTCGCGCCAATCGCGCAGAACGGCAAAGACGTCGCCCGCCACGTTTACGCTTTGTGCGTCGGGGTCGAAGCCGTTGAGGCGCAAGTTTTCTTCCGCCAGGGTGAGGGCATCGTAGCTGGCGTCGATGTTGGCGACGGAGCGGGCGCCTGCGGCGAGGGCGTGAACGGCGAAAGCGCCCGTATAGCTGAAGGCGTTGAGGACGCGGGCGTCGCGGCAATAGGCGGCGACGCGGCGGCGGTTTTCGCGCTGGTCGGTATAGAAGCCGGTTTTTTGGCCGTGGGCAAGGTCGACGAGGAAACGCAGGCCGTGTTCGTTCACCTCGACGCGGTCGGGCGGCTCGTCGCCCGCCAGCAAACCGGCGGCGTCTTGCAAGCCTTCCGGGCGGCGGACGGCTAATTCGCTGCGCTCGACGACGCTGTGACAGCCGGTCTCTTCGATCAGTAGTCCGGCCAACTCGTGCTTGTGCACATCCATGCCCAACGTGCCGATCTGGACGACCAGACAGCCGGCGTAGCGGTCGACGATGAGGCCGGGCAGGGAGTCGCTCTCGCCGTTGACCAGGCGGTAGGCGTCGGATGCGTCGCTCAATTGCAGGCGGCGGCGCAGTTCGGCGGCCTGGCGGATGCGACGTCGCCAGAAGTCGCGATTCACCGCTTCGCCTTCCTCCCAGGTGAGGAGGCGGACTTGGATCTGGCTGGCGCGGTTGAGGTAGCCGCGGGCGAGCCAACGTCCGTTGGCGTCAGCTACGTCTACGATGTCCCCGTCGGCCAGGCTGTCGGGGATATGACGGATGGTGCCGCTGAATACCCAAGGGTGGCGCTGGCGTACGGGCTTGTCGCGCCCGGGCTTGAGGACGACGGCTTCTTGGCTGTTAGGCATGGCATCTCGCTCCGGCATAGCCGGGATGGAAGGGATCAGGACAGGTCATCTTGTTCAGGTTGTCCGCGGTCGATCTCCCAGCCGTATTGATTGATGACGACGGTGCGGTCGGGCAGATGGATGGTCATCGATTGCGGCTCGTAGTCGAAGGCGAGTTCGCCCTCCGGCGTGGCGATGACGCCTTGCACCGACTCGGGGCGGCGGCGGCTGAAGCGCACGCTGTAGCCTCTGTAGATCAGCCAGTGGGTCAGGGGCTTCACATCGGCGCGCATGGAGGGGGTTCCGTTTCTAAATGAGGCGCATCTGAATGAGGCGCGGCGGATGCTGTCGGGTCCGCACGCAGTTGGCGGCGCCATTCAAAGCAGCGCACGCGCTGCGTGCCGTCGGTAATACGGGCTTCGTGGGCGACAGCCAAGCCGCATACCCAGACGATGCGCCCGCTCGCGGCGTCGACGATTAGGGGCCAGCCCTTGCGCAGGGCGGGCGGGACTTTGCGGTCGGTGAAGAAGTCGCCTAACTGCTTGTGGCGACCGCCCATGCCGAGTGGGGCGAAGGCCATGCCGGGCGAGGGCGCGGTAAGGACGGGTTGTGTTATCGCCGCGGCGTCGACAAAGGCGCGCCAGGGGGCGACGCGGCTGCGCCAGTCTGCCGGCAGGCTATCTACCGGAAACGAGGCGCAGTGCAGCGTCCAGCCGCCGGCCGCGTCGACCACGCCTTCAGCGGGCAGAGGTACGGGGCCGGCGTCGCGGCGTTGCCTGTCCAGATACGGGTGATCCGGGCGGATAGGCAGGACGTCCTGCCGGTGAAGGCTGAGCCGGGTGGGCGTATCTTCCGATGGGGGGAGGACAGTCCAGGTCAAGCCGGCGGCGAAGGTATGCGGCCCGCCGGCGAGGTCGCCGGTGCGGATGCGCCACAGAAGTTCTTCGCTGCGCTCGAAACTCGCCTCGCGCAGGTCCAGCCCAAGCAGGGCGACGGCCTGGCGCAGTACGCCGCGTTGCGCGGCTAGGTCCAAGGTGCGAAACATTGCGATATCGAGGATGACGCGGCCTGCGACAAGGTCGGCGGCTGCGCACAGTGCGGCGAGGCTGCTGCGGTCCCAGGCGGCAGTTCGTTCCGCCTCGGCGGCCAGGATGCCGGCGGTGCGCGCCAGCGTGGGCACGATCTGCGGGTTGATCTCGGCTAGGAGCGGCAGCGCGGCGTGGCGGATGCGGTTGCGCAGATGCGTCTGGTCTTGATTGGTGGCGTCTTCGCGGCAAGACAAGCCGTAACCGGCGAGGTAGGCAAGAATCTGGGCGCGGCGCACGCCGAGCAGGGGCCGGACGAGCGTCAACGGTCTGCCGGGCGGCGCTTCTGCGAGCGGACGAACCCAGGCCATGCCGCCCAGGCCTTGCAACCCTGCACCGGAGATGAGGTTCATCAGCACCGTTTCGGCCTGGTCGTCCATGTGATGGGCGACGGCGACAACGGGCGGTTGACCAGGGGGCGCGACGGCGCGCGCGGTCTCGGCTAGGAAGGTATAGCGAAGGGTGCGTGCGGCAGCTTCTACGCCCCCGCCCAGCTCGGCGATCGCCCCTTCGGCCAAACGGCGCAGATGGAACTCGACGCCGAGCGATTGGGCGAGGCTTGCAACGAATTCGGCGTCGGCGCGCGACTCAGGCCGCAGGGCGTGGTCGAGGTGTGCGGCGTGCAGCGTCAGTCCCCAGGCAGGCGCAAGTTGCGCCAGCGCGTGGAGGAGGCAGACGCTGTCGGCGCCGCCGCTGATGCCGACGACCACATGGGTGACGGCGGAACCTGCCTGCGCGAAGAGGCGGTGACGCGTCTGCGCGAGGTTTACGGCTTCGATGATCGGCAGGGCGAAGCCGGGACAATCTTCTATCAGACTGGAATGGCGGTTCACAGACGGGATTATACCATACCCAATAACACGAATGCCTTTTTTGGCCCCCTATTCCTTATGGTATAATCTCGATCATGTCGGCGGCATACACGGTGTCGTGCGTAGGGCATGTTGTCCGTGCTGCAGGCTCAATGTCACATGAAACGCAAGGAAGATGGAAGCCGTCTCTCCTCTGTTTGCATGTCTATAAACCAGGCTCTATGAGGCTTCTTGGCCCAGGGGCGACAGGGTGAACCACCGGCGTTTGTACCCTTCAATCTAGACGCCGCCGGCTCGAACGCACAAGGGGCGCATTGACGAGTGATCAACCCGTTTGATTGGCTGCTGGGTCTCTTCTCACTAGATATCGGCATTGACCTGGGCACGGCGAACACGCTTGTCCATGTGAAGAATCGGGGCATTGTCATCAACGAGCCGTCGGTCGTGGCGATCGACATTTCGTCACGGCGGCGCAACCGGGTAAAGGCGATCGGCAATGACGCCAAGGAGATGGTGGGGCGCACGCCGGCGCACATCGTCGCCATCCGGCCGTTGCAGGACGGGGTGATCTCCGACTTCGATGTGACGGAGCAGATGATCCATCACTTCATCGGCAAGGTGCATGGCAACCGTGCGTTTGGCGCGGCGCGGCCGCGAGTGGTGATCGGCATCCCGTCTGGCGTGACGGAAGTGGAGAAGCGCGCCGTGCGCGATGCGGCCATCAGCGCGGGCGCGCGTGAAGCGGGTCTGGTCGAGGAGCCGATGGCGGCGGCGATCGGCGCCGGTTTGCCGGTAACGGAATCGGTCGGCTCCATGATCGTGGACATCGGCGGCGGCACAACGGAGGTTGCCGTGATTTCGCTCGGCGGCATTGTCGTCAGCCGCTCGATCCGCGTGGCGGGCGACGAGATGAACGAGGATATCGTCAACTACGCGCGCCAGAAGTACAACTTGCTGATCGGGCTGCGCATGGCCGAGCGCACCAAGATCGAGATTGGGTCCGCCTACCCGATGGAGCGCGAGCGCACGATGATCTTGCGCGGGCGCAACCTGGTGACCGGCTTGCCGGAGGCGGTGGAAGTCAGTTCGGTGGAAGTGCGCGAGGCGTTGGCGGGGTCAGTGCAGGTTATCATCGATTCGGTCAAGGCGACATTGGACGAAACGCCGCCGGAATTGGTGGCCGATCTGATGGAATACGGCATCGTGTTGGCCGGCGGCGGCGCGCTGCTGCATGGCTTGGCGCAGCGCTTGCAGGACGAGACGCGCATGCACGTTTATGTGGCCGACAACCCGCTGACGGCGGTCGTGATGGGCGCGGGCATGATTCTGGAGAAGCCCGAGTTCTATAAAGAGACGCTGACGAGCATGCAGCGCAAGAGCACGATACGGTAGCGCCCCGCTTGGGCTGCCTGCTCCTTTTGTCCACACTTTTTCCTTATGCGCGATAGCGAACGAAGACCCTGGTCGATAGGCGATATCGGCATCCGTTTCCTGATTCTTGGGTTGGCGGCGCTGCTGCTGATGGCCTTGCAGGTGACGGGTCGACTGGAGCCGATCCAGAGCGCGGCCACGCAGTTGACCTCTCCCGCCCAGGTGGGCGCGACGAGCGTCACCAACAACGTCACAGACGCCGTCGATTTCGTATTTGAGTTGCGCCGGTTGCGCCAGCGCAACTTGGAGCTAGAGCAGATCAACTCCGGCCTGCTGGTCGAGAACTTCGAGTTGCGCGAGGTGGAGCGCGAAAACCAGACGCTGCGCGAGATGCTGGATTTCGCGCAGACGCGACCGGGGTTGGAACTGCGCGGCGCACAGATCGTAGCGCGTGTGATCGGCCGGGAGAGCAACAACTTCCTCGACTATATCATGCTGGACCTGGGGCAGACGCACGGCATTGCCGTGGGGATGTCGGTGGTAACCGACCAGGGGCTGGTCGGACGCATCAGCGAGGTGACCGAGAGCTGGTCGAAGGTTCTGCTGATTACCGACGCCAGCAGCGCGGTGAACGCGATCTTGCAGAGCAGTCGCCTGAACGGCGTGGTACGCGGCTCGCCCAGCGGTGATTTGGTGATGGACTACATTCCTCAGGGCCGTGAGTTCAGCATCGGCGAAGTGGTGCTTACGTCCGGTCTAGGCGGGCGCGTGCCCAAGGGCATCCCGCTTGGACAGGTGACAGAGATTCGCCAGCGCGATATCGACGTGTTTCAGCAGGCCGTGGTGCAGCCGACGGTGGATTTCCAGCGGTTGGAACTGGTCATGATCGTAACGAACTTCGACCCGTTGGAGAACGTGCCTGATATGCTGGCGCCCGAAGTCGTTCCGGCGGGGGAGCCGAGCCCGGAAGAAGGGGCTTTGCCTTCAGAGGAGGACGCTGCCGCGGATAATGCGCAGCGCGAGGCGCCTTGAACCGCGGCGCCCTATACTATGTGATGATCCCGCTGTTGCTTGTGGCGGGGCTGTTGCAGTCGACGGCTGCCACGCGTATCGAGATTCGCGGGGTGAAGCCGGATCTGGTGTTGCTGCTGATCATTGCGGGGACGCTGGTCTACGGGAGCCGTCCGGGGCTGGTCTGGGCCTTCATCGGCGGTATTGCGCTGGACAGCTTCAGCGGCGGGCCGATGGGCGCGTCCAGCCTGGCGTTGATGGCTGCGACGCTGGCGGCTGGTCTGGGCCACCGCACCTTGTCCCGTTATAACCTGTTAGTGCCCCTAGGGGCGGCGGCAATCGGCACGGCGATCTACGGGTTGACCTATCTGGCAATCCTCTTTGTGTTGGACGTCTTCAACATAGTGCAGCATCGCGTGCCCCTGGTGGAGATGGTGCAATACGTTTTGGCGCCGGCGATTGCCTATAACACGATCCTGATGCTGGCGGCCATGCCCTTCTTGAACCGGCTGCCGGAGAGTCAGGACATTTGAGTCAGCGGCCATGTTCTTTTATCGGTTGATAGCAGATGTTTGATCAGAAGATTCGCGACACGTCCGGCATATCGATGTTCCTGTTTCGGGCTGCGCTGTTCCTGGCATTCCTGTTGATGGCAGGGCGGCTGTATCAGTTGCAGATCGTGCAGGGAGATTCCTATCGGGCGCGAGCGGACGATAACCGGTTTACGTTGATCGAGATGCCGGCCCCGCGCGGCGTGATCTACGATCGTTCGGGCGAGATTCTGACGCGCAATCGCCCGAGTTTCGAGATCGGCGTGGTGCCCGAAGACCTGCCCTATAACGATCCGGCGACAGAGCAGGATGAGGAAGCTCTGGAGATCGCCAGGGTGTTGCGCTTGGTGGGGGCGGATACGGACGAAGATACCGCATTGCGCATTGCGGAGCTCCTGTTCCTACGCCTGGGCCGCGTGGACTACGCTAAGACGGTGGGTGAAGCGGGCGTCCGCCTTGAGTACATCACGGTGCCCGGCCCGGTGCAATTGGTGATCCCGGAGGACGGAGGGCCGCCGCGCGAGGAGGCGCAGCCCGTGCTGGCGCCGGATATTTCCGTGCCGTTGCCGCTGCCGGGCCTGGTAGCGCTGGTGCAGCGGGCAGTCGCCATCGGGCGACAGGGCAGCGCATCGCAGCCGGTGCCGATTCTGGACTTGCTGGACCGGGACAAGGCGTTCGCCGTGGCGGAGGAGGCATACCAATTGCCCTCAGTACGGGTGAAGGAGGTGCCCGTCCGCGAATACGTGACCGGCGACTTGATGAGCCACATTCTGGGCTTCATGGGGCCGATTCCGGCGGCGGCGGCGCAGGATTACCGCGAGCGAGGTTACACCAACCCGAACGAGAAGGTCGGTCTGAATGGGCTGGAGTTCACCTATCAGCGGGAACTGCGCGGGATCCCCGGCTATAAGAACATCGAAGTGGATATTCTGGGCCGCGAGATGCGCACTGTGGGCGAGGTGGCGGAGCCGGTGCCGGGCCTGAATCTGATCCTCAACATCGATCGCCGCTTGCAGCAGGTCATGGAGGACGAACTCCAGGCGATGATGGATCAGCAGGAGGCCCCGTGGGGCGTGGCGATCGCCATGGAGCCGAAGACCGGCGCGGTGTTGGGGATGGTGAGCCTGCCGTCTTATAACAACAACATATTCGCCGAGCGGATCGGCGAGGACTACATGGATTTGGAAGCGGACGAGCGGCGACCGCTGATCAATTACGCCATTGGCGGCCTCTACCCGCCTGGCTCGGTGTTTAAGATGGTGCCGGCTGCCGCTGCATTAACGGAAGGCGTGATCAACGGCAGTACGACGATTGTCGATGCGGGACCGATCTACCTGCCCAACCGCTACGCGCCGAATAATCCGGAGCTGGCTCAGGAGTTTGTGAGCTGGAATCATAAGCTGGGCATCGTCCACGGCGCGATCAACGTGGTCGAGGCTCTCGCCTTGTCGAACGACATCTTCTTCTACATCATCGGCGGCGGGTATCCGCCTACGCAGTTCCAGGGGTTGGGGCAGGCTAAGTTGTCGGAATGGACCGCCCGGTTCGGCTATGGCGAGTCGACAGGCGTTGACCTGCCGGGCGAGGTGAGCGCTATTGTGCCCAACGATCAGTGGAAACGCCAATTGTATGCTGAGAGTTGGACGACGGGCGACAGCTACAATATGGCAATTGGGCAGGGGTATGTGCTGGCAACGCCGCTCCAAGTGTTGGTGAGCACCGCTGCGGTGGCGAACGGCGGTACGATCTACAAGCCGCAGATCGTGCGCCAGATCGTGGATGCGTCGGGCGGATTGCAGCGGGATTTTGAGCCGATTGCCGTGCGCGAGGTCGGCGTTGACGCCGATCTGATGGAATTGGTGCGCCAGGGGATGTGGGCTGCGGTGAATGCGCCCGGCGGCACCGCCTATGGGGTCAAACTTGACGATGTGATCGTGGCGGGCAAGACGGGCACCGCCGAGTTTTGCGAGTACATCCCGGAGGAGGAGGACTGCCGTCGCGACGAGAAAGGTTTTTTGCCTTTCCATGCCTGGTTCGTGACTTTCGCGCCGTATGATGATCCTGAGATCGCGTTGGTGGTCTTCCTGTATGACGGCGGCGAAGGTTCTGAGGCCGCTGTGCCCGTGGCTAGAGGGATCTTGGAGTACTATTTTGACGAGATCAGCCCCCGGTAGCCTGGGCGCTTGAGACGGCTGCGACTTTTTGGCAAGATGCGGTGCAGCGGCGATGCCCCAGACGCACCCGGCGCTGCGGGCGCTTGTGAGATCGAGGCCATTCACGCATAATAAGCCAGGAAGTCCCTTTGTTCAGTCGAGCGATCGAACAGGGGGTGCGCCCAATGCCGCCATCGGTTAGGAAGCGGAAGGCTGTGCAAGAGAGCCGGACAGGCGCTGTCGATCCACATTCTGTCAAGACGAGAGCGTCCGAACAGTTGGACAATGCTACGGTGATGGAAGAAGGAACCGAGCAAGAGGCGATCAATTCCGCTGCCGAACTCCACAATGGGGCTGACCAGTCGCATGGGGAGAAGCCGGCGGATGCGGCGCGCGCAGAGTTCGGCGCGGAGTCCGGCGCGGACGAAGCGACGTCTCTGACTGCGGTGAAGATCCGCGGACGTCCGGGCGGCGTCTCCATCGAGATGGGCGAGGGCGATTGGGACGATCTGATCAAGGCGCTGGACGAGCGTCTGAGCGCGGCGGAGGGGTTTTTCCGCGGCGGGCGCGCCGTGTTGGAGCTTGGCCCGCGTGAGGCGAGCGAAGAGCGGCTGCGGCAGGTGCGCGTGATCTTGGTGCGTCATGATATGACGTTGGGCATAGTCAAGTCGACGGCGCGGCGGACGCTGCAGGCCGCGCTAATGTTGGGGCTGTCGACCAGCAGCGAGGCAGAGGAGCCTGTACCCGCAGAGCCGGCGATGGCTCCGGTGGTGGCGATCACGCAGCCGCAATCGCCCTATTTCGTGCATAACGGCACGCTGCGTTCTGGGCAGGTATTGCGCAAAGCGGAAAGCGTCGTCGTGCTGGGCGATGTCAACCCGGGCGCGCAGGTGATCAGCGCCGGCGATGTGATGGTGTGGGGCAGGTTGCGCGGGGTGGCCCATGCGGGCGCGGCAGGCAACAAGAAAGCTGTTGTCGCGGCCATCGAGTTTTCTCCGACGCAGTTGCGTATTGCCGGCGTGGCAGCAATTGCCCCCGAAAGCAAGAAAACCGGGCGCGGCCTGAAGTTTTGGCAGAAGCCGCCCGAAAGACGACCGGAGGTCGCATATATCGCCGATGGCCGTATTGTGGTTGAACCGTGGGATGATTCGCGGCCGGGCCGTCCAAAGACCGTCCGTCGCTGATCGAGTTATGCCGGATTGGATGTTCTTGCGCCATAGGCCGCTCGCCGGCAAGGCGCGCACCCGTATCGCACACGTCGCATCGAGGAAGCCGACATGCCGGGCACGGTGATTACTGTAACATCGGGTAAGGGAGGCGTCGGCAAGACAACCACGACGACGAATGTGGCGGTAGCGCTGGCAATGGCCGGCAAACGCGTCGTGGTCGTGGATGCGGATATCGGGCTGCGCAACCTCGACCTCGTAATGGGCCTTGAGAGCCGCGTGATCTATGACCTGGTAGACGTGGTGGAGGGGCGCTGCGAGTTGCAGCAGGCGTTGGTGCGCGATAACCGCGTCGAAGCGTTGCACTTGCTGGCCGCAGCGCAGACGCGCGACAAGTCCGACGTCGGCATCCAGCAGATGGTCAGCGTGTGCAAGGCGTTGAGCCAAACGGCGGATTATGTGATCATCGATTCGCCTGCGGGCATCGAGCACGGATTTCAGAGCGCAATTGCGCCTTCGGACCGCGTGTTAATTGTGACAACGGCGGATGTGAGCGCGCTGCGCGATGCGGACAAGGTGATCTATTTGTTGGAACGCGACTGGAAGCACCAGCCGGGTCTCGTGGTCAATCGTTACAATGCTCAATTGTCGCGCGACGGCGAGTTGCGCGATATCGACGATATCCTCGACATTCTCTCCATCGATCTCCTCGGCGTTGTTCCTGAGCACAAGAGCATTGTACTGGCTACGGACCGCGGCCAGCCGATTGCGCTGAACCGGCGTCATTACGTGAGCCAGGCGTATCACAACATGGCGCAGCGCGTGATGGGCAACAATGTACCGCTGATGGACTTCCGTGAGCCCGGCTTCTTTAACGCGCTGGCGCGGCTGTTTGGGCGTTGATGTGACGGCGACTGCGGCCGGCCCGGACGCGTAGGCCACTATCCTTATGAACCAGAGACTGAATTGGCGTGATATTGACTGGTTGCTGCTGCTTGCGGTGCTGATCCTGGTCGCGTTCGGCATCGCCATGGTGTATAGCGCCACCTTCACGACGGAAGACCTGAGCGACTACTGGCTGCGCCAACTCGTGTTTGCCCTGATTGGGTTGACCGGCCTTGTGATCATGGCGCTATTTGACTACCGGCACCTTGAGCTGTTGGCGCCGCCTTCTTTTATCTTGTTTGTTATGTTGCTGGTCGCAGTCTTTCTCTTCGGCGACACCCAGGGAAGCGGTTCGCAGCGCTGGCTCAACATCGGCGGCACCTTAGTCCAGCCGACCGAAGCGGGCAAGTTCCTCATGATCGTCTTCATGGCCTGGTATCTGAGTTGGTTCCAGGACCGTATGCACCGTCTGCCTTATCTGATCGGTGCGCTGGCGCTGTTGTTGGGGCCTTTGGCGCTGATCTATCTGCAGCCGGACTTGGGCATGGCCGTCACCTATGCCTTCATCGGCGGTATGCTTATCATGGTGAGCGGGATCCGCTACTGGCAGCTATTCATGCTGTCCGGTTCTGCGCTCGCCGCCGTCCCGTTTTTCCTGGGCACGATGCGGGGCTATATGCTGGAGCGCCTAGACGTGTTCTTCAATCCGGCAGCAAACCAGGATGCCGCCTTCAACATCAACCAGGCGTTGATCGCCATCGGCGCCGGCGGATGGTTGGGACGAGGTTGGGCGCACGGCAGCCAGAACCAACTGCACTTCTTGCGCGTGCGCCATACGGACTTTATCTTTAGCGTCATCTCCGAGGAATTAGGCTGGATCGGCGCTGTGCTGGCGCTGATGCTGCTCTTTTTCGTCGTGTGGCGTCTGCTGCGCATCGCCGATATGGCGCGCGACCACTTTGGCCGCCTGCTGGCCGTGGGCGTGGCCGGGCTGGTATTCTTTCAGATCGTGGTAAATGTGGGCATGAACCTAAGCTTGGTGCCGGTGACGGGCCTGACGTTGCCCTTCATCAGCTACGGCGGCAGCAGCTTGGTGTCCATGCTGATCGCCATCGGCCTGGCGGAGAGCGTCGTGATGCGGCACCGCAAGATCGAGTTCCAGTAAGGGGCTGTCCCGGCGCGCCGGGCGCGGATCGCAGCGAGATTCGCGCCGCCCAGCGAGCCAATTGATGCCGTAATCAAAAGCCGCGTCTTTTCGGGCGCGGCTTTGTTATTTGTCGCAAGCGGTATGTAGCCCAGCTGCGCTATCCGCCGAAGGTGGTGCGGAAGAGGCCCATCCACGGGGAGGGATAGAGGCCGATGACGACGGTGAGCGCGGCGGTGATGACGAGGCCGGCGCGCAGAGCCGGCCACATGCGGCGGTCGGGGGCGCTCTCCGCGGTCGGTTCCTCGAAGTACATGGTGACGATCACGCGCAGGTAGTAGTAGACGCCGATGGCGCTGTTGATCATGCCTATGGCGGCCAGCCACGTCCAGCCGCCATCTACGGCGGCTTTGAAGACGAAGAACTTGCCGAAGAAGCCGGCCAGGGGCGGCATCCCGCTGAGACTGAACATGAAGAGCCCCATGGCGAGGGCCAAGAGAGGCCAGCGTTGGGCGATGCTGGCGGCGCGGTTGCGCAGCGCGTCGTCTTCGTGGGCCTGTTCGAGAGCGATGACGATGGCGAATGCGCCGATGTTCATAAAGGCGTAGGTGAACAGATAGAAGAGCGCGGCGTTGGCGCCCTCCGCTGTGCCGGGCACAAGGGCGACGAGCACATAGCCGGCGTGGGCGATGCTGGAATAGGCGAGCATGCGTTTAAGGCTCGACTGGCGCAGCGCGGCCAGGTTGCCGAGCGTCATGGTGATGACGGCGATGATCGCCAGGGGCCAAGCCCATGTCGCTTGTTGGGCGGGAAGGGCGACGAGCAGCAGGCGGATCAGGGCGGCGAACCCTGCGGCCTTGGTGCCGGCGCTCATGAAAGCGGTGACCGGCGTCGGCGCGCCTTGGTAAACGTCCGGCGTCCACATATGGAAGGGGACAAGGCTGATCTTGAAGCCGAAGCCGGCGATCAACAGGCCCAGGCCAAAGTAGAGCAGGTAGGGGTCGCCCTGTCCGCTGCTGAGGACGCTGCCGATGGCGTCGTAACGGGTGCTGCCGGACGCGCCGTAGAGCAGGGCGGCGCCATAGGCAAAGAATGCGCTGGCGAATGCGCCGAGCAGGAAGTATTTCATGCTGGCTTCGGTGCTGCGCGGGTTATCGCGGTGCAGACCGCTGAGGATGTAAAGGGCCAGCGAGAAGATCTCCAGGGCGAGGAAGGTCGTGATCAGGTCGGTGGACGCGCCCATCGTCATCATGCCCGCCGAGGCCAACAACAATAGGGTATAGTATTCGCCGGTCTGCTTGTTAATCAGCGGGATGGCGTTAACGCCGACGAGAACGGCAAGCGCTGCGGCGGTCAGGACGACGAAATTGAGCGTCAGGGCGAAATGATCGGATGCGGCCATGCCCTGGAAGGAAGCGGTCGGGCGGTTCCAGAGCCACACGCCGGCGGCGCCTGCAAGCAGGATGCCGGCCATCGCAAGCCAGGGCAGGGCATTGCGCAGACCCGGACGCCGGTCGCTGCTGAACATATCCGCGATCATCACCGCCAGCGCGGCGAGGACCATAATGAGTTCCGGCAGAATCGCGTCCAGATTCAGGGCAAGGCTGGAGAGATCGGGCATAGGTCAGCGCTCGACTTTCATGACAATGGCTGGATTCTGGACCAGGGACTCGACGGACGGGTTGATCTTGTCGAGGAAGAGGTTCGGGAAGAGGCCGATGATGAAGAAGAGCAGCACCAACGGCAGCAGCATCGCGATCTCGCCTCGTCGGAGGTCCGGCAGATGGGCTTTGTCGTTTTGCGGGTTGGTCAGCGGGCCCTGGGCGATGTGGCGGAAGGCGGTGAGCAGGTACCAGGCGGCGAGGATGACGCCCAGCGCGCCGAGCACGGCCAAGACCGGCCATGCGGCATAGGCGCCGAGCAGGATCGAGAACTCGCCGACGAAGCCGTTGAGTCCCGGAAGAGCGGCGCTGCTCATGATGACGACAAGGAAGAAGCCGCAGAAGACGGGCACGCTCTGCCACAGGCCGCCGAAGTCATCCAGCATGCGCGTGTGGCGGCGCTCGTAGAGCAGGCCGACCATGAGGAAGAGGGCGCCGGTGCTGAGGCCGTGGTTGACCATCTGCAAGACCGCGCCGCTCACCCCTTGCTGGTTGAGCGCGACGACGCCGAGCATGACGTAGCCCAGGTGCGCCACCGAACTGTAGGCGACGAGCGACTTCACGTCTTTTTGCACGAGGGCGACGAGAGCGCCATAGAGAATGCCGATAACGGCCAGGCCGGCGATCCACGGGCCGAAGCGCGCTGCGGCCTCGGGGAATAGCGGGATGGCGAAGCGCAGGTAGCCGTAGGTCCCCATCTTCAGGAGGACGCCTGCCAGGATGATGGAGCCGGCGGTGGGCGCTTGCACGTGCGCGTCGGGCAGCCAGGTGTGGAACGGGAAGATCGGCACCTTGATGGCGAAGGCCAGCGCAAACGCCAGGAACGCCCAGGTCTGGATCGCCGGGGCGATGCGGCTTCCGTCCATCTCCAGCAGGTTGAAGGCGCCGGTGTTGAAGTAGACGACGAGAATGGCGACCAGCATCAGCGCCGAGCCGGCGAAGGTGTAGACGAAGAACTTGAGCGCGGCATAGACGCGGTTGGCCCCGCCCCATTTGCCGATCAGCAGGTACATGGGGATGAGGCTGAACTCGAAGAAGACGAAGAAAAGCACCAAATCCAAGGCGAGAAAGACGCCGATCATGGCGGTCTCCAGCAGCAGCATCAGGCCCAGGTACAGCCCGGCCTGCTCGTGCACGTAGAGGTTGCTGAAGTAGATGGCGATCGGCATGAGCAGGGTGGTGAGCAGCACCAGGAACAGGCTGATGCCGTCGACGCCCATGAGATAGGTCATACCGTATTCCGGGAACCACGCCGCTTCTTCGAGGAACTGCATGCCGGGGACGCCATCCTGCCAATTCACCAGTAGCAGCAGGCTGACTGCGAACGTGACCAGCGAGAAGATCAGCGCAGTCTGTTTCTTGGCGGCGTCGTCGCCCCATACGGCCACGACGATGGCGCCGAGCAGGGGCAAGAACGTGATGATCGATAGCAGGTACGGTATGGAGAAAGACATGGCAGGCTTACCCTGATCTTGGTTTGGCTAGGCGCCGCCGCGCCGGATATTCGGGCGGGATGCGGCTAGGCCCGCTTGCGTGCGTTTCCGGTCAGATGCTGAATACGAAATAGGCCGCTAGGACGACGACGCCTAGGACAATGGCGAGCGCGTAGGACGGGATTACGCCGTTTTCGAGCTTGCGCACCCGGTCGCCCGCGCTCACGGTGATGCGGCCAATGCCGTTGACTGTGCCGTCGATGAGCTTCTGGTCGACGGCGGTCGCCAGCCAGCCGGCGAAGCGCCGCAGCGGCAAGACGATGCGCTCGAAGTAGAAGTCGTCGACATACCACTTGTTCTGCAGCGCGGGCTGCAGCGACTCGACGCTGCTCGCCAGGCGGCGCGGCCATTGCTCGTTGGCGATGTGCCAGGCATAGGCGATGACGAAGCCGAAGCCGGCGATCAGGATGCCCAGCGTCAGGGCGATCAGCTCGATGACCAGCCCTGGGGCATCGTGTGCGCCGAGGGCGGGTTCCAGCCACTTCTCCAGGCTGAGGACGAAGGGCAGGTTGAGCAGCCCGCCGAATATGGTGAGCGCGGCCAGAATCCACAGCGGGACGGTCATCAGCGACGGGCTTTCGTGCGCGTGGTCGTAGAGATGCCGGTCGCGCGGCTGGCCGAAGAAGGGCACGAACACGGCGCGGAAGCTGTAGATGGCGGTGAGCAGGGCAGTGAAAAGGCCGACGACGTAGACGAGCGGCTGGTGCGCCAGCGCGCCGAGCAGCACCGCGTCCTTGGCGAAGAAGCCTGCCAGGGGCGGGATGCCGGCTAGAGAGACGGCGCCGATCAGGAATGTGCGGAAGGTGGCGGGCATCTTGTGGCGCAGCCCGCCCATCTTGCGAATGTCGAGTTCGCCGTCCAGGGCGTGCATGACGCTGCCCGCGGCCAGGAAGAGCAGCGCCTTATAAAAGGCATGGGCGACGAGCATGAATATGGCCGCGCCATAGGCGCCGACGCCGACGCCCAGCATCATATAGCCCAACTGTGAAATGGTGGAGTAGGCCAGAATCTTCTTGAGGTCGGTCTGGACGAGGGCGAGGCTGGCGGCGAAGAGCGCTGTCAGCGCGCCGATCCAGGCGGCGGTCAGGGCGGCATTCTCGGCGATATGCCAGAGGACGTGCGTGCGCGCGATCATGTAGATGCCGGCTGTGACCATGGTGGCGGCGTGAATGAGGGCGGAGACCGGCGTGGGGCCGGCCATCGCGTCCGGCAGCCAGACGAACAGCGGTATCTGGGCGCTTTTGCCCGCGGCGGCGAGCAGCAACAGCAGGCAGACGAAGGTCGCCGCGCCTGCGGTGAATGCGCCGTGTTCGGCGGCCTCGAATACGTCGGTGAAGGCGAGGCTGCCAGCCGCGGACCAGATGGCGATCATGGCGACGATCATGCCGAAGTCGCCGATGCGGTTGAC
>Ga0334890_1003306_pt1 | contig 16535 bp, 10 predicted proteins | sample GraSluR1_MG_3_FD_207220 | JGI IMG/M metagenome (GOLD analysis project Ga0334890, IMG submission 207220) | Sludge microbial communities from methane-producing bioreactor in Wageningen University, Netherlands - Granular Sludge_31_08-R1 | ecosystem: Engineered > Bioreactor > Anaerobic >... | reverse complement strand
ACTTTTGGGGGGCAGTACAATCCATAGAATCTATTCAAGAGACCCGCCAGCTTACCGGCACTATTTACCCGCAATACCAGTTTGTTGTAGCGCCCAAAGTTTCCGGACGAGTAGTTAGCATACGGAAAAATATCGGTGATTGGGTCGAAGAGGGGGAGACAATCGCCAAGCTCGACGACGCTGAATACTACCAAGCCCTCGTGGAGGCTCAGGCTAATCTAAAAATTTCGCAGGCAACTCTCGCCGAAGTCGAAAGCCAATATGAACTCGCAAAACAGGACTTGGAACGAGTCCGATCGCTTCAGCAGAAAGGAATTGCCTCATCTGCGGAATTGGACGCCGCGCTTACGAATTTCAGCGCTCTCGAATCTCGAATCAAGCTGGCAAATGCACAGGTCGAGCAAAGGCAGGCGGCTCTCAACTCATCGAGAATTCGGCTCAACTATACAACCTTAACAGCCTCGAAATCCGGCTGGCTGGGCGAAAGATATGTCGATGTCGGGAATCTGCTCGCGGCGAACTCGCCTGTAGCTCTGATTGTTGGAATCGACACGGTGATTGTCAAAACATCGGTGATCGAGCGCGTTTATGGCCAGATTCGTAATGAACAACCCGCCGAGGTTTTCGTTGACGCCTACCAAGACAGAAGCTTCTATGGCAAAGTTAAACGAATCGCACCGATGCTTCAGGAGGCTTCCAGAGTAGCCCAAATGGAAATCGAGGTTGAAAACGATTCTCTTCTTCTCAAGCCGGGGATGTTCTGCAATGTCAGTCTAATCCTATCTGAAAAGGAATCGGCTCAGGTTGTTCCGACCGAAGCAGTCGTAACGCGTGCTGAAATTACCGGTGTTTTCGTAATCGATCCGAATGAACCTGTCGCCCATTTTGTGCCAGTCGAGACAGGCATCTCGAATATCGAAAAGACTGAGATAATCTCGCCGCAACTCGAAGGTTCGGTTGTTACACTCGGACAGCATCTTCTTCAGGAAGGAAGCAAGGTTGTTCTCCCCGGCAAACAACCCGGCAAGGAGAAAAGCGTCGAACCTAAATCATCGGCAGAAGACACATTAGCTACAGTTGATTCCGTAAAGGCTGGAGAATAGCCATGAGTATCGCTTCGGGTCCAATAAAAAGGCCTGTTTTAACCTTCGTATTATACCTTATTGTAATAATTATTGGGATAGTATCTCTCACGAGACTATCCATCGATTTGATGCCTGAGGTTACAAACCCGACTATCTCTGTTGTAACAAGTTATAGTAACGTCGGGCCGCAAGAGATTGAAGAGCTTATTACGCGGCCTGTCGAGGAAGCTGTGGCGGCTGTTCAGGGGGTGCAGGAAATCACCTCGACATCCAGTGAGGGGAGAAGCACAGTCCGTTTGGCCTTCGATTGGGGCACAAATCTCGACGAGGCAACAAACGATGTCCGCGACAGAATCGACCGAATTCTCGGAAGACTCCCCGACGATGTCGAGCGACCCGCGATTCGCAAATTCGATTTATCTGCTTTCCCTATTCTCATAATGGGCGTTTCCGGGAATATGAGCGCTATCGATCTTCGCCAATTTCTCGACGATCAGGTGAAATATCGGCTGGAGAGAATCCCCGGAGTCGCCGCAATCGATATTAGCGGTGGACTAACCCGCGAGATTCATGTCGATCTGAAATCGAATCAAATGAAAGCGCTCGGTTTGTCTCCAGATGCTGTTTTAGCGGCATTGCGCAACGAGAACAGAAACATTCCCGCCGGCCTTTTCGAAAGGGGTAACTCCGAAGTTCTAATTCGAACTCTGGGCGAATATAGCTCTATCTCAGAGATTGAGCAGACTGTCATAACTCTCAGAAATGGTGTGCCGATTCAAATCCGCGATGTTGCAGATGTGCAAGATTCATGGGAAGAGGTTCGCCAGTTAATTCGTATCGATGGCGATCCGGGGCTTCGAGTTTCTATTAGCAAACAATCCGGAGCCAACACTGTTTCGGTCTCCGAAGAGGTTAAAAAGGAAATCGAGCGAATCAATCTCGATTTTCCGCAGATTAGAATAACCCCCTTAATCGACACATCAAAATATATAAGGCAGTCCATTAACAATGTCGGTTATTCTATCATTCTCGGCGGTTTACTTGCTTTGCTTGTGCTTTTCCTCTTCCTACGCAATATATCGAGCACGGCAATAATCGCAACTGCAATTCCGGTATCGATAATTGCGACTTTCGGACTGCTCTATTTCGGCGGATTCACTCTAAACATAATGACATTCGGCGGTCTCGCCCTTGGAATAGGAATGCTGGTAGATAGCTCGATTGTCGTGCTCGAGAACATCTATCGTCATCGAGAACAGGGTGGAAACCCAATTCAAAGTGCCCTGGTTGGAACTTCTGAGGTGTGGTCTGCCATTCTGGCAAGCACGCTTAGCACTATTGTGGTTTTCATTCCTGTGGTATTCATTCGCGGAATGTCGGGAATCATGTTCCAGCAAATGGCCTATGTAGTGAGCTTTTCTCTACTATGTTCACTGATTGTTGCTCTCACTCTCGTTCCGATGCTCGCATCGCGTTTTCTGCATGTCGGATCGGCGGAGAAACTCAATAATCATGGCTTAATAAAGCGTATATATTCAGCCAGCGAAAGGATTTTCAAACGAATCGATTCGGTGTATTCGAGAATTCTTGATTGGGCACTCAATCATAAAAAGACAGTGATAATTAGTGTTTTCACGCTTTTTCTCATTTTCGCTTTTTTCATACGATTCATCGGTGTGGAGTTAATGCCCAGTTCCGATGAGGGCGAAATCCGTGTGAACCTCGAAATGGCAGTTGGGACCCGAATGGAGATTGTGGACAAAATTACCAACGATGTCGAGGAGATAGTCCGTCGTGAAGTGCCCGAGATGGTCTCGATGATTGCATCTATCGGCGGGGGAGGGTGGCGATCCAGTGCGGGGAACACCTCGCAAATCCGTGTGATGCTTCCTCCAAAGGCAGAGCGTAAAAGAAGTAGCGAACAGGTTGCGAACGATGTCCGAAAAGCTATCGGAAATATCCCCGGTGTAACCATTCGGACACGCGCATGGAGTGGGCTATTCATTCTGCGAATGGGGTCGTCTTCGGGCGACAACATTATTGTGGAGATTCGAGGTTACGATCTCGAAACAGCCTACGAACTCGCGGAAAGAGTCCAGAAAATAATCCGTGAAGTGCCCGGAATTACGGATACTCAACTCGGAAGCGAAGCGGGAAACCCGGAACAGGTAATTCGAATCGACCGGCAAAAGGCCGCTGATTTGGGGCTTTCCGTCGCGAGGATAGGCGAGGCTCTTCAGACGGCCATTGGCGGTTCAGTAGCGTCATATTTCCGCGAGGGCGGAAAGCAATATCGAATTCGGGTCCGCCTCAGTGAAGAGGACAGAAAAAACCTCGATGATCTGCTTGATCTCACCGTTGTTAACAATCGCGGTGAACCGGTAATCCTTCGTAATGTCGTCTCGACATTCTCCCAAGATGGTCCGGGGCTTATCGACCGAAAAGATCAGGAGCGACTCGTTACTGTTAGCGCGAATTTCACCGGCAGAGACATGGGCTCGGTGATGTCCGACATCCGCCAAAGACTTGCCGAAGTCCCCGTTCCGAAAGATTTCGCGATAACCTTCGGCGGCGATTACGAGGAACAGCAAAAAGCTTTCCGTGAATTGATATTCGGGTTCATTCTCGCTGTTCTGCTCATCTATCTCGTGATGTCAGGTCAATTCGAGTCATTCAGAGACCCCTTTGTGGTGTTATTTTCCATACCTATGGCGTTAATTGGTGTGGTTATTACAATGATTCTAACCGGCACGATTTTCAGCATGCAGGCCTTTATGGGATGTATCATGCTCGCGGGAATTGTTGTGAACAACGCCATATTGCTTGTCGATTACACGAACCAGCTTCGAAGAAAAGAGGGTATGGAACTTATCGAGGCGATTAAACTCTCCGGCGCACGAAGGCTTCGCCCGATACTTATGACGACCTTCACAACCGCTTTGGGGTTGCTTCCGCTATCGCTGGGTTTGGGTGAGGGCGGCGAAACCCAAGCCCCCTTGGCACGTGTTGTTATCGGCGGTTTGATAAGTTCGTCGCTTATAACGCTTATCCTTATTCCCGTGGTTTACAGCATCTTCGAGAGAAAAATGAAACAGACACAACCGATAGAAAGTATAGAAGTCGAATAGCGAAATGCCAGACAACATGAAGAAACTCATATTCATATTTATTCTAAATTGCCTCATCGTCGCGCATCTTTGTGCGGCGGACACTTTGTTTATAGCCCTTCGGGAGGCTACCCTGATTGCGATGGAACGCAATCCTTCGATTTCTATCGAGAGGCTTAACCCCGAAATCGCGAAAACATATCTTCGTGCGGAAGGCGCGACATTCGATCCGGAGCTTCAACTCTACGGTTCGACGACTGAAACCGCTATCCCCTCGTCCGCGAGCGGCGACGATCCAACGACCTCACAAAAAGTCCAATATCAGGGCGCACTCGGATGGAAACTTCCCACCGGTTCGACAATTCAGGCCTCGGCATCCATTTCCGGCGACTTAAACGATCCTTCGGCGGATCAATACACAAGCAAAGTGGGGCTTTCCGTAACGCAATCCCTGCTTAGAGGAGTATGGCTTGGGCCTAATCTAGCACGACTTCGCAAAGCGAAAATAGATGTCGAGATATCCGAACTCGAGCTGAAAGCAATGGGCGAATCTGTTGTCGCTTCGGTCGAGCAGGCTTATTGGAATCTGTATCTCGCGCAGAAGGAGTTCGAAATACAAGAACAATCGCTCGAATTGGCGCAAAGCCACCTCGACGAAACCGAGGAACGAATTCGAGTGGGAAAGATCGCGGAGATAGAACTTATCGCAGTTCAGGCGGAGGTTGCACTTCGCGAGGAATCGATGATCGATGCGAGAAACCGTTGCGAACAGGCGCGGTTGAGGTTTCTATATCTACTCAATCCCGATGAATCAGGGCTTTGGGACATAATCCCGGTGCCCACGGATCAGCCATCCATCGCCGAGGACACCATCGACGGCATCGAATTACACGAGGAACTGGCGATGAAATTTCGCCCGGACCTCCTCCAAGCTCGGCTTAATCTCGACAAAAACGCGCTGGACATCACTCGAACCCGCAACGGCCTTCTTCCGCGCCTCGACCTTTTTATCGAACTCGGGCGGACAAGCTACTCGGAATCATTCAAAGAAAGCACACTCGATCTTGAAAGCCCCTATTACAGCATGTCCGGCGGCGCGGTTTTCGAATTCCCTGTTACGCTCAGAAACGCCCGCGCCGAACACGCGAGGTCGAAATTCACTCGAGAGCAGATTAACATAGCTGTCGATAACATGGAACGTCTTGTTCAGCGTGATATCCGCACCGCCTACGCCGAAATCACCCGCGCGAGACAACAAATCGAAGCCTCCCTTATCGCCTCGGAGCTTCAAAAAAGGCGTCTCGAAGCCGAGGAAGAGAAATTCCGCGTCGGCAAATCGACCAATTTCATGGTTCTTCAGGCGCAAAGGGATTTTATCGCAAGCCAACTCAGCCATGCCCGCGCGAAAGTAGCCTACAACGAAGCCCTCGTGAATCTTTATGTGATGGAGGGCACTCTTCTCGCTCGCAGGGGAATCGAATAGACTCTTTCGAGCCTACTCAACAACTATAAACACCATATTACAACCCCTCTAAAGGCTTTCTATTGACTTTTCCTTTCGGACGCTTAACTTACTCTCGATGAAGATAGGCGAAAAAATACACTCTCCGGTATCGCATGTTGTGCTCTATGCCGTATTGCTCGTTTTTACGCCTTTCATCATGTTGCAGAATTATCTCCAACACTCCGTGAAACGACTCTCGGAATTCTCCTTCGGGATTGCCGGTCTCGAATTACCTCTGATGTTCTCGATTGCCTTTGTGCTCTTCCTTGGCTTTATCTTTGCGGTCAGAAAGAGGATTACGCTTTACCGAATTATCGCTTTCGCAATCTGTATCGCGATGATAGCTCTTTCGCAGAGAATCAGCGATTTCTACATGCAGAATCCCTTCTACGACCTTCAAAACAACTGGCATTACATCGCCTACGCAATTTTCGCTGTTCTGATGTATCGAATGCTAAAAGCACGCGGCAAGGATTCGGCCTATATCGCAACGCGAACATATTTCACCGCCCTTTCACTATCGACTTTCGACGAGGGATTCCAGTATTTTCTGTCATCGAGGGTGTTCGATATCGGAGACATCGCTAAAGACGGCTGGGGTGTTCTTATCGGTCTTGTGATTGTCTTATACGTTTATGAGCAGGGCGAATCGGCGAAAAAAACCGGCTGGCAAATAACTCAAAACAACTTCCGAAGCTATTTCCAAAGCACCTTCGCATTTTTAACAGTTGCCGGAATATTCAACCTGTTCTTTCTTATCTATGGCGCGCTTCTTTCCGAGCTTGAATACCTCCCCACGGCGATGCTTTTCCTGTTCGGAAGCTTCATCGTGATTTTTACCCTGATTCATCTTTCGAGATTCAAGCCTGTCAAAATAGCAATAATTAGCTTGCTTGTTTTGATTTTCATCTCAATCGGCGCGTCTTTCATTATCCACCGCGAAGACCACATTGTCTATAATTCCTTCGGCCTTACAGTCTATAAAGGCATCCCGATTCCATATTTCGACATCATGATTTTCCCGAACGGCACATTCCGCCCAGTCGATAAGAAGCACTATTTCTATCCCGGCGACAAAACGACTATGTATGAATTCAAGCCAGACATCGTCATTATCGGCACGGGGGCTTATGGGAGGGGCGGCCTCGGATTTGGATCGGAGCTTTCGACCTTTGGATACAACAAGAACATCGGAAGATGCACGCAGTTCATAATGCTTCCCACGCCGCGCGCTTGCGAAGTTTTCAACCGCCTCAAAAAAGAAGGGAGAAATGTCCTCTTCGTCATCCACAACACCTGCTAAGAAAGTTGGCTCTGTAACGCCAGTCATCGGCAGATTTCAGTCGATTATCACCCATGTTCTGCTTGTGGTGTGGGCCTTCCTCGTTACAATCGGAATCGCGACCGTTATCGACCCGAACTGGCTCGATTTCATTTCGATGAAGGAGAAGAAGGATGTCGCGATGACTCTCGAAAGCGCTGGAAACGAGGAGTTTACTCGAGGAAATCTACGCGAGGCGTACAGACTTTTCAGAGAAGCGCTCAAGGTCAAGCCCGATTTAGGCAACGCTATGGTCGGTCTCGGGCAAGTCCAGCTCGCGCTCGGAAGGGAAGAGGAGGCCATTTCCTTCTTTCGGAAAGGGCTTGAGAACAACCCCATTCTGCCGGATTTCGCCTATGGCAACCTCGGCATCATTTATGAAAAGCGCGGCGATTTTGTGAAAGCACTCGAAAATTACCATAAAGCCGCCGAAACAGCCCCCGAGCCCACAGAGGCCTATTCGCAACTCGGCCAAATCTATCTTAAGCAACAACAGCCAGATTCAGCGCTGGTCTATTTCCGCGCGGCGATGGACAATCTCATGGATATGCGAGTGGCCTACGAAGCCATTCTGATATTCACTAAAAGGTTCAAAGCCGAAGACAGCGCCCTTGTGGCCTTCATCGACGAGAAACTCGAAGCTGGAATTCCCGACGAGGAACTTTCGCGTTTCGATATAGAAATCTTCATCCAATCGCGAACCAGCACGCAAAGGTCGGTGATTGTGCACCACCTTTTGGGTGTCTCGCTTGCAATCTTGGGGCGTTTCGACGAGGGCATACCATACATCGAAAAAGCGCTTCAGTTAGCCCCCGATAACAGTATCATTAGAAACGACCTCGAGCTTGCGAGACACGAACAGAGGCAAGCGATGGTCTCCGGCAAGCCATAGAAGCATTTTGGCCTAAGTTCCCCCAATATAATTGACCTACAAATGGGCAAACACGCTTCACAAGCCTATTTTCGGTCGAATACTTCCATTATTAAAGCAATACTATCATTCAAAATAGCGATGATATTCATAAATAAAGCTATACTATTCTCTATTAAAGCAAGTCTAATCTAATCTAAAGCGATTATTATTTCAGATAAATCATTATTATCTTAATTAAAAGCAAAGATATTTATGACTTAAGCAATACTATCATTTAATAAATCATTACTATTCTTCAAAATATTGCTTTATGAGCAATTATCATTAGTTAAATATACGATGTAATAATTATATTTGGAAATGTCATTAATATTGACATAGGTAGAATTGATTTAAGTTATAGTGGGATTAGTTTAATTCACTATCGTAAAGATATATTTAATAAAAGTATTGCTTTAATTGAAAATGTCATCGCTTTAATCAATCTTATCCACACTTTAATGGGAGTTATCATCGAAAGAAAAAGCGCCCTCCGAAGACGGAAGGCGCTTTGAGATGTATGGCGCGAGGCCTATTTGACGAGCATTGCTCTGCGGACTCTGTTTTCCTCGCCGAAATTCGCGCGGACATAGTAGATTCCGCTTGGAAGATCGGTGCCGTCGATCGCAATCTCATGGCGACCCATCGGAAGCTCGCCGCGAAGAAGTGTTTTGACCTCTTTGCCGAGGATGTCGTATAGCTTGACCGAGATTTCGCCGTTTTCGGGTATATCGATTGTGAATTTTGCGCTCGGGTTGAAGGGGTTCGGCACGACCATCCCGAGCTCGAAATTCGAGGGGAGGGCTGAGATAATCTTGCGAAGCGGCACTTCGTCGCCGTGGCCGTTGCGAATGTCTGCGATGCGCACCACGAATGTGTTTTCGCCGCTATAACGGATTTCCGCGAAACCGAATTCGCCTGACAGTTCAGCATTTTCGCCTCTATCGGCGAGTTTCATCATCGCGAGGTCGATTTCGTTCTCGGAGATTGTTATAAAGCCCGCAGGAAGATCGGCGAGGCTTGTCGAGAGGACTTGCGTGCGTTTCGGGTCGAAACTTATAACGAAATGAGCCATTCCGACCGGCGGAAGATTTGCGCCACCGATGGTTATCGCGCCCTCTTTTTCGGCGAGTATGAGATCGCCGCTCGCCGGCCCCGGACGTGGATGCCCCAGGACTGTGAGGTGATACCAGTTCCACATCCTGCTGAAGACGAAGAGGTCTTCATAGTTGACATTGCCGTCGGTGCCGCGTGTGATATTCGGAGCGATTCCCGATGCCGGGCCGACATCGCCGAGCGGGTTGTTCGCCGGTTGCCAGTAAGTTCCAAGAAGGACGAAATCGCGGGTGTCGATGTCGCCGTCGCAATCGAAATCGCAGAGGAGGCAGTCGCTTGGGTCGCCCGGAGTTCCGCCGCCGGTTCCCGACAGATAGATGATATAGGCGAAGGTGTCCACCGCGGTGGGAATATCGACGAAATCGGGATCGCGAACGACGACCTGCGAGAAGGAGAGCTGGCTTGTCGGGTCGTTTGCAATGGCTGTGAAATAGCATTTCGCCAATGTGCCCGAGCCGTTGACTCCGGATATCGAGCCGTTGCGTGTGATGGAGATGTCAGCGACTCCGGGGGCGAGGGTGATTATCCTCAAGGGGGCTGAGGCGCTACGTGCGAGGAGTTCGTCAACCGTTACAGAATCGAGCCTGACCTTTGACGGATCGTAATGCACCTGGAAATGGACATCGAAGAGGTTGATCATCGAAGCGGCCTTTACGCTCACAGGGAAACTCAAGCCATTGCGGGTGAGGGTTGTTTCGGGCGAGAAATATAGCCCCGCAGAGGTCGGTGCGTAATAGCCGGAGCCGTCGCTACCGGTAAAGCTATCGACGACAACCTCGACGTAGATATTGCGCCAAGTTCCGTCGGGAGATGGGTTTGGCGTCTGATAGGTGATAGTGTAAGGTCCGAATTCGCTAATGTCGCCTTCGATGAAAGGTTCGCCGAGGCTGTCCATCAGTGAATTTACCATTTCGATAGGCATCCAGCGGCCGTTTGTGCTGTCCGCGAGCATCTGCATGTCCGGGTTATTGGGGCCGAGGACGAGCATTCTTGCGTCAATTTCTCTCAGCCAAGAAATCGTTCCCATGGTCGAGTATGTGCCTCCGGTCGCGAAGGGCGCGGCTGAAACGTAGATGACTAATTTATTAGACGCGTCGTTCCATCTGAAATCGCGTGTGCGGTTGATGGCTTCGAGACCGCAGGTTAGCGTGGGTGAGTTCGGGCTTCCGACGAAGGCGTTTTCGACCCAGCCGCCTATCTCGTTCGGGTCGTTTGTGAAATCATAAATCTGCTCGACAACATCGGTGAATGTTACCAGAGCCGCTTGAAAGCCGAAGGAGACCGAATCCGCCGCATTTCGAAGGAACGCGAGAATGCTCTCGGTGTTTGTGTTGTATGCATCCATGTAAGCAGAAACATCGACAACGAGCACCAAATCTATAGAAAGGTCTTCTTCTGTATCGCCCGATTTGCTTCCGCCGACCGGCAGAGGATCGTAACGAAGGGTGAAATCTGTGATTCGGTTGCCATCCTCCCAGAGATTAAAATTTGAAGCGGGAAGGTTCGGGATTGCGACTAATGCATTTGTGATGTTGTCGAAAACGGACATCGATGTGCGAATGTTTGGATAATCGCTCGCGCTTACGCTCTTAATTTCGAGAGTAACATCGCGAATGATTAGAGGTTCGGCATTCGCGGGAATTGTGATATTTCTATGCATCGAATTTGTGTATCCGCCGCCGTTAGCCGTCACGGAATATTGAAGCGTCGATGCTTCGTTCCGATTGATCGCAATGACATCCCAAGATACTGAACCGGTAGCGCCCGCACCGAGAGAGGAGGGGGTAACGGATTTCGTAGCGGTCTCGCCGGAGGCTAACTGGAGACCAGCCGGAAGGTTAATCGTCGCTGAAACTGCGTCGATTGCCGAAGAAGTTGTATTTGTTACAAGGCAGTTTACCGAGAAGGGATTCGGGTAATAGGTATTCGCGACTGAATCGACGGAGAGGGTAAGAGGGGCAGTGAGGTTGATCGCAAGCTCGCCCGTGGCAACACTACCTGCACCGATGCCATACAAAGTGGCAACTCGATGTGTCCCGCCCGGGGCTATACTGACCGGATTCCACCAAAGCAGAACCGCAGAATCGCCGTAAGAGCTACCCGAACTCGTGTAGTTCCACTTCACATTGGAATAGGTTCCCCATTGGCCGAGGCAGAACCTGTTCGGCATAACCGCGCCGCTTCCGATAAGTGTCCCCTGCCCGACGAGAAGCGATTCGTCCTGTGTGGGAGAGTATTGGAAAGCCTGCCAGTATTGCGGAATATCGGGTATCGAGAAATCCTGTTCGACGCCGACATAGCCGTATGAGGTCGAAATCGGCGCGGCATCGTTATAATGAATCATTGTGTCCATTTCGAGGAGAATGCCGACGGATCGCGTGGTAGAAGCCCTGTTGGAGATTAAATATTCGATTAGTATCGTGTCGAAATTGCCCGTGGAAGGCCCCTGCACTATAGAAAGCCTCTGTGTAATATCGACATCCGCATAGGAGAAGGTCATCTGCATCACACCGCCGCTGGTGTGAAGCGCTTCGATTATCTCGCCGGAAACCCCGAAGGTTCTCCAATTGCCGTAGCCGAGAGTATCGCCGTCGATACGGACATTCGTATGGCTGGTCGAACCTTCATAGGGGAAACCGTAAAGCAGTCGTCTGCCGTCCGATGTTCCAATGGTGAATCTTCCGTCGTTGCCGCAAGCAACCTTAATGTATTCGTTACGGATTGAATCCATAACGGCGAAAGGCTCGGCGGTCTTTGCGAAAACCGATCCGCAGATGGACAGAAGGATTAATGCGAATATAAGCTTTTTCATCTCGAACTCCTTATTTAGAAGCGCTAACGCTTACTGTGAGGTTTTCGGTCTTGATTCCGGAGACCAGCGCGGCACTCGAATTGAACACGCCGAGGTCGCTGTCGAGTGAGTTGTTAATCGAAACCGAAACAGTGGCCTGTCCCGGAGAAAGTGCTTTGAAACGGAGCTTTGCGATGGCATGTTCCGCATCTGTATCGTCGCCGACCGAATTCGCGGCGGGGAAAATCGCGAGAACAATCTTGCCGAAACCGGCTGTATTATCCGTATTAAAGGCCATCTGTTGAACCGTCCCGCCGCCGGAGGTTAGCCATGCATCCTCGCGAAGCATGAGCACCAATTCCAGCTTGTAGGGGTCATAGATAAGCTTCGTGCCAATTGCCGCAAGCTCTTCGACAGCGCTGACTGCAAGCGTCGCCTCGAAAACCTCGCCCACTACGACATTCGATACCGCGGATTTGAGAAGAACCGTCGGTTCGGGGTCGTCGTCGGGGTCGGAACCGCTACATCCGACGAAAAACATCGCCGCTATAATCAACATAAGGACAGCTAAAAGCCTCTTATCCATGTTTCTCCTTCCGTTATTGCCCGCATCACAATCGATCGGGACAAATTCATCATAAATATAGCAATTCTGATTTTGAAAGCAAAGGTTTATTTTCGCGGTTTTATCGCCTATATGTCATTAAAAAGGCAGACATTATTATGCAAATAAGTCCCTTGAATTCCCTCGATAATCTTCCAATCGAGAAAAAAGTCTTCCAAGAGCCATAACGATAACAACTGCGCAAAAACGAGCTAAAATTATGCGTCTCCACGACTCACGCCCCATTTTCCCCTTGCGAAAAATAGCCTCGATATTAAATTCAGCATTGTCGTTTTAGTTAAACTCAATTATGGGAGTCGATCGACGATGAAAAAATGGAAGTTCGTTATTCTCGGCCTCGTGATAAATATCTGCCTCGGCACGGTTTACTCGTGGAGCGTCTTCAAAAAGCCTCTCGAGGAGTGCCTCGCATGTAGCGCAACCCAAAGCGGCCTGCCCTACATGGTTTTCCTCGCGGCCTTCGCCTTCTCGATGCCCTTCGCGGGCTTTTTCCTCGAACGGCTCGGGCCGCGGCTCACGGTCATTATCGGCGGACTGTTCGTCGGTTGCGGCTGGATGATATCCTCGTGGGCGCGAAACATCCAAATCGTCACGCTCACCTACGGCCTCATCGCCGGGATGGGCGTCGGCATCACCTACGGCGCGCCTTTGGCAGTCGCGGCGAAATGGTTCCCCGAGAAAAAGGGCCTCGCGCTCGGCCTGACATTGGTCGGCTTCGGTCTCTCGCCCTTCGTAACAGCCCCGCTGGCGCGTTACCTCATCGAGACCGGCGGCGTGATGTCCGCATTCAGAATACTCGGCATCGCATTTATCGCGGTGATTGTTCTTCTGGCTTTGCCGCTACGATTCCCCAAAGAGGGCGAGGTCGCGCTCAAAGCCGGCGCAAAAAACGCGAAACCCGAAATCGACATCGCGCCCTCGGGGATGCTTAAAACCATGCAGTTCTATGGCCTCTGGTTCTGTTATGTCATCGGGACGCTGGCCGGACTTACCGTCATCGGCATCACAAGCCCCTTCGCACAGGAGGTAACCATGCTTACCGCCGGCTCGGCGGCCATCGCGGCCTCGATATTCGGCATATTCAACGGCATCGGAAGGCCGATATTCGGCGCACTCACCGATAAGGTCGGCCCGAAACGCTCCGCCATGGTCGCTTTTCTCCTGATAATCGTCGCGTCGATTCTGGTGTTGACATTCGGCCATGTCCAGCCCGTGTTCTACATCGCCTTCGCGATCTTCTGGATGCTTCTCGGCGGATGGCTCGCCATCGCGCCCGCCGCTACAAGCGCCTATTTCGGCCTGAAAAACTACTCGAAGAATTACGGCTTCATGTTCACCGCCTACGGCGTCGGCGCGCTTATCGGCATGCCCATCTCCGGCTGGCTTCGAGACTCGATGGGAAGCTACACCTTCACATTTTACCCGGTGATGGGGCTCGCGGTCGTCGGCCTCGTCGTCGCGCTTCTGACATTGAAAAGGCCGCAAGCCGCATAGGCCGATACGAGGCTCTATTCCGAAGGCCGGGGACATTCTCCGGCCTTTTTTCATGTTCGCGTCGAATTTTTTTGCTTGAATATCGCTTGATTATCCCGAATGGTCGAATTCTAACCGAAAATGACGACATTCTAAAGAAGAATAATATCATTCCAAAGAAGATTAAGTTCATTCTAACGAAAGATAATATCATTCTAAAGAATAAATAGTTCATCCCAAAGAAGGATAATATTATTCTAATGAAGAACTATATCATTCAAAAGAAGTATAATATCATTCCTACGAAGAACAATATCATTCTAAAGAATCATAATATCATTCTAAAGAATATATTTAGGTATTTGAAGCCGTTTTTTCGACCGACGGAGGAGCGAATCTCCTAAATGAACGGTATTCGTCGGCTTCCGGCGGAAGCTTTTCGAGCTTTACTCTGTAGCCCGCGACATTCGCCATCGCCACGAAAGAGCTGAACCGCAAGCCGCCCTTGTATCCCCTCAGAAACTCCGTCACCTTGCTCGGAACAAGGCCGGAAAAGTCCGAGATCTGCACTCTGCTAAGCCCGCAATAATAGACATATGAGCGCAAGCTTTTGTGAAGCGCTTTTGAGATGGCCTCGTTTTTGTCGCGGTTTTTTCCGCGCGTTTCCTTGTGTTGCGCCTGAACAGCCTCCCTGCGCTTGCATTGCTCATCCCATGAGACATATTTTCCCATAATTTCCTCCGTTCGAGTTGTTTATAAAATTTCAATTTTCGAGATAAAACTCCCTGAGTTAGATGAATGCGCAATCGTCATTTCGAGCCTTCTCCGCCGATTTTGAAAAGCAATCCGCAGGATAGGTAGATAATCATTCCGGGGTCTTCGCCCTCGGGGAAAACGCCGCCGACGCCCGCCTCGAAAATGAAGAATTGCCCCTCGATGATCTTTCCTTGCGCGCCGAGGTTCAGCATTGTGAATGCGGTATTGGGCAGGGGAACGGTGTCCGTCGATTCGTCGGTGGTGCTGAAAATCGCGTTTCCGGCGAAACCGAATGCGTAACCGGCGCGGAGACTCGAATAAAAATTCCACGGACTATCTTCGCCGATACTTCCGACTGTAACGCCGATATCGGAGTTTAGACTCTTTCCGTTGGAGTCGTCCGCGGCGCCGATACCAGCCTCGACACGAATCCCGGGTCGAATGGCGTATCTTCCGGCAAGTTTTGCCGTGAAGGCGGTCTTGTCGGAGTAAGTTACCCCCAAAGCATCGATTCCGAGATCGAAATTCTCGCCGAGGCCGTATTTGTATCGTCCGAACCATCCAGCTCCGCCGGTGTGAGCATCCTCGAATAATACTGCGCCTGTCCCAAATGCTAATGCCGTCTCGGAGACGCCTTTGCCGGCTGTTTCGGGGCCGCCGAAAGTAACCATGGGCGATGGCGGCGCGAAAGTAACACATCCGGCGGAAAAGAGGAAAGATGCAATGCAGACGGTCAAAAAAATCCTGACTGGCCGGAGAGAGAGCGTTGCATCGTGGCGCGCCTGAACAGCCTCCCTGCGCTTGCATTGCTCATCCCACGAAAAAAAACTTCCCATAATTTCCTCCGTTCGGTTTCTTTAAAAATAATGTTAAATCCCACCCCGCGCAACACCGAAACACGCTCCGCAACAAGGTCGCCGAGCATGGCCTATCGAAGTAGATGCGGTTCTTGAACCTCGGGTTTTCAGATTCTGTGACACACGGGCGACGTAAAACCTGCCGCTACGTCAATACCGCATTTTCAATGCGTAGGGGAGGCCCTTGTGGCCTCCCGTGGCGTTATTCAGGTGGAGGCAAACGGGAGGGGACAGGGGCCTACTCTACCGCTCGTCAAGAATCTTTCGTCAAATCTGGACTACACAGAAGAGGTTTCCATCGGGGTCTTCTAGGACAGTATAATCGGCTCCGGGGGGGTATCGCCATGGATATCGCGAAGCCCCAAGGGCAACAAGCCGCTCGACCTCTGCGATAGCATCTGTGGCATAGAGGTCCAAATGTATCCAGCTTCTTCGGCCTGTTCGTTTTTCAGAAGCCTGATCGAGAGAGATGTTCGGGCTTCTTCCCGATGGATCGTGAAGAATCACCCAGCCGCTATTTGGAGGGTATTTAGGGGTATAACCGAGAGCGGCCTGCCAGAACTCCAGCATCTTATCGAATTGGTAACAACGGATTACTATCGAGCCGATTCTTATACTCATGATGTGATTTCGTCCTGTGTAAGCTTCATGAGAGCGCTGTCCCGCGCCCCGTGTTAGACTATTTCATGAACACGAGCTTTGCCACCGCGAACTTTTCGCCTGACGACAGCCGCTGTTCTGACGATACTTCCCCTGCTATTGCCCCACAAGCTTCTCCAGTCGTTCGATGCGGGATTCAAGTTGGGCATTTTTCGTATTTTGTCTTTCGTTCTCCGCTTTCAGCTCGTCGTTTTCGACTTTGAGTTCTTTAATTGCATTCAGCATAGTCCAAATAATTGGATCATTATTAACATAAAGATAATCCGAACCTTTGGAATCCCGTTCTATAGCTTCAGGTATTGTTTTCTGAACATCCTGCGCGATAAG
>Ga0334890_1003294_pt1 | contig 16567 bp, 9 predicted proteins | sample GraSluR1_MG_3_FD_207220 | JGI IMG/M metagenome (GOLD analysis project Ga0334890, IMG submission 207220) | Sludge microbial communities from methane-producing bioreactor in Wageningen University, Netherlands - Granular Sludge_31_08-R1 | ecosystem: Engineered > Bioreactor > Anaerobic > Unclassified... | reverse complement strand
GGCTTCTTTTGCGGAAATCATCTATATCGTTGATTTGCACTTCGATGTTTATTCTTTCCCCGGCCTGGGTCATAACTTTAATGTCCAGGACGGAGCCTTTGTCCCCCTTGAATTCTTTGTAGTTGAAGGGGTTCAGGTGGGTTATGGCGGTGATCCGGCCGTCGCCGCGCCGACCCAGCAGGGAGTTTAGAAAATCAATGAGGATGACCCTGCTCCTCGGTTCTTCCCTGGCAAACAGCGCTTTGAATACCAGGTCGATTAGAGGGCTCAGCAGGTATTTTTCCCGCCCTGCGGTCATGGCTATCACCCAGCTTCCCTTCGATTTTATTTGGCTTATTATCCTTATTATATCCATTACTGTTGTTTTTTGAAAGGGGGAATCATAATTTTGGTTCTGCCTGTACGACAGGCAGAGATTCCTTAGTCAGATATAATTAAACAGCACGGACTTGAGAGAAGAGAGGAGAAAACGATCCCAGCGATCCTCCGGCGGCGGCAACAGGAGACGACGTCAGCGTCAGTCTGTACAACCTGGCCGCGATCTTCACGGCAAAGGAAGACGATCTGACCCTGGTCGACAGAACTTACATTCTAGCTAGATGGAGAAAGTAATCACCAACATCGAACGAACCCTGGAGGAAATGAAGAGGCAGGCTTTGCTGGAAGGTAAAGCTGGAGGGCAAGTTGGAAGGCAAAATTGAGACAGCCCGGGCTGCCCTTGCTGGAAGGGCTGGATGTTGACATGGTTGGCAGGATAACCGGCCTGTCCAGGGATTAGTATACATCAAATCAGGTTGTCATCATTGCTATCGCTCCTACCTTCAGCATTATTGTCAAATAATCGTTAATCTTTCCCCGCGCCGGGGTGGCTCGTCGGTAACGGTGTAAGTGAAGGGGAGGAGGGCCTTGATGGTCTCCACACCCAGCCTTCCCGGTGCGTCGGTGTCCAAATGAAGGATGATTTCAGCCAACAAGAAGAACGTCCCCCTGTTGGCTCCAACCCTTTTTATTGGGAAAAGACCGTTCACGGGTTGGCCGGCGCAGCCGGCCAAGGCTGGAAAACAAACGCTTAAAGCTGTCTTGCAATGTGAGGCTGTAATATAAATGTATGAAGAAAAAACGACAGTTTTATGGAATAGTGTAGTTGTTCGGTACGGGTTGGTGGGAATCCTGTGTACCGTATTTCATTTTGCGGCGTCATTTTTTTTGTTGAAGCTGTGCGGCTGGACCCTGTTTTAGGGTCTGGTTTGGGCTTTCTCCTGGTCCTGGTGATTTCTTATTTTCTGAACCGGACCTGGACATTTCGTTCAAAAAACAGAGGAGCTCGGCAAATTTTTGTTTATACGCTGGTTTCCTTATCCGGGCTGGGGCTGAACAGCGCCATTATGTTCACTGCCGTCCATGCCCTGAAATGGCATTATCTTTATGGCCAGGGTTTGGTAGTGGCGGTAGTACCCGTGTCAAATTATATATTGAACCGTTTTTGGACCTTTCGCTAGTAATGTATTTGGACAGAGGGGCTTAATAACTATGGATAATGAAACAGCAGCAACTGCGCCGTTATGGCAGTATGACGAGCGGGTCAAAGGTGTCAACAACCCCGTCCCCCTGACACCCCCCTGATTAGATTAATTAAATCCGGTTAGTTAAACTATTAAAAGATTATTATGGACGGAAGTATGGAGAAAGAAGCGTAAAAGATATCGAATTTTGCCGAATGAATCTTCTGTTTTTTTGTAAAAGAAGTCTTGAAATCTAAGAAAAATGTGATAAGCTATACCCAAAGTAAATATTACCAAATATGAGATGTGCTGACCGAAGAACGGAAGCGCTTCCCCTCAAGGGGCAGCGCTTTTTTTACAACTGGATATCATTTCGAGTGTCTCCCCGGGCGTATGGCCCGGGGGGAAGAATAGGGAACCGGGTGAAAAACCCGGACGGAACCGCCGCTGTGAGCGCCGAGACCGCACCCGTCGACGAAAGTCGGCCACTGGGCAACCGGGAAGGCAGGGTGCGGGCCGCAGGAGATTTTTCCGCAGGCGCGAGTCAGAAGACCTGCTCGGAATGGCCCTGTCGCCGGCAAGCGGACAACAGGGCCGGCAATGTGGCGCAGGAATACGGCTGCTGCAATCCAAGGGATTGTTGCAGCCGTTTTTGTTTTATACCCAATGCAGAGAAAGGATGTGATTTCCCTGATCCGGCTTGCCTGACCCCGCGGAGCAGCCAGGGGGCGCGGCTGCGCGGACAGAAAACACGGCGCCCCGGACAACGTTAATCAAGTCTTCGCCATCGTGGAAAATTATGGCGCGGCCAATCCCGCGGTGCATGACATGGTAAATGCCTGTCTTGCTGAATTTTCTGGCGCGTCTCGGCACGAATTCACCTGCTCTCAAAATGAAAGGATTGATGCTTATGAATAGTTAACATCAGCCATTGAAAATGGCAAGAAAAAAATGGGGACAAAGGAACCGTCCCCTAAAGAATTCGAAAGTACGCGTCCGGAGCGTGCATACTCAGATTTGAGACTTTTCAAAGGGAAACCCGGAAAATTCGACATGGCGCGATAACGCGCCGAAGAAAGGAGCAAAAAATGACTACCAACAAAAAAATCTTATCACTGGTACTGGCGCTGGTCATAATCTTCTCGTTCTCAGCTACCACGTTTGCGGCCGACCCTGGCGATCCTGCCAGGATGACGCCGCCTAACGGCGGTTGGTATATTCACGGAGAAGGCGGCGGCCCCGTGGTTCCATACGACCCCAAGACAAACCCGGATGGCGCGACATATGTTGTTGATCTGCCGGAGACAGCAATGAGATCCGTTGATGTAACGCTTGTTATTGAGGCGGGGAACGAACTATGGGAGGAAGAAGGCGCTTTCCGCGTGGAAATACCCTATGTTCAGGTACAGACCATTGGAGGGTATGCCACGATCCGGGAACTTCTCTATACCGTTGATTCGGATCCTGACTATGCTTCTTATGGTTTGACATTCTACGGCAAGAGCGGTAGCTCTCTCGTACCTTTCACGTCTACAACGAATTATTTAGCGGCAGTTGAATATGACGGTGTTATCTGGGAAGCCGGACAGCTCGCTTATGACGGCTGGGTCTTCCGGGTAAACGACATGTTCCCCGTCGAGTCGCTGCCCGGGTATGGTGACCCCTATTACCAAGGCTTAACGATTGAAAAGCCCTATATTCAAGACGGCGACGTAGTCCATTTCTTCTATGATTTTCCAGCGCAATTCGATCCATTGAGCCCCGATTTTGCCGCCACCAATGTGCGCGCCGTTTGCACCGATTGGGACAGCTCTTCGATGACCGTGCAGCTGCAGGGGCACAAGACCTTTATTGAAGAGCACCCTGCTCCCGATTACGCTTGGATGTATGTTTACGACTATGAGGATTTGGGCGGCGGCATCACGGCCAAACTGTACGATGATACAGGTGAAAATTGCCTGACTACAGCAACATCCAATTCTTCCGGCGTAGTGACATTTAACTATGCCATCGCGGCAGATACACAGTACGTCGTAAAGACCGTGCCCACATACCAGCTGGGATATAGTATTATTTCAGACGGCACGTACTTCGATCTGACAGGCGCATATTCGATAATATGGACTCCGTAAGTTAGCCGACAAGTCAACAGGGCGCATACCGCGCCCTGTTGACTTGATGTATTTTTAAGTGTAGAGGAGATGGGCGAATTGACTAGGAAACTATTATGCCTGTTATTGGCAGTATTACTTTTGATAGGAGCAACGGGGACGGCCTTCGCGGCGGATGGCGATGGTCAAACCTCAGCTCCATATGAGATCCCCATCGGCGAGACCGACGTCGCTAATCGAAACCCGCCGCACGTATTCAACAATTGGCTGATTAGCGGGGCGGAAGTAGTCTCGTGTGAAGTGGAAATTGGTTTGCAAGTTGGTTTTGAAACAGGTCTGGAGCGTTATAACAAGACATTTAATATAACACTGGCGGCTGACACAGCTTTGGATGCGCCTGTCAATATATTCTTTGACGTGACTAAAGGATCGGGCAATTACATGCTTGTAACAACTGTAATGAGCACTACTAGTGCAATAATTTTACAAAATTATAATCAATTGTTGATAGCTGATCCTCAAGGGTTGAATTTCGAGTTGGTCGGAGGAGAGGCCAGCCAAACACTTTATATTTATTATGCCGCACCTAATTACTCCGGACTGGTCGTTACAGAAAATGTTTTCAACTTCACCATCGCGGACCCGGACGCCTCGGGCGACCCGGATCCGGAAGACGTCGCCTCCATCGCTGTCACGGCGCCGCCGAATAAGACGACATACTTTGACGGAGGCAGATTCGACAGAACGGGCATGGTCGTCACGGCGACTTTGACGGATGACAGCACGGTTCCCATAAACGGATATACGGTCACGCCGGACCCGCTCACCCTCGGTACAGAGTATGTGACGGTGACGTTCGGCGAGGGCGAGCATATTTTTACGGCGACACAGGCTATAACGGTGCTGCCGTGCATGACCCTCGGCAATGTGACAATTACAAACGGGCAGTTCATGGATGACATAAATTACAATGGCTATGGCGTCTATACATGGAAAGTCAACGCTTTTGACGCGGTGGTCCTGTACGGGCAGGCAAAAGCAAATATCACATTTGAAGTCGGCGAGGGCGTAGATGTATACATCGGTTCCGAGCAGCAGACTGTGACGGACGGTGTATGCACATTGCAGCTTGACACTTCCCGTAGCGGAACGGCTTCCGTAATTACGCTGAGACTCGATGGCGCGGCTGACGTCGATTATACCTTCACCTGCTATACACAGGAGTATAGCGGTATGCCGTCACGGGTGGATGATTATTTCTGCGTCGCTTCACAGTACACAAACGGCTCAGCGTTAGGCGCTTATGGCTTGAACCCCGTTAAGACCCTTTTGGGAACATATCTGGACTCAGTAATGGGAAATATGAACTACGGACCGATCTCCCTCGGCAACTTCGGCGGGTATATCACATATTACTATGAAACGCCGATCACTGACGACCCGAGAAACCCCTACGGTATCGACTTTATAGTCTACGGCAATTCCTATGACGGCAGTAGTGAGTTTGCCGAGCCTGGCAACGTGCTAGTCTCCGAGGATGGGGATACGTGGTACACTCTCGCCGGTTCCCTGCACTATGACGACAACGCGCTTTGGAATTATTCCATGACATACACGAGGACTCAAAACGGCAGAGCCGCATGGGCTGGCAGCGACGGCAAGAGCGGTGAGGGAGACACCTATCCCCGCCCCGAATATTACCCGCTGTTCCCGTGGACGGAAGAGACAAAAAGTCAGATCACTCTGACGGGTACGCTGTTAGTGCCGGAGTCCGAGCTTAACGAGTACGGAAATACTGTGCCGCCATATCCCTATTTCGGATACGCCGATTGCGGGGTAGTCGGAACAAGCAATGCAGCGGCTAACCCGTATCTGGTCGTATATTACGACTCCTGGGGCACAAGACTCTATACAGGCCGTACGGACGGCTTTGACCTGAAATGGGCGGTGGACGAAAACGGCCGGCCTGTGGATTTATCGTCGGCACAGATACAATACGTTAAAGTACAGACCGCCTCCAACATCTCTAACGGCGGTATCGGCGAAAAATCCACGGAAATTAACGGGGTGCGCGTGGCGCAGCCGTCGGGCAGCAACGTCGGCATGACGGACGCGCCCTCGGCCATAACGGTGGACGGACAGGCCGTCCAGCTTGTTGACGGCGTCTATGAGTATGACCTGACGACCAGCGGCCTATTTCAGGTGACCGTCGACGCCGCCGAAGGAGCCAACGTATTCATCAACGGCGCGAGGACCACCGCCGCCACATTCGGGAAGGTTCCCGGCCACGGCATGCTCAGGATCATCGTGCAGGAGGGCGAAAAAGAGCCGCAGATCTATTATCTGACCCTTACCGACGACGGGAGCGGCGAGCCGTACACCACGGTCACCTTTGACGCCAATGGAGGCCGGGTGGAAGGACTGACCTCCATCACCCGCTATTATGACGCCGACACGCAGGATAAGGTTTTCCCCATTCCGGTGCGGGAGAGCTATACGTTCCTGGGCTGGTATTGGGAAGAAGAAAGCTGCAGCGAATACACCACGGATATGCCCGCGGAGTTGACCCTGACTGCAAGCTGGCGGTACGACGGCCCAGCCATCGAGGGCCAGGTGCGCGTGATCGTGGAGAACACCACCTTTACCGAGGCGGTGGACGGCGTGGAGCCCGCCTGGACGGGCGTCCTGGCAGACGCCTGGGTGGATATCGACGAAGAGAGCAGCATGATTAGCTGTGTGGTGGCGGCCCTGGATACCGTGCAGGCCAACGTGGTGGGGGCCGAGGGCGGCTACATCTCCTCCATCAACGGCCTAGCGGAATTTGACGGCGGCCAGGGCGGCGGCTGGATGGGCGCCCTGAACGACTGGTTTACCAGCACCGGCTTCGGCGGCATCACCGTGGTCTCGGGTACCCTGGAAGCCGGCGACGAGATCCGCATCATGTACACCACCAATTATGGCGCGGACCTGGGCGGCAGCTGGGACAACAATGACAAAACGCTGAAGGCCATCACTTTCAGCGCCGGCGCCCTGTCACCGGCTTTTGACCAGGATACCCATGAGTACACCCTGACCGTACCCGAAGGAACCGGGGGCGTCATCGTCACCCCCACGGCAACCAACAAGTTCTTCCAGGTGCGCAGTTATCTGGATTCCCAGCCCTCGGGTACGGAATACAAGCGGACCGCCACCATACCTGTCAGTGACGGAGCCGTCATCAGCGTGGTGTGCGGTGACCCCGCCTGGCCCAGCATGAACAACGGCCCCTATCCCGGCAATAACGCTGAAAGCGTCCCGGCCGAGACATATGCTATCACCGTGCAGTTTGCAGAAGAGCTCGGCGCCGGCTACACCGTCGGATTGACCACAACTGACAGCGACAAGAACCCCGGCGACACCGTCACCGTGGACCTCAGCGTGGACGGCGCCGCCGGCAGCTACGCCGCCCTGCAGACCGTAGTCGGCTATGACCAGAGCAGGGTAAGCTACACGAACAGCAGCTTCGGAGACGCCTTTACCGTCACCGACAACCCGGATTCAGGCAAGCTCCTTATCATCAGAGTGGGCGACACCACGAGCGCCGGCAGCCAGGGCAGCCTGAGCTTCACCGTCAAAAACGGCATTCCGGCCGGCAGCGGCGAAGCGGTATTCACCGTCTTGTCCGCCCTGGTGGGCGTCAGCGGCGACCCCAGCGATCCCCCGGCGGCGGCAGCCGGAGACGACGCAAGCGTCAGCCTGCACAACCTGACCGTGACCTTCACGGCGGGGCCGAATGTGACTATGGACAGCGTCACCGCCTACGCGAGGTACGGCCTGCCCGGACTGTACACCGACAACTCCTACGCCACCACCTTTACCGAGCCGGTACCGACGGCGGACAGCGGCTGTGTCCTGGCCAGCCCCGTATGGCATGACGGCAGCGCCCAGGTGGCATACGACACCATCGCGGCCACGGCCTTCACCGCCAATGCGATTTATACCGCCACCGCCACCCAGGATCTCGGCGTCAACATCACCCTGCCCCAGCAGGTGACAGTGATCTCCGGCGTAACCGACGGAAAAGCCAGCTACGGCGCCGACGTGGTCTTCAGCGTCACCCCCGGTCCCGGCCAGGAGGTCAAGAGCGTGACCTACACCGTGGGGACCGGCAGCCCCGTGACCCTGATCGCCAGTGAAGGCGAGTATACCATCCCCGGCACAGAGCTGACCGCGGACGTGGTTGTCACCGTCATTGAGCAGCCGAGCGGCACGGTGGAATTCATCAGCTTCGACGACTACAAAGGAGCGCCCACCGGCTTCAAAGTGCTGAAGTTCGACGGCAGCGCCCCTGCGGGCTACAAATTCCAGTACAACGGAGCCGATATGTACTACTCCGAAAAATACCAGCTGTATGTATGCTTTGCGGCCGCGGATGTGACGGCAGAGACAGCGCTTGGCGCTATCACCTGCGTCGCAGGTACGGCGCCGGCCGTCAACTATGACGGCAACGTCAACCAGAGCGGCGCCGGGCTGGTGAGCATCATCGACGCCCAGCTGGTCTACGACTTGTACACGGGAGTGTACCTGTCCGATACGGCTTTTGGAACCATATCCCAGCTGGTGCGCCTCGCGGCCGATATGGACAGCAACGGCTGCACAGACACCACCGACGTGCAGATCATCGTCAGCCTGGTGCAGAACCAGGAAGGATAACTGACAGCCCCGGACGAGGCAAGGTGAACAAGACAAAAACCAGGGTCTGGCAGCCGTGATGCTCCTGCGCTTTCCGCGGGAGAACGGATACACCGGACTAAAGCTGCGGACCGCCAGGGGCGGGAGTTTGAGGTTTACGCCTCTACTCCCGGCCCTGCTTTTTTATGCTTACCGGCTTTTAGCGGGCGAAACAGTCAGACCTTCTATATTTTTTTGCAAAGCCGAGGGTTGCACTTGAATCCAGCACCGGCTCATTATATACTAAAAACAGGGAATGAGGATGGGAGCGCCTTAAAAAATGAACGACACCCATACAAACCATGACCGCCTGTTTAAAGAACTCTTACAAACCTTTTTTATTGAATTCATGCAGTTGTTTTTTCCCGAAGCCTGCCGTTCCATAGATTTCAAGCACCTTAAATTTTTGCAGCAAGAAATATATACCGATGTAGTGGCCGGCGAAAAGCATGTGGTTGATATACTGGTAGAAACAAGGCTCAGAGAAGAGCCCGGGTTGATCCTGGTGCATGTTGAACCACAGGCTTACGTGCAAAAAGACTTCAATGAAAGAATGTTTATCTACTTTAGCCGGCTGTACGAAAAATACCGGCGCAGGATATTGCCGGTAGCCGTATTCAGTTACAATCAGGTCCGGAACGAACCCGACAGATTCGTTCTGGGATTTCCCTTTCTGAGCGTTTTACAATTCAGGTACTACAAACTAGAGTTAAAGAAGCTCAACTGGCGGGATTACGTAACCGGAACCAACCCCGTGGCCGCAGCCCTGCTGAGCAAGATGGGTTTTAGTCCCGCGGAGAGAGTAAAAGTCAGGCTGGAATTCCTGCGTATGCTGGCCCGGATGGAGTTGGATCCAGCAAGGACGGAGCTATTAGGCGGTTTTTTCGAAAACTATTTAAAGCTAAGCCACGAAGAAGAAGCAGAATTCCAGTTGGAAATAGCTAAGATGGAGAGAAAGGAGGCCAGGGCAATCATGCAGATAACCACCAGCTGGCATGAGAAAGGCCGTGCGGAAGGCAAAATACAAGGCATCAAGGAAGGCAAAATACAAGGCATCAAGGAAGGCAAGATGGAAGGCATCAAGGAAGGCAGGATGGAAACCGCTAAAGCAGCTCTGAGAAAAGGGCTGTCGCTAGACCTCGTTGTTGAAATCACCGGTCTCACCCATGAAGTCGTCCTGAAACTGAAAAATGAGCTGAATTAAGTGGTTCTTTAACAAACGCCGTAAACGAATAGCAGTAAAAGACGAATACGGGCTTACAGACGAAGGTGTGAATATTCTTTAGTGTAAATAGCAATAATCATCCTAAGATTTGACAATAATATTATTGCAGCATAAATCGGGCAACGCTGAGGAGCGACCCAACGCTTGCTGCGGCTTATACGGTTAACGGCGGTCTTTATTGCCCGCCGTTTTTAATTTCACCGGCAAGCCCTGAGCGGGTAAACCTCGGGAGTTTGAGGGTTAAAGCCCCCATTATAATCAGAAACTTGACGCGGGCCTCAAGTATCCTTTTAATGTGGCGATGTGCTGATTTTATCGTGCCGCACCGATTATTGCGTGTCGGATGACCGATTATTTCACCGCTTTTAATTTTTCGTTTGTGCCGATTTTAATGTGTCGCGGGACAATTTCCCTGCATCTGAAAAACCGTCTTTGCTCTAATGTTGTTAATGTTGTTCCAGGTATTTTAAAATATCATCAGGGGTTCGCAGGTCGAAAATTTCCTCCCCAATCAAATCCAATGCCTTATCGTCAGCTTTCCTTATTAATAACTGTAACTCTTCCGGCAGGCTGCCGAACCTTTTGGAAACCTGTTTAATTAATAACTCGGCTTTGCCTTCAATCCTGCCTTCAACTTTCCCCTTTTCCATGCCCTTTTCCATGCCTTTTTCCATACCCTTTAACTCGGCATATTTGATCCTGGATATGGCGTCCAGCCTGGCCTTCTCCCGGGCGTAGGCTTTTTGCCTCAACTTCTCGTCGGCGCTTATTTCTTCCAGCATATCCATGGCCATGGCCAATTCCTCCTTCCAGCTTGCTAATTCTTTGAGCAGTTCTTTTCTTTCAGGGTTCCCGGCTTCTTTCAGAAAGGTCAGCCACTGTTCCACCGATTCCATTTCTCCCGGTGGAGCCTGACTTATGAATTTCTTAAGCTCGAAATAATGTATTTCCAAATCTTCCACCAACACAAATCCTTCATCCTTTTCTAAAATCAGGTAGCGGGTATGGTATCTGTCGGTTTCATGGATGATGCCAAAGTCCAGAATGTTTATCACGATGGATTTCTTCAGGCTGATGTATGTCTCGGATTCGGCGATGGTTTCCGCGTACATCCTGGCCCAATAGTACAGGCTTCTTTTGCGGAAATCATCTATATCGTTGATTTGCACTTCGATGTTTATTCTTTCCCCGGCCTGGGTCATAACTTTAATGTCCAGGACGGAGCCTTTGTCCCCCTTGAATTCTTTGTAGTTGAAGGGGTTCAGGTGGGTTATGGCGGTGATCCGGCCGTCGCCGCGCCGACCCAGCAGGGAGTTTAGAAAATCAATGAGGATGACCCTGCTTCTCGGTTCTTCCCGGGCAAACAGCGCTTTGAATACCAGGTCGATTAGAGGGCTCAGCAGGTATTTTTCCTGCCCCGCGGTCATGGCTATCGCCCACCTTCTTCCAGGTATTTTAAAATATCATCAGGGGTCTGCAGGTCGAAAATTTCCTCCCCAATCAAATCCAATGCCTTATCGTCAGCTCTCCTTATTAATAACTGTAACTCTTCCGGCAGGCTGCCGAACCTTTTGGAAACCTGTTTAATTAATAACTCGGCTTTGCCTTCAATCCTGCCTTCAACTTTCCCCTTTTCCATGCCCTTTTCCATGCCCTTTTCCATGCCCTTTTCCATGCCTTTTTCCATGCCTTTTTCCATACCCTTTTCCATACCCTTTAACTCGGCATATTTGATCCTGGATATGGCGTCCAGCCTGGCCTTCTCCCGGGCGTAGGCTTTTTGCCTCAACTTCTCGTCGGCGCTTATTTCTTCCAGCATATCCATGGCCATGGCCAATTCCTCCTTCCAGCTTGCTAATTCTTTGAGCAGTTCTTTTCTTTCAGGGTTCCCGGCTTCTTTCAGAAAGGTCAGCCACTGTTCCACCGATTCCATTTCTCCCGGTGGAGCCTGACTTATGAATTTCTTAAGCTCGAAATAATGTATTTCCAAATCTTCCACCAACACAAATCCTTCATCCTTTTCTAAAATCAGGTAGCGGGTATGGTATCTGTCGGTTTCATGGATGATGCCAAAGTCCAGAATGTTTATCACGATGGATTTCTTCAGGCTGATGTATGTCTCGGATTCGGCGATGGTTTCCGCGTACATCCTGGCCCAATAGTACAGGCTTCTTTTGCGGAAATCATCTATATCGTTGATTTGCACTTCGATGTTTATTCTTTCCCCGGCCTGGGTCATAACTTTAATGTCCAGGACGGAGCCTTTGTCCCCCTTGAATTCTTTGTAGTTGAAAGGGTTCAGGTGGGTTATGGCGGTGATCCGCCCGTCGCCGCGCCGACCCAGCAGGGAGTTTAGAAAATCAATGAGGATGACCCTGCTCCTCGGTTCTTCCCTGGCAAACAGCGCTTTGAATACCAGGTCGATTAAAGGGCTCAGCAGGTATTTTTCCCGCCCCGCGGTCATGGCTATCGCCCACCTTCCCTTCTATTTTATTTGGCTTATTATCCTTATTATATCCATTACTGTTGTTTTTTGAAAGGGGGAATCATAATTTTGGTTCTGGCCTGTAAAATAGAAACCGCCAGGGCAGCTTTGAGAAAAAGGCTGTCGGTAGATCTTTATATATGCGCTCTTTGAAATCGGGGAAAATAATGTGATAAACTGCAACTAAGGTAAATATTGTCAGATTTGAGATGGGCTGACCGAATAACGGAAGCGTTTATTCTCAAAGGGATGCGCTTTTTTTGCAACTGAATATTGTTTTGAGTGTCCCCCCGGGCGTGCGGCCGGGGGGAAGAATAGGGGAACCTGCTGCAAAACCCTTTTGCAAATATTGTACTGGAACTTTAAAGGACATTATGCTAAACTGTAGTTAAAGAAAATATTGCAAGAAATGAGATGCGGCTGACCGAACAACGGAAGTGCTTCCCTCTCAGGGGAGTGCTTTTTTCTTTCTCCAGCCAACTGAATAATTAGCTGCAGGGGCTTGTCCGCTGAAAAGCGCGGACGAACAGGGGAACCGGGTGCAAATCCCGGGCGGTCCGGCCACTGTGAGCGGTTAGCGGACCTCCGAGCCCGCAATCCCGCTGCGTGCGGCAGGCATGTTGTAGCGCACAGCCGGAATGCAGGATCGGGCGGAGGGAAGCGGTGACCCGCGAGTCAGGATACCTAACCCTGCAGCGAGCTTGTGCCTTCCAAAGAAAGGCGGGAAGCTTTTTCAAGAAATGGTGCACGGTTTTGCGGGGGGATCCACAGCTGTGCTTGCTTTTACTGAAAAAGATCCCCGGTTTCCCTTGGGAAGCCGGGGCTTTATTTTTGCCGGGAAACACCCGGCACGCAACCGTTCGCTTCAAACTGGGGCGGGGGAACAGGCAACAAGCGCGCCAGCGAGGGAAAACAGTACAACCCGGTTGGACCGGGATTGCCAAAAACTATCGTATCGGATGTAAAAATTAGAGATGAGGTGAATGCCGTAGGAGAAAAGGGCGCCGCAAGGGTACCGAGCGAGAAGGGGAAAAACTGATCGAGTTAATCTGGAACACCAGCTGCGGCAAAATTCGGGCGGCCGCCTGGAAGGGACAGCCTGTCCTGGTAGAGGAGGTGAAGTGGTCCTTAAAGCATTAGCCGGCCGGTAAACTCGTCAAAAATAAAATAGGAGGGATGTAAATGAGCGGATTGTACAAAGGACGTATAGGCCGAAGTTTCTTAAAAGCCACGTCCCTGCTGGTCGCCCTGGCTCTGCTGTGCTCACTTTTGCCGGCGCAGGCCCCTGCCCGGACCGGTGCAGATATCGCTGTGGCAAGCATTGGGGTAATGGCGGGGGAAACGGGTGATCTTGCCCCCGCGCAGGACATAACAGCGGACGGTTCCTACATTGTGCAAGTTGGGGTCAACAATAGCGGCGAAGAGGCTGCGGGCTTGAGCGTGGTCCTATACCAGGCGGAAGCAGGAACGGAAACCGCCATTGTCGGAACCCAGGCTGTGGACAACCTGGCTGCCGGCGCGGAGATTGCCCTGGACTTTCCCTGGACACCCCGGGCGGCCGGCGAGTATCACCTGAAGGCAGCTGTCAGCGCCGGCGGGGAAGAACTGGCTGCCGGTGAGATCACCGCAACGGTGGAGGATGCGCAGGTCGAGGCAGGGGAAAAAGAGGAAATGGAAGAGACGGGGAAAAAAACCGCCTCGAAGGGTCTGGAGGACAACAGCGCCCCCACGCTGAAAAGCGGCGTTTCCGCCACAGCGTACGCCGCAGTGCAGATCAACACTGCTTACACACTGGATCTGAGCGATATTTTTGAAGACGCCGAAAGCGATCCCCTTACCTACACGGTAAAAGTGGATGAAGCGGATCCTGCGGCGGCTGATGTCAGCTACAGCTATACCCCGAGCGAGCCCGGCCAGACAATCCTGGCTTTTACCGCCAGCGACGGCGCGGCCGAATCGGAAATCTATACTGTCACACTGACGGTGTCCGGCAATATGCTGATGGCCGGCGCCGGGAGCGCTCTCACCTTCAAAGTGACACCGTCGACGAACCAGGTGGCCTTCTACGCCACCACCGGCTTCGACAGTGATGGTTACGATCTTTACGATCCGAGTTCTCCGCTGGTTGCCGCCGATAAAGGAGTGGCAGGCAGCTATCGTGTTTACGAGGTGCAGGCGCCGGATACAGTTTCGACCATCAGCTTCCGCGGCACAGACGCTTCCGGCAACGCGCTGGGAGGAATGACTGTCGACCTGGACGACGCCGCGGACGGGGTCATCTTCCTGCGTCAGGCGGAGCTGTCTGTAAGCAAAATAGGGGATAGCTACCCGACTGCAAATCAAGCCAAGTTTATGATCAAGGACGCCGACTATATGACTGCCACCTGCGGTGGCTCTTATGTCGCCGGCACAGGACGGACCTGGTACCGTTATCTGCTCTTCGCGGGCGGGAACGCGGAGCTCTACACCTATTTCACGGTGCCCCAGGGCCCGCTGGCGGATACTTATGCCACAGGTTTTGGGCCTTATAAAACTGTTATGAACGAACCATCAATAATGTCCGCATTCATGTCGCTTCCGCTGCAGTACAGCTATACCGTTACGGCGCCCATAAGGGCCAAGGTACAGATTTTCCAGCAGCTTCGTAATTTTTCCGCGGTGCTGATCGATGAGACCGGCCAGACGGACAACGGCGATGGCACGGCCAGCCACACTTACAGACTTCCGGGAGAAAACAGCAGCCTGAGCTACCGCGTATCCATGGACGGCAAAATCACCAAAGCCGGTTATCTCCCCTCCCTTTCGGCGAACGGCGACATGACGGTCACCTGGACCGAAACCGACGCTCCCGCTGATACGCGTGCAAACGACGTGGACAGCCAGGTGCTCGCAGGCAGGCTGGAAGAGAGTGTGCTTTTAAACGTCAATTCACAAAACTACCTGGAGCTTGTCCCGGGCGAAACCTTCAGGCTTCGCGCCTACCGCGTCTGGCAGATCGTTAACACAGACACGGCCAATATCATGATCGAGCCGGATTTCCACTGTAACGTTATCTCCGACGGCAATGTTGTTTCGATTAATCCTGTTACGGAAGGAAACGGCAACGGGTCAGGCAACTGGCTGGACATCACCGCGCTCAGGGCGGGCACGGCGCTTATTGAAATCAGCTATGACGCCATCGACATCGGCGGCGACACGTCATTTACCGGCGTTTACGCAGCTTCCGATCCCCGGCGCACGGGGTTGTTGGTCATCAAAGTCGGAGCTGCCGGTACAGCCGGCATCGACCTGGGTATCGGAAGTTGGGACGCGGAATACGATACCCTGTATTTCAACGGCGCATCCGGCGAATTCAAGCTGAGCCCCAGCGTCAGCGGAAGCAGTGTCGGCAGCGTGACGGTGCTGAACAATCCGACCGCCGGCGGCAGCTGGACCGATCTCACTGCTGCAGACGGTGTATATACGGCGGCCATCACTCCGGGCAATAACATCCTGCGGATCGCCGCCGGGGATGCGGTGGAGTATCAAATCGTCAGAGGCGCGGCTGTGACCACGGTGATCGAAAACGTGACCGATCCGGGCAGGCCGGCGGAAAGCGGCGATACGGTTAAAGTATCCTTTGAGGGGCTGTATATGCCCATCCCCAAATTCAGCGGCATCTATAACCCCGGCTACCACGACAAACCGGGTGACGGGCATTACATCGCCTACACCCTTGGTCCGGGCGTAACCCTCGTATCCCAAGAGCATGAACAGTATAACTTTATCAGCAAGCATGCCCTTACGCTGACAGTGGCGGGTGATGGTCCTTACCCCATGACCGGCGGCCATATTTTCTTCAACGTGATGGGCGTTTCAGAGCCGGTGGGCGGACACCGGCTGCTCAACGACGCCGGCGCAGGCGCCAATTTCAGCGCAGTTTCCACTTATCATAACCGCAGCATTCTGCCGGATGTCACCCTTGGCTTAACTTCACCCGCCGTAAAACCAGGCGACATCAACGGCAACGGCTATGTGAACAGTGCGGACGCCACCCTGTTGGCCCGATATCTCGTGGGGCTTGCCAGTCTCACGGATGATCAGACGGCGGCGGCGGATACCAACGGCAACAGCTATGTGAACAGTGCGGACGCCACCCTGTTGGCCCGATATCTCGTGGGACTCATACAGGAATTCTAACAGCCTGTCCAGCCACGCAAAGGGTAAGTGGAGAAAATAACCGGATAGAACCCCAATAGCGCCTGCGGCGGAAAACAAGGATATCCGTTCCTGCCGCCGGCTTCGGGTCAATACAATCCTTGGTCCCTGCCATACAAAAAATGCTGACGTATAGGTGGAAGATTTCAAAGCGCAAGTCGAAGACAGCATGGACTTGACGCGAAAAAGTTGGGAGAAAGGAATACCGGCAAGGCAAAAGTTAAAACCGAAACAAAGAAAAAAGGAGGGAAGACCAACTCATGAAATACTGGAGAACCAGGAAGTACAGAGAAAAAGCCCTGGCCCTGATGGTAGCCCTGGCTATGGTCCTGAGCCT
>Ga0334890_1003292_pt1 | contig 16572 bp, 14 predicted proteins | sample GraSluR1_MG_3_FD_207220 | JGI IMG/M metagenome (GOLD analysis project Ga0334890, IMG submission 207220) | Sludge microbial communities from methane-producing bioreactor in Wageningen University, Netherlands - Granular Sludge_31_08-R1 | ecosystem: Engineered > Bioreactor > Anaerobic >... | reverse complement strand
CAATCCCCTGGAGAGTCCCTCCGGGGTGAAGGAGACGACCATCGCAGGGACCATCTGGATTCTTCGGTTTGCGGGTCCGCTGCTGCTTGTGACAGCGGGTCTCGGCCGCGTGACCGGCCGGTTGTGGTGCTTTCTGCTCGATACCATCCTGTCGAGCTGCGTGGCCCTGGCCCTTGCTCTGACAGTGGTGGTGATATTCGACGAATTGGTGAAGGCCAATCTGACCGTTCTCATCTTTGCCGTCTTCGCCGCAGTCTACGTCCGGGCGGCCTGGTCCTTATGGAGCGAATACTTCGTCCTTCACCGTACAGTCGCGACCGCCGGGCCCGCTCCTGCCGCCGAACAACGGTCGGAACAACGTCGCCCGTCGTCGACCGAGGAGATCGAGTACCCCCCCGCAGCTTCCGCTGATCCGCGGACCTCGCCCGCCCCGCCGGCTCCCGATGAGCCGGCGCCGGACGGGTTTCTGGCGAACTTTGCCGATCGGAAGCCCGGGGAAGACGAGAAGCGGTAGGGGGGCGGCGGGGTGTCCCGCCCGCGGGGGAGTCTCCAGAGCCGGCGCGCGAACCATGCCTTCCGATGCACCCAGCCCGATGAATCCGATCTGGTCGCGCTACTCGCGTCAGATTCTTTTTGGGCCCATTGGCCCGGAGGGTCAGCAACGGCTCGCCGAATCCCGGGTGGTCATCGTGGGCTGCGGCGCATTGGGCAGCACGCTGGCCGAGACGCTCGTGCGGTCCGGCGTGGGCTTCGTCCGCATCTGCGACCGGGACTTCGTCGAGTTGGACAACCTCCAACGACAGACCCTGTTCGATGAGGATGACGTGGCCGCCGCGCTGCCTAAGGCGGAAGCCGCCCGCCGGAAGCTGGTCCGCATCAATTCACAGGTCACCGTCGAAGGGATCGTAACTGACGTGAACCCGTCAAACATCGAACGGCTGACCGACGGTTCGCACCTTATCCTCGACGGCACGGACAACTTCGAGACCCGCTACCTCATCAACGACGTGGCCGTCAAGCATCGCCGGCCCTGGGTCTACGGCGCGGCCGTCGCCTCCAGCGGGTTGTGCCTGGCCGTCCTGCCCGGCGTCACACCCTGCCTGCGCTGCATCTTTGAGGAAGCCCCTCCGCCGGAAGAAACCCCGACGTGCGAGACCGTGGGCGTGCTGGGCACGCTGGTGCGCGTGGTCGCCAGCCTGCAGGCCACCGAGGCGCTCAAAATCCTGATGGGTCGACTGGACGACGTGAACCGCCATCTGGTCAGCCTCGACATCTGGTCCGGGCGGTTCACTGCCATGCACGTTGGAGACGCCGCGGATCGGGCGGACTGCGCCTGCTGCCGCCATCATCGGTACGAGTATCTGTCGGGGGCGCGTTTCAGCGTTGCCTCGCACCTCTGCGGCCGTGACGCGGTGCAGGTGCATCGAAAAGGCGAGCATGCGGTCGACCTGCCCGCACTGGCCGATCGGCTCCGCCCTGTCGCCCGTGGGGACGTGCTCGTCAACTCGTTTCTGCTGAAGGTCGCGATTGACGCGTTCGAACTGACGGTCTTCCCCGACGGCCGCGCCATCATCAAGGGCACCAACTCACCGGACACTGCAAAAACCCTGTACGTCCGGTATGTCGGATTGTGACGCGCCGCTACTTCTCCGCGTCAAGAATCGTTTCGAGGTCCGCCGGCATGGTCACCGGCCGCCGGCACGTGTAATTGCGGCACACGTACACCGTCGCCCGCCCCTCCTGCATCGTCTTGGCTGCCAGGAGCGGAATCCGCCGGGCCGCGTCAGACTCCGGCCCGGCCGACAGCGCCAACACCTTGTTCGGCCGGAACGTCCGGTGAACGGCACGAAGAAGCTCGCGTGTCGAGGGGTCCGCCACAGGACCGACCAGGGCGACTTCCTGGATCGGCCCCGCGGAGAAATCCGCGGCGCTCAGCAGCCGCTCAAACGCGCCCGGCGATTCCGTCGCCATCGATGCGAATGCGCGGAAGATGGATTCCGCCTTCTCGCGATAGGCCGGCTTGTCCAGCAGGATGGCCAGACGCAGGAGGTTCTGCGCATGAACGGAGTTGCCCGACGGAATCGCCCCGTCCCGCGGGTTCTTCGTTCTCGCGATCAGCGCCTCTGCATCATCCGCGGTGAAGAAGAACGCCCCGCCCGTCTCGTCGAAGTAGTGCCGGACGGACTGCTCCGCCAACGCGTCCGCAACCTCCAGCCATCGAAGGTCAAACGTGGCCTCGTACAGGTTGAGTAACCCCTCGATGAAGAACGCGTAGTCGCTCAGGTAGCCCGTCAGTCGACCCCGGCCCTGTCGCCACGTCCGCAGCAGCCGGCCGTCCTCCTGCAGGTGTACCAGGACGAAATCGGCCGCCCGGGCCGCCGCCTCCGCGTACCGTGGTTCGTCCAGCACGACCGCCCCCCTGGCCAGGCTGGCGATCGCCAGCCCGTTCCAGGCCGTCAGGATCTTGTCATCCAGCGCCGGCGCGACGCGCTTGGCCCGGGCGTCGCGCATTTTCGCCCGCATGTCAGCCAGTCGATGCTGCAGATCGGCCATGTCCAGGCCGTGCAGTTCCGCAAAGATGTTCAGCGGCCGCCGGATGTTCAGGATGCTCTTGGGCCCCGACGGCGCGTGCCCGAGCGACTCGAACCAGTTCCCTCCCTCCGTCACGTCGTAGTAGTCACAGAAGAGCTTCGCGTCCGCCTCGCCGAGCACCTCCTGCACCTGCGCCACGGTCCAGACGTAGTACTTGCCCTCCAGCCCCTCGCTGTCCGCGTCCCGGCTGGAGTAGAAACCGCCGTCCGGCGCCTGGAGGTCCTCCAGAACGTAATCCAGAATCCCCGCGGCCGTCTCCGCGTAGAGCGGCTCGCCGGTCGCCTGATAGGCATCCAGGTAGATTCCGCTGACCAGGGCCTGGTCGTACAGCATCTTCTCGAAGTGCGGCACCAGCCACTGCGGATCGGTGCTGTATCGACAGATGCCTCCGCCGAGATGATCGTAGATGCCGCCCCGGGCCATATGGTCCAGCGTCACGCGCACGGCCCGCATCAGCCCCTCGTCGCCCGTGCGACGCCACGCCCGCAGCATCAGCTCCATCGCCATGCTTGGCGGAAACTTGTTGGCGTTTGTCTGGAACCCGCCCAGGCCGGGGTCGATGTACCGGACCAGTTCCCGCGCGGTACTCACCACCTCTTCGACGCCCAGGCCGTGCTCACCGCCGGCCGGCACGGTGGCCCACGACTGCAGATACTCCTGCACCTTGCCGCTCTGCTCGATCAGCTCGCCGGGGCGGTCCTTCCAGGCGTCGGCGATCACTTCCGCCAGCCGCCTGAACCCCTCCGGCGGAAAATACGTGCCCGCGAAAAACGGGCGGCGGTCCGGCGTCAGAAACACGGTCATCGGCCAGCCGCCCTGGCCGTTGTTCATGGCCAGCGTGGCCTGCATGTAGATTTCATCGACGTCCGGCCGCTCTTCCCGATCTACCTTGATGCACACGAAGTGCCGGTTCAGGATGGCCGCGATGGCGTCGTTCTCGAAGGATTCGTGCGCCATCACGTGGCACCAGTGGCACGCGGCATAGCCGATGCTCAGGAAGATCGGCTTGTTTTCCCGCTTTGCCTTGGCGAAGGCGTCTTCGCCCCATTCGTGCCAGTCCACCGGGTTGTACGCATGTTGAAGCAGATACGGACTGGTGGCGTGCGCCAGACGGTTCGCGCGCTGCGCATCCTTCGTGCCCATGGCTCCGCTCTCCCCCCGCTTGGAGTTTGTGCAAGCGGTCAACAGGCACAGCAGCGAGATCAGTCCGATCCGGGCTTGCTCGTGCAGTGCGTTCATGCTCGATTTCGACTTCCGGCCAAAACACGCCGCGCGCCGCGAACGGGTTGCGCGGCGATCACATCGATCGTCCCACCGCGTGCGCCACGGCGGCCAGCTCCTGCATGGTCTGCGCGAAGGTGTCACACGTGACGGACTGGGCCCCGTCCGTCAGGGCGTGCTGCGGGTCGGGATGCACTTCCACGATGATGCCGTCCGCCCCCGCCGCGACGGCCGCCTTGCACATAGACGGCACCATGTACGCGTGCCCCGTTCCATGCGAGGGATCCACCAGGATCGGCAGGTGCGACTCCCGTTTCACCGCGGGTACCACGGCCAGCGCCAGCGTGTTCCGGACGTACTCCTCGCACGTCCGGATGCCCCGCTCGCACAGAATCACGTTCGGGTTGCCCGCGTTGATGATGTACTCCGCCGCCAGCAGAAACTCCTCCAGCGAGGCCACCAGCCCTCGCTTCAGCAGTACGGGCTTGTTCCGCGTCCCCACCGCACGCAGCAGGTTGAAGTTCTGCATGTTCCGCGCCCCGATCTGGAGCACGTCCGCGTATTCCGCCACCAGGTCCACCTGGTCGACGCTCATCACCTCCGTGACCACCGCCAGCCCCGTCTGCTCACGCGCGGCGGCCAGCAGCTTCAGCCCGGACTCGCCCAGCCCCTGGAACGCGTACGGGTTCGTGCGCGGCTTGAACGCGCCGCCCCGCAGCCCGATCGCTCCGGCCGCCCGAACCGCACGCGCCGTGGTCAGTATCTGCTCTTCGCTCTCCACGCTGCACGGCCCGGCGATCACACCGATCTTCCGCCCGCCGATCTCCGCGCCCGACGGACCGATCCGGATGACCGAGGGCTCCCGCTTGACCTCCTTGCTCGCAACCTTGTAGGGCGCGAGAATGGGCACCACACGGTCCACCATCGGCGCGGTCTCGATGGCGCCTTTGTCCACGGTACGCTTGTCGCCGATCGCGGCGATGACCGTCCGGTCCGTCCCGACGATGACGTGGTCTCGCAAGCCCAGTTGGCGCACCAGGTCCACAACGTGCTGCACGTCCGCCGGCGTACACCCGGGTTTCATGACGACGATCATGACTGACCCCTCCCCACGATACGTTCCTTGCCGCCCATGTACGGCCGCAGAGCGGGCGGCACCGTCACGGAACCGTCCTCATTCTGGTACAGCTCCAGAATCGGAATGAGAATCCGCGGTGACGCGATCACCGTGTTGTTCAGCGTGTGGCAGAACCGCAGCTTGCGGTCCTTGTCGCGATATCGCAGGTTCAGCCGCCGGGCCTGAAACTCGTAGAAACGAGACGCGGAATGCGTCTCCCCATAGCTGTTGCGCGAGGGCATCCACGTCTCGATGTCAAACTTCTGCACCTGGCCCTGCCCCAGGTCGCCCGTGCATACGTTCACCACCCGGTAGGGCAGCCCCAGCGCCTGCAGCACCGACTCCGCGTTTGCCAGAATCTCGTGGTGAAAGCGGATGCTCTCTTCCTCGTCGTTGCGGCACACCACCACCTGCTCCACCTTGTCGAACAGGTGAATCCGGTACAGCCCGTACGTGTCCTTCCCGGCCGCACCGGCCTCGCGCCGAAAGCACGTGCTGAGCGCCACGCTCTTGACCGGCAGTTGGTCCTCTTCCAGCACTTCGTCCGTATAGTAGGCGGTCAGCGGCACCTCGGCCGTCCCCACCAGCGACATCTCGTCCCGCTCGCACAGGTACGCCTGGTCTCGTCCGATCGGGAAGTACCCGGTGCCGTACATCACCGATTCCCGCACCAGCACCGGCACCACCATCGGCGTAAAACCGCACGAGATCATCAGGTCCTGGGCCAACCGCAGCACCGCGTAGTGCAGCATGGCGCCGTCCCCGCGCAAGATGTAATTCCGCGCGCCCGCCAGCTTCACGCCGCGCTCGATGTCAATGATTCCCAGCTCCGTTCCCAGGGCCACGTGGTCCTTCGGCTCGAACGCAAACGGCGGCACCTGTCCCTCATGACGAAGCACCACGTTTTCCGATTCGTCCTTGCCGATGGGCACGTCGGGGGCCGCCGGCTGCGGCATCGTCAGCATAAGCTGATCGAACTCCTCCCCGATCGCCCGCGCCTCCTCCTCCCGCGTTTTGATCCGGGCCTTGATGTCCGACAGCTTCTGACGCGTCTGCGCCGCCAGTGTCTGGATGTCCTGCGGCGTCCGGCCTTCCGCCACCGCCCGCTTGTACCAGTCGGATTTCGGGTTGCCGAACAGGGCCATCTGCGGGCCCAACTCGTTGCTTTCCGCCCGCAGGTCGTCCAGCTCCTTCTGGATGGCCCGCCGGCGCTCATCGACCGCGCAAAGGCGATCCACGTCGCACGGGATTCTCTTGAGGCCGGCGGCCTCGCGGATCAGCTCCGGTTTCTCGCGTATCCACCTGATGTCGAGCATAGCAGGTCCGTGGTTTCTATTGCCAAGTTGTCGGCATAACAAAAGGTTAAGCGAGCGGTGCTTTTCCCGCAAACCCGGACCGGTGTCAAGGGCGCCTGCCACGGAGGCCCGACCTCGCTCGCGTCCGTGACCCGAACGGGCTACACTGCAACCCCATGAGCTGCACCATCGACGTCATCAGCATCGGGACACTCAGCCACAACCCGTTCTGGAACGAGCGAACGCCGGTCCGCACCTCTCACGCCACGACCACCCTCATGCGCGACGGCCAATCGACCATCCTCGTCGACCCGTCCCTGCCGGCCGAAATCCTGGCGCACCGGCTCCATGAACGGGCCGGACTGCGCCCCGAACAGGTCACCACCGTGTTCCTCACCTGCTTCCTGCCCGTGCATCGGCGCAGCCTCGGCCTGTTCGACAACGCCGACTGGCTCATCCATCCGCAGGAGCGATCCACTCTGCTGGGCCACCTGAACCGATCCCTGGAATCCGCCGCCGGCCAGCCGGACGACACTGTCTCGACTGAAGAGATCGAACAGGAGCTTGTGCTGCTGGGACGGACCCGGCCCGCACCGGAACGACTGAGCGAGGTGGTCCACACGTTTCCGTCGCCCGGCGTGACCCCTGGCACGTGCGCCCTTCTCGTGGCGGGACGCCAGACCACCCTCATCGCCGGCGACGCCGTGCTGACGCGCGACCACTACCAGAACGCCCGCATCCACGACCGCTGTTTCGACACCGCCCGCGCACGCCAGTCCTTCGCCGAAATTGTGGAGGTTGCGGAACTCATCATCCCCGGCCACGACAACCTGTTCATGACCGTCTGAGCCACGCGCCCCCGCCGGCTCGGGCGCCGCAGCACCGGCTGGTTTGTGTGGGACCGGCAGCCTTGTGTGGGACCGGTTTTCCAGCCGGTCTTGGGAAGCTGCAGACCGTAGGCTGTAGGCCATAGGGGAATGGTCCGCACGGCGGACCCTACGGGCTTCCAGTTTCCAGTTGTTCAGCGTTCGCGGGACCGGCTGGCCTGTGTGGGGCCGGTTGGTCTGTGTGGGACCGGCTTTCCAGCCGGTCTCTTCCCCTTTGGGACCGGCTTTCTCGCCATCCCGGCGCGCCGGAACCTGCGGAGACCAGCCGGTCTGAATGCCGACTTCTCTCTCATCCCCACCACCGACCCTGCGGTCGCCGACCTACCGCAACTCGTTCTCAATTCGCTCCACCCGCTGCGAAAGCTCCTCCACCTGCTTCTGCAACGCCTCCACGGCATCCTGCAGGCTCACAGCGTCGGGTTGCGATCCCGCGCCGGAAGGCGGGGCCGACACGTCCGGCGCCGGTTCCGCGGGCAGATCACGCTCTTCGTACAACAACTGCCGATAGCGGTCCGCCGACTGCCCCGCGCCGCGCGGCAGCTTCACCACGCACGGCGGCTCATACCCGGCCAGACAGTCCAGCACATTCATCACGACGTCGACGCTCTCGAACGGCGCCATGCGGGCGCAACGCGAGCGAAGCTCGCCCGTCGTCTGCGGACCGCGCAACAGCAGCTCCGCCATCACCGCCCGTTCTCGCTTCTGCCAGCGGAAGTACGTTTCCACCTCGTGCTTGTATCGCTTCGTGCGGGCGCCGGGACCCGGCAGCACAACGGTGACCGCCCCGCGCAGCCGCAACTCCTCCAGCGCGTGATACACCGCGTCCTCATCCAGGTCCATCATCGGGTCACGGTTGTTCTTCTGATTGCACGCGGTGACGATCGCGTTGATCGTCATCGGATAGTACTCGGGCTGGGCCAGCGATTTCTCCATCAACACGCCCAACACCCGCCGTTCGATTTCTTCCCTGGTCCATGCCACCGCTGCTGACTCCTGATCCGTTCTCCGCGCCCCGGACTCGTCAAAGGCCCGCCCGCGGCACGGCATGGTACCCGTAATCCGCCCGCCGGGCGAACGCCCCGGCCGGTTTCCCTCGGTGGCCCCATTCCGCTACCATGGTGCATCCGCCCGGACCAACACCGGGACAGGCGAAAGGTCAGCAATGTCGCTCATCGCAGCATCAGCGGTTACAGCCTGCCTCATGCTTTTCGCGGCCGGCGGCCAGACCACCACCCGGCCGGCCCGGCCGGAGTACGACAACCCAAAGGAGCGTGGCCCCGTGGTCTTGACGGAACAGGCATCGAAAATTCACCGAGCCGCCATCGTCATCGATGGCCACAACGACATGCCCTGGCAAATCCGAAAGCTGGGCAAATCCTCATTCGACGTGATGGACATCTCGCAGCCGCAGCCCCGGCTCCAGACCGACATCCCGCGGTTGAAGCAGGGGGGGGTTGGCGGCCAGTTCTGGGTCGTCTACGTGCCTCCGGAAACCGAACACGACGGCACCGCCGCCGCCGTTGCGCTGGAGCTGTTCGAGCTCATCCACCGCATGGTCCGGCGATACCCTGACGTGTTCGAACTCGCCCGCACGGCCGACGACGTGGAACGAATCCACCGGTCCGGCAAAATCGCGTCCCTCATCGGGATCGAGGGCGGCCACACCATCGAGGGCTCGCTGGAGAACCTGCGGACGTTCTACGACCTCGGCGCCCGCTACCTTGGCCTGACCCACTCGCTCACCACCGACTGGGCCGACTCCGCCAACGACGAACCCCGCCACGGCGGCCTCGCCCCCTTCGGCGAAAAAGTCGTCCTGGAAATGAACCGCCTGGGCATGCTCGTCGACCTGGCGCATGTCTCCGCGGACACCATGCGCGACGCCCTTCGCGTCAGCAAGGCGCCGGTCATCATCTCCCACTCCGCCGCGTACGGCCTTGCCCCCCACGCCCGCAACGTCCCGGACGACGTGCTCCACATGCTCAAGGCTAATGGCGGCCTGCTGATGATCAATTTCTTCCCCGGCTACGCCGACCCCGAGGGGGCGAAGATGATGGCCAACTACTTCGAGGAGGAACGCGCCCTGCACGCTCGCTACCCGAACAAGGAGGAGTTCGACAAGGCCTGGAAAGAGTGGAAGAAGGCCCACCCCATCCCCCGCGGGGGCGTTCACACGGTAGTGGATCACATCGACTACGTCACGACGCTTATCGGCGTGGATCACGTCGGCCTCGGCAGCGACTACGACGGCGCCGGCACCATGCCCCTGCAACTGGAAGACGTCTCCGGCTATCCCTACATCACGCAGGAGCTGCTCAACCGCGGCTACTCCGAGCCGGACATCCGAAAGATTCTCGGCGGCAACCTCCTGCGCGTTCTGCGCCAGGCCGAACAAACCGCCCGCTCCCTCCGGCAATAGCCTCAGGGGACCGACTGCCTTGTGTGGGACTGGTCCTCTTGTGTGGGACCGGCTTTCCAGCCGGTCTTGGGAAGCTGCAGACCGTAGTCTCTTGGCCATCAGGGAATGGTCCGCACGGCGGACCCTACGGGCTGTGCAGGGGAATGGTTCGCACGGCGGACCCTACGGGCTGTGCGCAGCCCCTTATGTGGGATCGGCTCTCTGGTGTGGGACCGGCTCTCTGGTGTGGGACCGGCTTTCCAGCCGGTCTCAAGGGAGGTGACGTCCTCCGCAAACGGGCTACGCCGATGGGGGCGGTTGACAGCCTCTCCGCAGCCGCGGATCATCCGGCACGATGACCGGGCTGTCTTCCAGTGACATCGTCTGGATGTTCGCGTCCATCGGGCTGCTGCTGGCGGTTGCCCGGGGGTTGGGCGAGTGCGCGCACCGGTTGAACCAGCCGATGGTCCTGGGAGAGCTGCTGGCGGGAATTCTGCTGGGCCCCACCGTTCTCGGGACGCTGTCGCCTCAGTGGACCGCGGTCCTGTTTCCCCTGGATGGGCCGCTGGCCGTGGTCATGGAGGGACTCACCACGCTGGCCATCGCCCTGTTCCTCGTGGTGGCGGGGATGGAGGTGAACCTCTCCACGGTGTGGCAGCAGGGCAAGGCGGCAGCCATCGTCGGGGTTGCGGGGATGCTGTTTCCGTTCGTGATCGGCTTTTCCACCGCGTATTCGTTTCCCCGACTGTCCGGCGCATCGGAAGGGGCCGAACCGTTTCTGTTCGCGTTGTTCTTTGCGACGGCCCTGTCGATCTCGGCCCTTCCCGTGATTGCCAAGACGCTGATGGATCTGCGGCTGTACCGTAGCGACCTCGGGATGGTGCTTGTCGCCGCGGCGGTCCTGAACGACATCATCGGGTGGATCATCTTCGCCCTGGTGCTGAGCCTGGCGGGCCAGTCCCACGGTCACGGCCTGCCGTTTGTGTACACCGTGTGCCTGACGCTGGGGTTTGCCGCCGTGATGCTGACGGCCGGCCGTTGGCTGATCCATCGGGTGCTTCCCTGGGTGCAAGCCCACACCACCTGGCCGGGCGGCGTGGCGGGATTCGCGCTGGCCCTGGCCATGTTCGGGGCGGCGATCACGCAATGGATCGGCGTGCATGCGATTTTCGGCGCATTCCTGGTGGGCGTGGCGGTGGGCGATTCCAGTCACCTGCGCGAGCGGACTCGGGCCATCATCAGCGAGTTCGTGTCGTTCATTTTCGCACCGCTCTTCTTCGCGAGCATCGGGCTGCGCGTGAACTTCGTGCAGCATTTTGACGTCGTGCTGGTGCTGCTGGTGCTGGTCATCGCCACGATCGGGAAGGTGATCGGCTGCGGGCTCGGGGGGCGGCTGGCCAGCATGCCTTCACGCGAGGCGTGGGCGCTGGGATTCGGCATGAACGCCCGCGGGGCCATGGAGATCATTCTCGGGCTGTTGGCCCTCAAGGTCGGGCTGATCCGCGAGCCGATGTTCGTGGCCCTGGTGGTCATGGCCCTGGCCACGTCCATGATGAGCGGTCCGATGATGCAGAAGCTGCTTCGCCTGAGCCGACCGCGACGGCTGAAGGATTTTCTCGTCGGAAAGGCGTTCATTCCCGCTCTTGTCGCAACAGAGCGGGAAGCGGTCGTGCGGGAACTGGCCGAGGCGCTCTCTGCGGCCATCGGCGTCCCGAAGGAGCCGGTCGTCCAGGCGGTCCTTGCCCGCGAACGGCTGATGCCGACCGGTGTAGGAAACGGGCTGGCCGTTCCGCACACGCGGGTGGCGGGCCTCACGACGCCGGCGGTCGGCATCGGGTTGTCCGTGCGCGGCGTCGATTTTGACGCGCCCGATGGCGACCCGGCGCAGATTGTGTTCATGATCTTCTCGCCCCTGCATGACAACAGCCTCCAGTTGCACATTCTCACGGACATCGCGCGGACGTTCGGCAGCGCGGAGTTTCGGGAGCGCGTACTTCAGGCGACGAGTCACACGCAGCTTCTGGCACTGCTCAAGACCGGTGGAGACTGAGTCGGCGGTCAGGCTTCTTTGCAGCCAACGAGGGGACGGTCAGCGCAGCGGCCCCTTGCCGGCCAGCCGCCGGAGCATCGCGATCTGCCCCGCGTGGAACGCCTCGTGCATGATGGCCATGACCACCGCACCCTCCCGGGTTGCAAACATCGGGTGCGGCTGGCCGCCCGCCGGTCCGGACAGATCGTCTTCCGACATGGCGGACACGGCGGCGACGGCCTCCGTGTGGATGCGGTCAAACACGACGCGCAGCTCGGCGACCGGTGGGTGGGCGGCGGCGTCCGAGATCGGCGACGACCCGATGCCGAACCGCTCCCGGAAATCAGGGGGCAGGCATGCCTCAAAGGCCTTCCCCAGGCATCGCACGTGAATCAACGACGCGATGGAGGCCGCCAGGTGCCCCACCTGCCAGGCCACGTGCGTATGCCCGGCCCCGGACATGTCAAACCAGGTGGATTCCGGGATGTCGTCCAGCAGGGACAGCGTCCATCGCCGCGCCGCCTGAAGCCGATCCGCGAGCAGTTCTGCCTTGTTCATGCCCAATCCTTTCTTCCGCTTCCGCGGCGGGTGAGAGGGACGGCCCGATGGCTGTCGTTGCGGCCCCGTGGTCCGGTAGAATACGCTCCGATTGCTGGCGGGATCAAGACCCCCCCCAAGGCCGCTGACAGGGAGGACCGTCGTGTTGTGCTGACCATCGGCCCCGTGAAGATCGTCCATCCGTTTGCCCAGGCGGCGTTGAGCGGCTACAGCGACCTGCCCATGCGTCGCGTGGCGCGGCGGCACGGCGCCGCGTACGCGCTGGGGCAGATGGTGCTCGGCAGGAACGTCGCCCACGCCGGCGACTGGCAGCGGCGACTGCTGCACGTTGCTCCGGACGACCATCCCGTCGGGGCACAGCTCTTGGGCAGCGACCCCCGCGAATTCGGACCCGCCGCCCGCGCCTTGGCGGACGCCGGGTACGACGTCGTCGACATCAACTTCGCGTGTCCCGTACACAAGGTGGTCAGGCAGCGCCGCGGCGGCTGGCTGTTGTCCGACCCGCCGGTGGCGCTGGGCATTGTGCAGGAAGTTCTCGATGCGGTCGGCGGCGACCGGCCGGTGACGGTCAAGATGCGTCGGGGGCTGGACGACTCGGCGGAAAGCGAACGGCGGTTCTTCACGATTCTGGACGGCGTGTTCGAACGAGGCGCCGTCGCGGTGACGGTGCATGGCCGGACCGTGAAGCAGCGCTACGCCGGCCGTAGCGACTGGGACTTCCTTCGCCGGGTCAAGCGGCACGTGGGCGACCGGGTGGTTCTGGGCAGCGGGGACCTGCACCGCGCCACGGACGCGGTGGCCATGCTGCACGTCACCGGCGTGGACGGCGTGTCGCTGGCGCGGGGTGCGATCGGCAACCCGTGGATATTTCGAGAGTGTCTGGCTCTGTGGACGGGTCGGGCGCTGCCGCCGCTACCGTCCCCAGCGGAACTTCGCGAGACCTTGCTGGAACACTTTCGCGAAGCGGTGAAGTTCTACGGGCCTCGCGACGGCGGGATGATCATGCGGCGTCACGCGATGCGGTACAGCCGTTTGCACTCGTGTCCGCGAAAGGTGCGTGAGGCGCTCAACGCCATGAAGGAGCCGGACGCGTTCGCCGCCCTGCTGGATGCGTGGTTTGCTCCCCAGGGCTCCTGACCCACCCGTCGCCTACGCGCCGTCGGTGGCGGCCGGCGCCGGTTGAGTGGTGGGCGGCGGCTTGCGGATGGACGGCGGCACGCTGCTCGGACTGGCGCCGCCCGACGGCGTGACCCTTCGCGTCGGCCGGGCCGCCCGCGCCGGTTGTGGCGTTCCGGTGGACGGCTGCTGATACATCACCTGCACCAGCACCTGGGGCATGTCCGGGTCGTCGGTCTTGATCGTGACGCTGTCCCGACCCATTCGGGGCTTGTACTCCTCCGTCACCGTGAGCAGCACCTGCTGCGTGTCGTTCAACTCAACGATTTCCGCCTTCACGGCCGGGTTGCGGATGGACGCCTCCAGGAGTCGTCCGGGCTTGTTGTCGTCCCACCGCAGGGTGATTCGTTGTTGCCAGCCGGGCTTCACATCCGGGGGAATTCTCACTTGGGTGGGCACAGCGGCCGCTCGGGGCGTAACCGTGGCGTACAGCGGCACCTCCATCACGGGTGCCTGTTCAATCCCGGTCTCCAACTCGATCTTGTCGCGGAAGTACGCGGCCGCAAAAGGCGGCGAGACGGTTACCTCCAGCTCGTACTCCTCGCCCGCTTCCACTTCTCGGAGTTCGGCCCGGATGGCCTGGTTCCTGATCTCCTTGAGTTTCGGATGGATCGGGCCGCCGTCGCCGCGGGTGATCTTGGCCGTCCGGGACGGCGAACCCTCCTTGCGGGGAATGGGCCCGAAGTTCACCGTGGCTGGCATGACGCGCGCCGCCTCGAGCATCTGACCACGGCCCGTGAGCTGCACCACCGGGTTCTTCGGGTCGTTCGTGGACACCTGAATGGTTCGGGTGAACTGGCCCTTCAGCTTACCGCAACTGATGATGACGGATAGCAGTTCGCTCTGCCCCGGCTTGATCACACGGTCGGACCGACCGTTGTAGCGAGTCCCTCACCCTCCCCCTTTTGCGTTGATCTTCAAATCCGCCGTGCCCTCGTTGCGGATCGTGAAGTCGAAGCTCAGCGTGGCGTTTGCCTTACGCCAGATCGGATCGAGCACCACTTCGGTCTTGTCGCAGGCCCACTTGGCGTTCGGGTCCGGCGGATACTCCGAGCGAGGCGTCCGGGCACGCTGCGGTGCCGGCGTGACCGTCTGGCCGGCCGGTTCGCGGACCTGTTCCGCCAGGCCCGTCTTGGCGGCGGGTGGGTCTTTCTTCTCGGCCGGAGCCTGACCGGCGGGCGAGCCTGCGGGCTGCGTGGCTGGGGGGTCCGCCCAGACCGTTCCGAACAGAACGCCCGTCAGCGCCAATCCCAGCATTACGGTCTGCAGCCGAATCGTCTGTTGTTCCGATCGGAAGTGCATGTGCAACTCCAATAGGGTGCCTGTCGGGCACCTGTACAGCAGTTCCCCAGCCCAGCAGCGTCACGGGCTTGGAATCACCACCCCAGAACGTCAAGCTGGCCCCCGCGGGCATGAAGCAGGGCAGTCTGGCCCAGCATACCAATTCAGTGGTTCTCGGTAAATCGGCCAACTACGCCGTTGAGCTTCGCTGCCATCCGCCGCCGAGACGATCGTCCCCGGGCGAGCCGGGGCTGCCCTGGCGAGGGGCAAGCCCCTCTCGCCGCGCGCTCTGCCTGACTGATGTTTGCCATGTTTGCGGAAAAGGCCCTGGACCGTGCTCCGGTGAAACGCGGTCAAAGGCCCTTGGCCGGTGGCGTTGAATCTGGCAACAGCCAGTAAAGTGAGTCTTTATCGCTCGTGCCAACGGGTCAGCCGTGTGGGCCTGTCAACCTGGAAGAACCAGTCCAAATCCGCTACCAGCCCCTTGGCATCAGTGTCAACCACCGCCGCGAGAGAGTGCATGTGCTCCTCCGGCGTTTGCGTCATGTTCCGATCGAGCACAAGTCCCTTGTCGATGGTTCGCTGCACCACAAAGCCGGATCGCGTCAACTGCATGCAGCCCGCCGTGAGGGCGGCGACCGCTGCGACACCGAGCATCACGACTGAAAAGCACCGCTTCGTCATGGGCGTCCTCGTTTCCTCAAGGCACACGTGTTCCTGGCACCCGGTCTTCGCGCCGGACCGGGCCACGCGAATCAGGGCGGGATTCTATCGTCGCGGCCTGCACTCTGTCAAACGGCCGTCACCTGGCTTGCCGCAGGATGGTTCTTGTGCTACCTTAGGAATCAGAGGGGTAAGAGGCTTCGGCCTGTCTGAATGAGTGAATCGGGTGAGGAAGCGGGTTCGTGAGAGTGGGCTCGGCGGCGATCGCCGGCGGGCGGCAGGGGGACCCGACCGATGATCCGAATTCTCATCGTGGATGATCATCAGCTCTACCGTGAAGGTGTGCGGGCCCAGTTCAACACGGTACCGGATATGGAAGTGGTGGGTGAGGCGGGCGATGCTCACGGATGCATCGACCAGGCCGTCGCATGTCGACCGGACGTCGTCCTGATGGACATCAACATGCCGGGCCTCAGTTGCTTTGACGCCATCGAACGGATGCACGCACTGCTGCCCGCCACTCGTGTAGTTCTGTGCAGCGGCTACGTGAACGATCGGCACATCAAGGATGCCATTGAGTGCAAGGCGTGGGGTTTTGTGATTAAGCAAAGGGGTTTTGCGCATCTGCGCGAAGCGATCGTCGCCGTTCACAACGGACGAGCCAGCTTTTCGCCCGAAATTCTCGAACGCCTGACTGCCGGCCATGACGGCCGGCTCCGCTTGACCGAGCCGCCGCGAACGCGGATCGATCTGCTCACACCCCGGGAGCGAGAGCTGCTTTCTCTGCTGGCGCAGGGATACAGCCTCAAGGCGGCCGGACGCGTGATGAACGTCAGCTACAAGACGGCCGACAAACATAAGGTAAGCCTTATGCGCAAACTCGACATCCACGATCGTGTCGAGCTGGCCCGGTTCGCGATCCGCGAACAGATCATCGTTCCGTAAGATGTCCGCCTTACTTGCCGCCCCGTGCAATGGCGAGAAGAGACCAGATTGGCCGGGAGCCCGGTCTTGAACTCCACGCTGCACAGTGCCATGGGGTGACGACCTGATTCGGGCTGCGCCGGCGCTTCGTTTCACGTTGCGAGTCTCGATCGCGCGGGGTCGAGTTTGGATGCACAACCCCGCTACTTCTCGGCGGTGCGCGCAACGAGAGGCACCGATCCGTTTTCCGGGGAAACGGGAATTTACCCCATGTCGCCGGAGCAGGAATGGGGCGATATATACGGTGTCGCCGCGGCGGTTTCCGTTGGGCCGCCGCGGCGAAAAGTGGGGACGGTGCTGGCTTTCCCCTGGAATCCCCGACCCGCCAGTGCCGGCCCCCCTTTTTTATGCGCACTTCGGCTGCGCGGCTT
>Ga0334890_1003287_pt1 | contig 16591 bp, 13 predicted proteins | sample GraSluR1_MG_3_FD_207220 | JGI IMG/M metagenome (GOLD analysis project Ga0334890, IMG submission 207220) | Sludge microbial communities from methane-producing bioreactor in Wageningen University, Netherlands - Granular Sludge_31_08-R1 | ecosystem: Engineered > Bioreactor > Anaerobic >... | reverse complement strand
ACCAGGCGCGCCCAGTCGCCGAACAGCACCTCGTCCGGCTGCGCCGCGCCCGGCGTCATTGGGGCGAAGCGCGCTTCGGAGTGAATGGTGAAGGCCGTATAGCGGAAGTTGCCGTCATCTACGGGCAGCGACCCGTCCGGGCTGAGCGGAATCGGCTCCAGGACGGTTGGCCAGGGCGCGCCGTCTGGCCCACGCACGTCCAGTTGGTGGTACAGTGCAGCCAGGTCGGCGTCAGCTTGCAGCGAATTGGGCCACTGCCCCGACCACTGCATCAGGAACACGCCGACCGACGTGTTGACGAAGACATCCACGCCCTCCAGGTCTTCCAAGCGCAGCGGCAGATCGGCGGGGTTGCGGCTGTTGCGAATGTCCCAGGTGGGGAAGAAGAAGGGCAGCCGGTCTTCGCCGGGGATGGCCACGACCAGATCGCCGCGCTCAGCAGCGACCTGCTCCAGCCTATGCACGACGACCATCAGCGCCGGGTTGCCGCGGTCGTACTTCGCCGTGTCGTCTGGCAGGCCGCCGTCGCGCCACGCTTCGACCGTGTGCTGCACGCCTGCCCAGGCAGCGACCGCGATCAGCGCCCCCGTCGCCAGCGTCCCCAGCGCCCTCCGGACACGCCGCGCCGCCAGCCAGTCCCACAGCCAGCCATCCACCAGCGCGGCGACCTGCACGGCCAGCAGCGGCACAATGGCGAAGCTCAGCCGGTAGTGGTAGGAGAAATCGAGGAACCACACGGCGGCATAGGGCAGCAGCAGCGCCCACAGCAGCAAGACGGTCGAGCGGCGCTCGCCCGACAACGCCCGCCAGCGCGTGCGCCCCGCCCAGGCCAGCAGCATGGATCCGGCGACGACCAACGCCCACTCAAGGGCACCCATGCGCCCGCTGGCGCCGATGTCGCCGCGCAGCCACAGCCAGACATCGCCGGCGTCGCGGATGCGATCCACATTCCAGGCCGTCGGCAGCGTCCCCGCTAGGAGGAGCGGCATGGCGACGAGCGGAGCCAGACGCATTGCCCGCCGCTGACCGGATGTACGATTAACTTGCTGAGAGTTTAGGAGTGTTCGCTGCACGCCTTCCCCCTCAATCCCCCCTCCAGCAGAGCTAGAGGGGGGAGAAGTTGCCGGACGGCTCTCCCCTTCCCCCGGCAGAGCCAGGGGAAGGGGCCGGGGGATGGGGGCGTTGCCGCGACTGCCCACCAACTCAATCGCAGCCTCCCCGCGCCCAGCGCCCTTGACGATCAGCGCGCCCGCCACCAGCCCGGCGATCAGCAGCGGCCAGCCGAACTCCTGCCCGGAACGCTGGGCGAAGTCGTGCCAGTAGTCGGCGGGGAAGTCCACGACCGTGTGGCCCAGCAGCAGGTTGCGCACGTACCACATCCCGCCCAGCGGCGCGCAGGCCAGCCCCGCGATCAGAGCGACGCGCAGCTTCGGCCAGACTGCCGCAGGACGCCCGCGCGCCGCCAGCAGCGCCCCGGTGACGGCCAGCATCACCCCCAGGACCAGCGCCCCGCCCGTAGGCTTCGTCCACAGCGCGCCCGCCAGCAGCAGCCCACTGACTACCGCCGGACGCGCGCGCTCCGTCCGCCACGCCTCGGCGAAATAGGCCGCCGCGCCGGTCATGTACAGGGTGAGCACGATCTCCAGGTCGCCCGCGCCCGACCAGGCCGCCACATGCGGGTAGAGCGCCCAGGCCGCCGCCGTCAGCAGGGCGACGCGCCGCCCGCCGAACGCCCGGCGGCCCAGCGTATAGGCCATGAGCACCATCGCCCCATTGAACCAGGGAATGACGACGCGCGCTGCATGATCGTTGAACGTCTCGCCGCCCAGCGCCGTCCACGCCTGCTGCATCGTCGCGTAGAGCAGCGGCACGTGCTGCGGGTAATAGCCCATCGCGTCGGGGATGCGCTCCTCCAGCACGAAGACGCGCGCGTTGTAGCCGTAGACCCACTGCGTGTCGTAGGCGATGAACGGCCAGTAGGCCGTGACCAGCACATTGAGCGCCAGCACGAGCGCGATTCCGGCGACCAGCAAGCGTTCACTGCCGCTGTGGGGCGCTGGGGGCGCGTTCCGCGCCCTCGCTGGCGGCGCAGGGGAAGGCTTGACCCCCCTGTGCCGCCTTCGCCGCGCCGCCAGCGCCGCGCCCAGCGCGGCCAGCGCCCCACTCCCGATCAGCGACGGCGCGAGCGTCAGCGCGCCGAGCGTGCCGAGCACGAACAGCCACGCCGTATACAGCAGCGGCCCCAGGGCCATGCCCACCGCCAGCACCGTGCCGCGCTCGCCCCAGTGCGCGCGCGGCAGGACGGCCAGCGCCCAGGGAATCCCCACGCCGAAGAAGACCCACGCCGCATGGGGCAGCAGAGCGACGGTCGGTTGGAACCAGTCAGGCATGGGCATCCCTTCAGCGGTAATGCACGCGGTAGACGGTATAGAGGCCGAACGTCGCCAGCGGCGTCACGTCGCCCGGCTCAGCGACGCGCAGCAGCGGCGTATCCGTGCGCACGGCCAGGTAGTCGTAGCGGGCCAGCGCCGCGCGGTCGGGCAGCCCGCCGACCGCCACCCGCAGCCGCCCTTCGTGGGCGGCGAGGAACGGCAGCAGATTGTTATCGCTGAGGGTCGTTCCTTCTGCGGGCAGCGTGTGCAAATAGCGCGCCAGGTCGTAGAGCGGCCCCAGGACGACGCGATGGCGCTCCTCGTCGCTCATCAGCGGCGCGCGGACCAGTTCCGCCTTAAAGTCGAGCGCCTTGCGCGCGGCGGGCAGCGCCAGCAGCAGAATCAGCGCCAGCAGCCCTGCCTGAATCGCCGGGCGGAGCGTCGCCCGCTCGCGGCGCAGCGCCTCCCACGCGCCGAGCAGTGCCCGCGCCCCCATCACGCACAGCAGGGGGTAGATCGCCTGCAAGAAGCGCGTCTCATAGGAGGCGACCCACCACCACGCCGCCGCGAACGGCCCGGCCATCATCCACAGCAGCCGCGCCCGGTCAGCCAGGGGGCGCGCCCCGCGCAGCGCCTCGACCGCGCTCCAGGCCATGCCCGCCGTGACGATCAGCCCTGGCGCGGAATAAGCGGGAAGCTCGCCCAGGAACGGGACGAACATCGCCGCCGTGTGCCGCGCCTGCTCGCTCCACACAGTCGGCGGCACCAGTCGCCCGAACTCCAGCAGGTTGCGCGCGTACCAGGGGCCAGCGGCCAGCGCGAGACCCATCGCCAGCGCCAGCCCGTGCTGCCAGTTCGCCCAACCGCGCCAGCGGGCGTAGACCAGCCACAGCCCCGCCGACAGCGCAAACGCCAGGGCGCTGTTCTTCGTCCAGGCGGCCAGCCCGGTCATCGCGCCGAGCAGCCACGCCGCCCGCAGCGACCGCTCTTCGGCCAGCCACCAGGCGGCCAGCGCCGCCAGCGCCGCGAAGAATCCGGCGGGAATGTCCGTATAGCCAGCGGACGCCCAGCGCGCGAACTCCGGCGTCAGAGCCAGCAGTGCCGCCGCACCCAGCCCCACGCGCCAGCCGTACAGCGCGCGCCCCAGCGCATACGTCGCGCCGAGCGCACCCAGCCCCAGCGCCGCCACCGCCACCTTCGCCAGGTACTCATCCAGCGCGCCCGCCACCAGGTAAGCGTAGGTGTGGCTGAGCGGCAGCAGCATCGGGTACAGTTCGTACAGCCCCTCATCCCGTGGCAGTGCCCGCGCCTGGTAGATGATCCGGCTCTGGTCGGCGTAGATGGACACCGCGTCGGGGGCGTAGAACGGCCAGTACAGCGCGTTGAAGGCGATCAGCACGGCCAGGCCGCCGATCACCACGAGGGTGCCCGCCGCCAGCGGGTGCCGCCGGATCGCCACGCTAATCCCGCCAATCCGCACCCTGGGCAGCGCAGGACGCGCGCCCGCCCACCAGCAAACCGCCGCCCCTGCCCCGAACGCGCCGAGCGTCCCGGCACGCACCGCGCCCAGGCTCAGCGCCCCGGCCAGCGTCAGGGCCAGCATCCCCAGCGTCAGCGCGCCCAGGCTCAGCGCCAGCGTCAGCAGCGCCAGCGCGATCCCCGTGCGCTGGCGCGGCGGCAACAGCCACCATGCCCAGGGCGCGGCAAAGGCCAGCCCCCACAGAGCCTCCAGCAGGTCACCGGGCGCGATCAGGATCATGCTGACCTTCTCGCCGCCAGCGACGAATAATCCCTACTGCCACCGCCGCCACGCCGCACCCGGCGACGACCGCCAGCGGCGGGTGTAGCGGCAGGTAGTAACGCTGCCATTCCAGCGGCGTGACGGCCAGCAGCACCAGCGCCGTGCCCCCCGCCCAGCCAAGCACGCTCAGCCCCAGGGTGCCGCGCCGGGCCAGGGCAGCGGCCCCAGCCAGCGTCAGCGCGGCAAGCAACACGCTCCAGCCCCAGCCGCCCGCGCGCCCGCCCAGGATCGAACGCTCGTACTGCGCGATCTCCCCGGCGACCCACTCATCCCACCCCGGAGCCTCGTAATACTGCGGCTCCAGGCCGAACGCCTGCCGCGCCAGCCCCTCCAGGCGCTCCCCCAGCCCCTCATACCCGCCGAATCCGGCCACCTGCTGGTCGAGCAATGTGCTGCGCAGTTCCAACACACGGCCCGGCATATGCAGCGGATCCGACCACCAGGCCGGGTTCAGGAACAGGAACACGGCGACGGCCAGCAGCCCGGCCCCGATCACGCGCAGCCCATGCCCGCGCCAACCGGCCCAACTCGCCCGGCCCGCCCGCGCCACCAACGGCTGGACGGTCACGGCGGCGAAGGCCAGCCCCGCCGCCAGGATTGCCGGGTGCTTGCTGGCGACGGCCAATCCCGCCAGCGCCCCCAGCGCCGCGTACCCGGCGGCCAGGCGACGGCTCCGCCAGCCGGAGCGCGCCTGCTCGCGGACGACCCACACGGCGGCCAGCACCGCCAGCGTCGAGAAGGCCAGGTGCGCCCCCTCCATCATCGCCCGCCGCCCGTTGAGCAGCACCACCGGGTCGGTGACATAGATCAGCGCCGCCGCCCACGCCGCCGGACGCCCGCCCGCGATCCAGGCGATGGCGAACACGGCGGCCACGCTGATCGCAGTCAGCACCGCCGACGACAGGCGGGCAGCGTGCAGCAGCCGCTCGCCGGGCACGTGCCCCTCGCTGACGTTGTACTCCCAGTCCGCGCCCCACAGCCAGGGTTTGTTAAGATCGGCTGCCGTCAGCCCGGCCATGTCCCAGGCGAAGCCCATCGCCATCTTGCCGACCGTGCCGTTGATCAGGCGCAGTTCCTGATCCATCGGGTCTGCCGGGTCGGGGTCGTAGAGCACCGGCTCGATGTCGCGCTTCTGCACCAGGTAGTAATAGTCGCGGCTCATGGCGATCAGGCTGGACTCGTCGCCATGAAACGGCACATCGTCCACCCCGGCCAGCACATAGACGGCCAGCACCACCAGCCAGAGCGCATCCAACGCGCGCCACAGCGCGCGGCGAGGGTTGCCCATCGCTCCCTTCCGAACAACAAAAACCGGTCGCCTTGTTCCCGGCGACCGGGACCTTCACGCCGGGCATTGTGCACCCTACGCGCCCGATTATACCGTTGCAGGCGGCGCTGTGCCGCGCGCTTGCCCTACGCGATGGTGATCAGCACCTTGTTCTGCTCGACGTTCTCGCCGGCCCTGGTGTGGATGTGGTGAACCGTGCCATCGCGCGGCGACTTTAGCTCGTTCTCCATCTTCATGGATTCGAGGATGATCACCGTCTGGCCCTTGCTCACCGGCTCGCCTTCGCTCACCGGCACGCGCACGATCAGCCCCGGCATGGGCGCGCGAATGGGCACCTCGCCGCCCGTGTCGCCGAAGGCCATGAACGCGCTGGCCAGGCGGCGGCTGCGCTCGTCGGTCACCTGCACTTCGTACATGTCGCCGGCCAGCAGCACGTGGTAGAGATCGTCGCGCTCGTCCACGACTGCCTCATAGCTGTGGTGATCGAGCAGGATCGAGTACAACTCACCCTGGCGCAGCGCGCGGAAGTCAATGGCACGCACCTCGCCATTGACCAGGATGCGCCCATCCTCGTTGATCTCGATGTCGAACGTCTGGCCGTTGACGATAGTCTGGTACTTCATGCGCGCATGATCTCCGCTCGCTACACTCAAGGGTATGCTGCCCGGCGGCACGGGTGCGTGCAAAAACCTGTCAGGTAAGGGCGCTGCTCTGCTGCGCCCCCGTAGGGGCGTATTGCAATATGCCCCTACGGGACCTCACCCTATTCGGCGTCAGGCGGGTCACCGACGACGTTTGCACACACCCGGCGGCCCCCAAAGCTATCCGGCCAGGTCTGCGTTGCCGCGATCCAGCGTGCCGCTTAGCGCGCCGAACAGCAAATCCTCCAGCACAAACGCCAGGTACTGCACCGCCGTCGGCTCCGTCTCAGCATTGATGAACGCATCATCCACCGTTAGCTCGCTGACAAGCACATAGCGCCCGTAGGGGAACTCCAGCCGGTAGGCCACGCCGCTTGCGCTGCATCCTGCGTCCTCGGCCAGCTGGCGGCTGAAGACACGCGCCGGAACATCAGCGGGGTCGCTGTAGCCGTCGAACGCCCCGGCCTCGGTGAGCAGCGCCGCCCGCGCATCGTCAAAGACGACCTCCTGCGCGCTCGCCGCGTCGCCGAACTCCAGCACGTGCAGGCCCAGGCCCCAGATCGGCAGCGTGGCCGGGTCTGCCGGGCACTCGCTCAGCGCAGTCACGATCTGCGCCGCGCCCACAAAGCCCTTTTCGCCCAGGTAGTCGCGCATGGCCGCTTCCAGACCCTCGCCCTGGCTGCCCCAGAAGGCGGCCTCGGCCTCCAGGTCATGCATTTGCGATAGATCGGCGTCGGCGACGAACGCCTCATTGAGTGCCAGCGGCATCACCAGCGATAGAATCGCCTGGAAGTGCGAGATAGTGGGCGGGCCGTCGGGCGTGGCTGCTACGCGGGCCGGGTCTTCGACGATGACCACCGTCTCCAGCGCCGCGCCCTCATAGTCGGGCATCTGCTCTGGGTCGCGCGGGGTGAGCAGTTCGACGCGCTCGATGCCCTCGTACACGCGCCCGAAGATGGTGTGGTTGCCGTCCAGCCAGGTGGCCGGCGCGGTGGTGATGAAGAACTGGCTGCCATTGGTGTTCGCTCCGGCGTTGGCCATCGCCAGCAGCCCGTAGGTGTCGAAGGTCAGCCCGTTGGCCGTCTCGTCCTCGAAGGTGTAGCCCGGCCCGCCGCCGCCCGTGCCGGTCGGATCGCCGCCCTGGGCCATGAAGCCCGGCAGCACGCGGTGGAAGGTCGTGTTGTTGTAGTACCCCTGCCCGGCCAGGAAGACGAAGTTGTTAACCGTCAGCGGGGAGTCGGTCTCGTACAGGTCCAGGTAGATCGACCCGGCGGCGGTACAAAGCACCGTCCAGTAATCCACGCCGTCTTTGAGCACGTCCTCGGCGGCGGCGAACTCGCGCGATTCCGGCGCGGCCACATTCGCGGTCGCCGCCGCGCAGATTTCGGCGGGCGTCTGAGCGTCTTGCGCCGCCGCCACCCCTCCTGGCAACAGCGCGCTCAGCACGGCGAGCACTACCAGCACGGCCAACAGACTTCGGATTGTACGGCTCATCAGCTTCTCCAGACTCTCACACTTGCGCGAACAAGAGCGGCATCTCTTCAGGCACAGGAGCCACGAGCAGGTAGGTGGGTGGTCAGCAGAAGGCCCCTATCCCCCGGCCCCTTCCCTCAGCCGAACTAGGGGAAGGGGAGAAACGCTTGCCAGATCGTCCCCCCTCTAGCCTGGCTGGAGGGGGGATTGAGGGGGGAGGCATTCAGCAGACATTCCAGAACCTCCCCCAGCTACAATTCGCTCGTGAACTCTCAGGCGTGCGCCTCCGGCAGCAAGAAGAACGCCAGCGCGACAATAACATAGACCGCCAGCAGCATCAACCCCTCGAACCAGTTGGACTCGCCGTCTTCGGCTACCAGCGCCGCCACATAGGACGCCGCCGCCAGGGCGATGATCTCCGGCAACGAGAAGGCCAGGATCAGCTTGTTCTCAAAGAGCAGGCTGATGAAGACCAGCACCGGCGCGACAAACAGCGCGATCTGCAGGCTCGACCCCAGGGCGATGGTCACGCTCAGTTCCATGCGGTTCTTGAGCGCCACCTGCACCGCCACCAGGTGCTCGGCCACGTTGCCGATGATCGGCACGATGATCACGCCGACGAAAAGCTCGCTCCAGCCCAGTTCCTCGACGACCGGCTCGACCGTCCCCACCAGGAACTCAGACATGACGACGATGCCCAGCGTGGCGAAGGCCAGCACCCCCAGCGCACGGCGCAGCGACCACTGCGGCTCGTGATGGTGCCCATCGTCGTGAGCGCCGCCCGCCAGCAGCGAATAGACGATATTGGCCGTGTACAGCGCGATCAGGATCAGGGCGATGCCCTCGCTCAGCAGAAGCTCCGACGCAAACTCCTCGGTTTCAATGAAAGTGTGGTCGAACAGCGAGGGAATGGCCAGCGCCATGAAGGCCAGAATGAGCAGCGTGGCGTTCATTGCCGCCTGGCGGCGGTCGAAGGTCTGGATGCCGTGCCGCAGCCCGCCCAGGAAGATGGCCAGCCCCATCACCAGCAGCAGGTTGCCGAGCACTGAGCCGATGATCGAGGCGCGCACCAATTCGACCAGCCCCTCTTTGAGGGCGAAGATGGTGATGATCAATTCGGCGGCGTTGCCCAGCGTGGCGTTGAGCAGCCCGCCGATGCGCGGGCCGACGCGCGCGGCGATCTCCTCGGTCGCCTGGCCGATCAGCCCGGCCAGGGGGATAATCGCCAGAGCAGAGGTGGCGAAGATGGCCACGTCGCCACCGCCGGACGCGCGCAGCAGCACCGCGACTGCGCCGAACAGCAGCAACGTGTTCAAACTTGCCAGTTTCTTGAGTTCGAATGTCCGTCCCATATCCCCCCGCTCGAATTTGTAGAGGTGCTGCCCTTCATGTTCTTGTCCTGAGCAGGGCACCTGCACAGGTCAGCCTCACCCCCGCTCGGCGCTGACGCGCCTCGCCGCCCCCTCTCCACGACGTGGAGGGGGCAAGCCGAGCGTAGCGAGGCTGGGGGTGAGGCTAAAGAAGCGCGGCCTTGCCGTCCGCTCACAACCAGTAACCAAGAACCAATAACCAACAACCAACAACCTCTCCCCCTACCTCCGCCCGCCCCATTTCCAGTTGGACGCGCGGCGGTTGGGGGCGGCGGCAAACTGGAGCGCGTTCTGGCGCTGCTGGTGCTCGACCAGCGTTGCCACAATCGCCGCTGCCTCGGCCAGGTCGCCGCCCATCTCGTCGCCTCGCATCTGCATGTGCTGCTCGACGAACTGCGTGTTGTAGCGCCCGGCCAGGAAGTTGGTGCTGTCCAGCAACTTCTGGTGGAAGGGCAGGTTCGTCTTCAGCCCCATGATCTTGTATTCGGACAGCGCCCGCCGCATCCGCAGCAGCGCCTCGCCGCGCGTCTCGCCCCAGGTGATCAGCTTGGCCAGCATCGAGTCGTAGTACGGCGTCACCTCGTAGCCGGCGTAGATGCCGCTATCGAGGCGGACGCCCGGCCCGGTCGGGGAGACGTGCACCGTCACCCGGCCAATCGAAGGCAGGAAATTGTTGTACGGGTCTTCGGCGTTGATGCGGCACTCCACCGCCCAGCCGGAGATGGTCACGCCGTCCACCGGCCCCATGCGCCGTCCGCGCGCAATGCGAATCTGCTCCTTGACCATATCCACGCCGGTCACCAGCTCGGTGACCGGGTGCTCGACCTGCAGGCGCGTGTTCATCTCCAGGAAATAGAAATTCTTCTCTGCGTCCACCAGGAACTCAATCGTCCCCGCATTGACGTAGTTGACGGCCTGAGCCGCCGCGACCGCCGCCGCGCCCATGCGCTGGCGCAGGTCGGGGTCCATGAACGGGCTGGGCGCTTCTTCAAAGAGCTTCTGGTGCCGCCGCTGGATGCTGCACTCGCGCTCGCCCAGGTGAATGGTGTTGCCGTGCATGTCGGCCAGAATCTGGAACTCGATATGGCGCGCGCCGTCCAGCAGCTTCTCCAGGTACACCGTGCCGTCGCCGAAAGCGGCCTCGGCTTCGCGGTGCGCCGAAGCCAGCGCCGCGTCCAGCTGCGACTCCTCGCGGACGGTGCGCATCCCCTTGCCGCCGCCGCCCGCCGCCGCCTTGACCATCAGCGGGAAGCCGATGCGGTTGGCTTCGTGGCGCAGCGCCCCGTCGTTCAGGCCGGGCTGCGTCCCCGGCACAATCGGCACGCCGGCCCGCTCCATCAACTCGCGCGCGGCCAGCTTGTCACCCATCTTGCTGATCGCGTCCGGCGACGGGCCGATCCACACCAGCCCGGCGTCAATGACCGCCTGGGCGAAGTCGGCCCGCTCGCTGAGGAAGCCGTAGCCGGGATGTACCGCATCCGCGCCGGAGCGCCGGGCCACGTCAATCAGCTTGTCGATGTTCAGGTAGCTCTCGCGCGGGCTGGGCGCGCCGATGTTGTACGCTTCGTCGGCGTAGCGCACGTGCAGCGCCTCGCGGTCGGCGTCCGAGTACACAGCCACAGCCTGGATGCCGCCCAATTCGCGGCAGGCGCGGATGATGCGCACGGCGATCTCGCCCCGGTTAGCGACCAGTATCTTGCGGATGAGAGTCGTCTCACCGGCCCGCCGGCGGCCCGACTGCCTGGATCGTCGTTGACGGCCTTCTGCTTCGCTCATGGTTTCCCTACCTTGTCCGGCGACCACGTGATCGCCGGACGCTCGACGCGATGCACCTGGTGGATGTCCCCGCAGGCCGACCGCACATGGAATTCGATAGTGAAATCCGGCTTCACGGCGTGCAGCGCCTCAACCGCAGCGTTCCAGGCCGGGTCGGGCGCGCCGCTCTTGGGCGGGATCGCGCCGCGCAGCACAGCGTGACTGAGGATGCGGTAGAAGTCCCACGCCCAGGCCACCTGCACATGGCGCGCCGGGTCGTAACCGCTCCAGACGACCTGGCGCTTGTCCTGCTGATGCAGCACCAGGTCGAGGTCGAGGAAGGCCAGCGTCACTTCGCCCGCTGGGTCGCGCAGAAACGCCTCGACGCACAGCGTGGCCGGGCCTTCGGGGGGCGTGCTCGTTGCCAGGCGCGGGTAGCGCGGCACGCCGGCCCGCCCGTAACAGGCGTAGTTGGCCGTCGCCACCGATTGCAGCAGGGCCGTCGCCTGGACGACCAGCCAGGTTTCCGGCGCGGCCCCTACCTTAGCGGGCCGGACAGGTAGCCTCCTGCCCTGGTGTGTCAGACTCACGCCCCTGTCCCTTCTCGGCTGCGCACCCGCCAACGCGCACGCAGCGCCTCGACCATCGCCCGTGTCACCGGCTCAGACGCCGGGCCGTTCTGTCGCGCCAATTGAGGACCGCCACTCATCGGGAATCTGTGAGACCCTCTCGCGTCCCGATGGCTTGTGCACAGGTCTGCCGAGCGGCCTGAGTTTGAGCGTTCCGTTGTAGTAGGCGATCAGACGCTCGCGCGCAATCTCAACATACTGCGCTTCTTTCTCGCTCCCCACCCCCCGGCGATCATTCTTGACGGCAGCGATAAGCGTCGAGCCAACCCCGGCATACGGGTCAAGAACCCAGTCCCCTTCATGTGTGAGCGCGAGCACACACCGTTCGACCAGTTCAACCGGGAACTGGCAGGGATGTATCGTCTTCTCTGGATGGTTTGATTTCACATTGGGAATATCCCAGAGGCATTCCTCCCAGTCCTCAAGCAATATCTCCCACACATCCGACGGATTCTTCCCCAAAGGATTGCCCGACGGTTTGCCCCTGTTTGGCCCCTTATAATGGCGCTTCCCAGGGTACTTGGCCGGTACGCGCACCTCGTCCAGGTTGAAGACATACTCATCACTCTTGGTGAACCAGAGGATTGTCTCATAGCGCCCAGAGAAGCGCTTCTGGGTGTGGAGACCATGCCCGAAATGCCAGATGATGCGGTTCCTGAGCGACAGCCCCAATCTCTTGAAAATCGGGTAGTAGAGAATATCCAGAGGAAACACTTCGCCCTTCTCAACGAAATTGCCGACCTGCCAGCAGATGCTCCCGTCGGAACGCAGCACCCGGTAAAGCTGGGCTATTGTGTCCGCCTGGACAGCCAGGTAGGACTCGATGGATGTGCGATCCTCATATTTCTTGCCCAGATTGTAGGGAGGAGAAGTGATGATCAGGCGCACTGTCTCATCCGGGATCGTCGCAAGTAGATCATTGACATCACCCTGAAACAGCACCAGGCTTGCCGTCGGACCGAAGTGGCTGGCAATTTCCACCTGAGAGCCAAAGAGCGGCAGGTTTCTCATGGCGTCCTCCCGTCCCACCTGCTCTACAGCGGGATATTCCCGTGTTTCCTGGGCGGGTTGCTGTCGCGCTTGTTTTGCAGCATCCCCAGCGCGTTGATCAGGCGCGGGCGCGTCTCCGAGGGCACGATCACGTCGTCAATGTAGCCGCGCGCCGCCGCCACATACGGGTTGGCGAAGCGGTCGCGGTAATCCTGCACCAGTTCCGCCTTACGCGCTGCCGGGTCGTCGGCCTCCATCAATTCGCGGCGGAAGATGATGCTCACCGCGCCGTCCGGCCCCATGACGGCCAGTTCCGCCGTCGGCCAGGCCAGGTTGAGGTCACTGCGGATGTGCTTGCTGTTCATGACGCAGTAGGCCCCGCCGTAGGCTTTGCGCGTCACAACGGTGATCTTGGGCACCGTCGCCTCGCAGTACGCATAGAGCAGCTTGGCCCCGGCGCGGATGATCCCGCCGTGCTCCTGTTCCACGCCGGGCAGGAAGCCGGGCACGTCCTCGAAGGTGATAAGCGGGATGTTGAACGAGTCGCAGAAGCGGATGAAGCGCGCCGCCTTCTCGCTGGCCTTGATGTCCAGCACGCCGGCCAGCACCGCCGGCTGGTTGGCAACGATGCCCACGCTGAAGCCACCCAGCCGGGCGAAGCCGACGACAATGTTCTGTGCGTAGTGCTCGTGAATCTCGAAGAAGCGGCCCTCGTCGGCGACCAGCCGGATCACGTCCTTGATGTCATAGGGCTTGCTGGGGTCGTCGGGCACGATGTCGTTGAGCGCCTCTTCGGTGCGCAGCGGGTCGTCCTTGCTCGGCTCGAAGGGCGGGTCTTCCATGTTGTTCTGCGGCATGTAACCCAGAATCTCGCGGATGAGGAAAAGCGCGTCTTCTTCGCTGTTGGCCGCCACATGGCTCACCCCGCTGAGCGTGTTGTGGGTCATGGCCCCGCCCAGTTCCTCGAAGGTGACATCCTCGTGCGTCACGGCGCGCACCACGTCCGGCCCGGTGACGAACATGTACGACGTGTCCTTGACCATGAACACGAAATCGGTCAGCGCCGGGCTGTAGACCGCGCCGCCCGCGCACGGCCCCATGATCACGCTGATCTGCGGGATCACGCCGCTGGCCAGCGTGTTGCGCAGGAAGATGTCGGCGTAACCGCCCAGGCTGACCACGCCCTCCTGAATGCGCGCCCCGCCGGAGTCGTTGAGGCCGATGACCGGCGCGCCGTTCTTCATGGCCATGTCCATGATCTTGCAGATTTTCTCGGCGTGCACTTCGCTCAGCGAGCCGCCCATCACCGTGAAGTCCTGCGAGAAGACATAGACCAGCCGCCCGCTGATCGTCCCCCAGCCGGTGACGACGCTATCGCCGAGGAACTGCTTGTCCGGCTCATCCATGCCGAAATTGCGCTCGCGGTGCACCACAAAGGCGTCCATCTCGCGGAAGCTGCCCGGATCGAGCAGCAGGTCAAGCCGCTCGCGGGCGGTCAGCTTGCCGGACTTGTGCTGCTTCTCAACGCGATCCGGCCCGCCGCCAGCCGCGCTCTGCAACCGCATCTGGTTGAGCTGTTCAATCTTGGGGTTTATCATCGCCATCAGGCCCACTCTCCGCGATTCGCCCGCTCTGCCCGCTGCCAGGCCCAGCACCCGGCACCTCGAACGCGGCACACACACGCCGCCAGCGCATCACCCAGGCCGTCGCCCCGACCAGCAGCACGACCAGCACCGCCTGAAAGGCGATGCGCTGCCGGGCGAAGTCAGCGCGGGCGAAGCCAATAGTCCATAACACGCCAAACGCGCCGTAGTTGCTCAGCGCGAGCACGAGCCAGCGGCGCGCCCATTGTTTGCGCCGGGCCAATCCCACGCCCAGCGCCAGCAACAGCGCGGCCCAGCCCAGCGCCAGAGCCGCGCGCAGCAGTGGCGGGTAGGAGACGCCCAGCGCGCGGTAACGCCCGGCGTGCCAGGCGTGATCAAGCGCCAGCGCCAGGTTCGCCGCTCCGACGAGGATCACAACCAGGCTGAGCGCCCACAGAGTCCAGGGCCGGCGCGAGCGATGACTCTCATCACACATGTGCGGGCATTATAGCCCAGGCCCAGAGCACAATCCAATCGGCGAACCGGTGAGGGACTGGGGGAGAGCGTCACCGCAGAGGGCGCGGAGGAAAGCGGGAAAGGCAGACTTCCGAAGTCTGCGAGACTTCGGAAGTCTTGTTCTTCTGCCCTTGTGCGGTCCAATAATCCTGCCCCCGCCCTGAACAGCCCCCACCGGCGATAACGCCCCACCGCAACACCCCGCTTGCTGCTATAATAGGAGTCAGGCCGCATATCATATCCGGGCGGCACACCCGCGTGGTGCATGAGCAGCCACACGGCGGGGTACGCGCTGTGCCCCGCCCTCACCCTGGTATCGAAGGCGCAAGAGGCACAGAGATAGAAGGGAGCGAGACATGTCCACACGAGGCATTTACAGCCGGGACGGCGAAGTGTTCGGGTACGTGGAAGGCACGCGCCTCTACGACCTCAACGGCAACCTGACAGGTGTCGTGCGCGGGCGTACCGCCTACGATCTACACGGCAACCGGCACTGGATCATCAACCGCGACGCCCTGCTGGACGTGCGCGGCAGAGTGATCGGCTACCTGGGCGAGTCCGTTTCCCAGGCGCACCGCTAATCCTCCGCAAAGGGAGAATGCTCATGACGGCACCAGAGGTCAAGAAGCTGAATTCGATGCGCTTCCTGGAAGCGCACGGCGTAGCCTACCAAACCCACACCTACGACGAGAACATCACCGACGGGGTCGGCGCGGCCCAGGCGATGGGCTTCCCCCCGTCCCAGGTCTACAAGACGCTTGTCGTGCAGCTCAAGGACAACGAGCACGCCCTGGTCATGATCGCCGCTGACCAGGAGCTTGACCTCAAACGTTTTGCCAGGGCTATCGGGCAGAAGAAAGCGACCATGCCCACCAAACGCGGCGCGGAGATGGTCACCGGCCTGCGCACCGGCGGCATCGGCGCGCTGGCCCTCACCCACAAGCGGTGGGGCGTCTACCTGGACGAGGCCGCCAAACAGCACGAGACGATCCTGGTCAACGCCGGGCAGCGCGGGGTCAACGTGCAGGTGAAGGTGGACGACCTGGTGCGCGCGCTCAACGCCAGGCTGCTGGCGCTCACCGGGGCGGACGCCAAACCGGAGGCCGGGGCGAGCGAGTAGCAGAACTGCTGCGCCGCGCGTGATATGCTCTCAAAGACAGACTTCCGAAGTCCCACACGACTTCGGAAGTCTTGTTCATGTGCTCGCGCTCCCTGGCAGCATACCACCCCGCCGGAGCGACAATGGCGCGCACTACAAACGCCCCGCCCCCTGGCCCCCTCCCCGGCCAAGCCAGAGAGGGGGAAAACGCCGCATCTGGCGGTCAAAGTCCCCCTCTCTAGCTCGGCTGGAGTGGGGGATTTAGGGGATGAGGCGCGTGCAGTGCCGCCTTGCCGCACCCTGGTTAGCTCTTCGCCATATACCCGCGCAGCTTGTTGGCCAGATTGCTCAGCGGCATGGTTTGCAGCCAGACCTTGCCCGGCCCGGTGACCGTCGCCAGGAACAGCCCTTCGCCGCCGCCCAGCCAGTTCATCACCCCCTTGATCATGGTGATGTCGTAGTCGCAGGTCGGCTCGTACATGGCGATGTGCCCCGGATCAATTCTCAGGCGCTCGCCCGCTTTCAGGTCGTAAAGCTGCACCTCGCCGGCGATCTCGACGAACGCCGTGCCCGGCCCCGTCAGCTTCTGCAGGATGAAGCCCTCGCCGCCGAACAGCCCCGTGCCCAGCCGCTTGCGGAAGTGCATGGTCAGCTCTACGTCGTCCTCGGCGCACATGAAGGCATCTTTCTGGCAGATGATGCTGTGCCCGGCCTTGAGGGTCACCGGAATCACTTTGCCGGGGCTTTCCGGCGTGAAGGTGATCACGCCCTCCGGCGCGGTGCAGGTGTAGGTAGTCATGAACAGGCTCTCGCCAGAGAGCACCCGCCCCAACGACTTGCCGATCCCGCCGCGCCCGCTGGTCTTCATGTCAATGCCATCGCTCATCCAGGCCATGCCCCCGGACTCCGTGTAGATCGCCTCGCCCTGCTTGAGCCGAACCTCCAGCGACTGCATGACCGTGCCGTGAATGGTGTATTCCATGCTATGCCGCTCCTCTGTCCACTCCGGTTGATGATCCAGATTGTATCCCTTTCTGGGGTGGCGCAATAGTCGGTGCGCGCAGATCAGTAGGG
>Ga0334890_1003286_pt1 | contig 16593 bp, 20 predicted proteins | sample GraSluR1_MG_3_FD_207220 | JGI IMG/M metagenome (GOLD analysis project Ga0334890, IMG submission 207220) | Sludge microbial communities from methane-producing bioreactor in Wageningen University, Netherlands - Granular Sludge_31_08-R1 | ecosystem: Engineered > Bioreactor > Anaerobic >... | reverse complement strand
AGTGCATTCATCGCTGATTAGGGATACTAACTCCATTTCCTTGTCACTCAACTGCCTCATGATAACATCTCCTTACTGTTTATTTATGGAGATTATTACCATTTACACAGTCGAGTATACGCTCTCTGGCATTGTCATAATTCTTTAGGCATCAGCTGAGATTTAGATCTCAGCTTTTTTGCTCTTTTTTAGTTTTAGCCCCCCGCAAAAATTCATCAATCTTATTTATAACGACTGCATCCGTTTTACTGTGAATGTGCTGATAATGAAGTGTCATGCTAATGTTGGAGTGGCCCATTCTACTTTGAGCGTGTTTAAGTGCAACGCCGGCTTCTAACATTAAAGTGGCGTGAAAATGCCGAAGGTCATGAAACCGGATGTGTGGCAGATCGTTTTTGCTCAAGAAATTACTAAACCGGTGTGAATAATTGCCTGGGTGGGATACGTTCCCATCCGTGCTCACCACATAGCCTACGGATTTATTTGCTTTGAGTACCTCCAGGACATCGTCAGGGATAGAGATGGAACGACTGGATTTTTTTGATTTGGGTTTTTTGTTATCCAGTTTTTTCTCTGCGGTTACGATTGCCTGGCGTACAGTAAGAGTGGCTTCTTCAAAATCAATATCGTTCCATGTAAGCCCAAAAACCTCTGACCGCCGCAGTCCGCACATCCCGGCCAAAAGGACCGGGATCTCGTGTTCAGTTCCTCTGGCTGCCTCCAGGATGGCAAAATACTGTTCCACATTAGGGATACTTGCCTCAAATTCTTCCGGACTGGGGGCATCAAGAAGTGCGCATGGATTCCTGGTAATTAAATTATTTTTTACTGCGTCTCCCAGGGCACGTGACAGGATGCGGTGTACCTGGAGGACTGTTTTTTCTTTGAATTTTTTGCGTTCATTGTTATAGAATTCTTCGATATGTATTGGCTTTAGATTTTTCAGCTTGGAGCCCTGAAAGTACGGCTTGATGTGATTATCGATATAGTTTTTATAACCTTGTTGAGTAGATGCAGCCAGCTTTTCGCAATAAGTTTTCTTCCAATCCTCCAGGTATGCATCTACTGTAAGCTTTCCAGCATCGGCAAAATCAGATGTCTCCAGTTTGTAGATGAGTTCATTGACCAGGCGCTGGCACTCCTGTCGTTTGTCCGCATATACATATTTTTGCCTGCGTTTTCCATCCGGAGTCGAAGGAAGCTCAACGCGACCTTCCCACCTGCCATCTTTTCTCTTTCTTACATATCCTTTCATATGATCACCTTCCCAATAATCCTTATTGTTTCATATTCTTTTATGGGTTGGTATTTTGGATTGATTGACATCAGTTTAATTTCCCCGTCCTGGTAATAAAATTTTTTGCAGGTGACTGCTCCATCCAATTCCACAATTGCTATTTCTCCATTCTCGACCACCGGCTGTCCCTTTACGAATACAACTGAACCGTCTTTTATGAGAGGTTCCATTGAATCACCGGTGACGCAGAGCGCAAAATCTGCTCCCTTCGGAATCGATTTTACTGCAATAGTGTCATATCGCGGATCACCATATTCGATAGGCTGGCCAGCTGCGGTTTTGCCCTTAAGAGGTATTTCATATATGACTGCATCCTCCGAACACTGCTGCTCTTTTGTTAACAGGTACTGGCCGTAGTTATATAATTCGGTTTTCCCCGTACTTGATAACCTGTAATAAATGTCGTTGATTGTCCCGCTTTGAAAGGGCATTCTTTCATCGTTCATTCCCCCCAACCATTCGGGAGATACATCAAAAAACCGTGCGATTTTAGCTACTATGTAAAAAAGAGGCTCCTTGTCAGCGTCATTTAGGTATTTTGATATGACTGCAGGACTCACGTCCGTGGACCTGGCTAATAATGCCTGACTGCAACCCTTCTCATCGAGCAGTTCTCGTAACCTATTTCTAAACTTGTGATTCATGTTCATTCGTTCATTCTGTTGATTTTCCATTTAATTATCCCTCCTTAAAAAAAGTATACGCCTGTCGTTTCCATTAGTCAATATTTACAATACGAAAGGAAAATATTTTTTAAAAAACTCTTGCCGTTTCCGAAAGTTAACGGTAACATTTACCTTAGGAAATAAAAGGATAAATAGGGGGTATTTATGACAAGTTTAATGTGGGAAATTATCAAATAGTCTGATGGTGGCTTTATAGTTGGGATTGAAAACCTTGTGGGACTAAGTGGTAGAACGAATTTGCAGTACTGAACATTGTTATCAAGCTCAACTTGTTAGAGATGCACTGGATGCACATATGATGACTGAGCAGTATGTTTGGCGGGCTGAGAACGAACTGGGAAAAACAACGACAAAATAAAATGAAAGGAAGAAAAACAATGACTTCAAAAGCAGAATGTAATCGACTTAAAGGGATTCTGGTGGAAAAGAAGATTACCCAGGAAAAACTTGCAAAGATGGCCGGTATTTCTGAAAACAGTCTGGCTAGAAAAATAAACGGCCATAGAGATTTCTGGTATTGGGAAATGGCTTTAATAACCAAGCTGCTTAATTTTGAGGATATCCGAGAGGTATTCCCCGAAATTTATAAGGCCTGTAATCTGCCTGTATGAAAAGGAGGTGTAGAAAATGAAGTGCGATTTAAACAGCGCTGAACTGGAGGATATTCATTTACTGTTCAGCAAAATCAACCAGGCAAAAGCTGAGATAAAAGCCGGGCTCAGTGCGCAGGAAGATTATGCGGAGACAATTAATGAAATCAATGCTCTTTCAGCCGATGACAGCGAATTTGGGGAGGAATTGACTCGAAAAGCATTGGAACAGCTGCAGCTGATACGGGCGGCTGAACTGGCAGAAGACAGCATTAAAAATTACCGAGCGGAGCTGGAAGCGAAATACGAAATTCCCCGGCGTTCATCGGAGGGAGGAGGGTTACACGCGTGCCAGGAGATACGCAAGCCGGAGGATTAGCTCGGTGGGTGGAAGCAAAGCGGGAGGCTGATGGAAGGAGGGTTGTGCCGGCTGCGGAAGCTGAGGCTGAAAAGGATATGCCCGGTAATTCAGAACCATTGTGGATGAAGGTTCTGGACCGGGTGCTGGTTATCCTGGCAGCAGGTTTGCTGCTGCTGACCGTTATTGCTCAGCTCTGGATACGCTGGCATTAAGTTGCTATGGCGAAGTGTAAAAAATGCGGGCAGGAAATAGCCTGGGTAAAAATGCACAATGGAATAATGGCGGCGCTAAACCCGGAGTATATGGAGATAGACTTGGGCGGACCGGGTTTAATTACTCTGGTATGCGATAGAGGGCAGGTACTGGCAGGCAGTTTGCTTGACAGCTCTTCGCTCTTCCCGGCAGAAAATACTGCGCGGGGGAGAGTTTTTCACAGGGATACCTGCCCCGGAAAACCAGGGGGAATTTGCGGGAGAGGAGATTTAATAAATGGAGGTTAAAAAGACTGTTAAAAGCTACTGCCAGGCCTGCGGCAGAGATTTTGAAAGCCCGGAGCTGGTTTATTATGCTCCCATTGATAACACTATAGTGTGCAGGAAATGCTCAGAGATTCATAAAGATCGGGAATTAAGGATATTTATTAGCGATAAACAAAGGGGCAGTTGTTAGGAAACAGGGACAATCTATAAGCCCGGTGGTTCCATAGAATATTAAGGGGGAAGAGCGATGCCGAAAGGTGATCGGGAACGGTTTAAAGCTGATTGTGAGGACGGGTATACTAAAATAGCCAATTTACTCCTGGAGGCCCTGGCGATGTGCAAAATAAACGGTACTCAAAAAGGGATTTGCTTGTTCCTGTTCCGGAGGACTTACGGATGGGGAAAAGCAGAAGATGCCATATCCCTGGCGGACTTTGCAGCGAGCTGTGGCACCAGTAAACCTTATATATCCCGGCAGCTTCAGCAGCTCTTAAAAAAGAACATAATAAAGCGGGTCAGCTACCAGCCAGGAAAGACTCCGATATATAAATTCAACACCAAGGTTATAGAATGGGACAGGGGTTGTATAGATGTGGAAGGCTTATCCGATTGTATAAAGCAAGGGTTATACGAACAGACAAAGGCAGGGTTATCCGAATGTATAACAGTTAACGAGTCTCAAATCCAGGACCTGCGGTTGGTTGAGCCGCCCGGAAAGAAAGAGTTAAAGAAAAAGAAAGAAAATATATATTTTCCTCCGGACTCAAAAGAATACATTTTATCAGAATATCTGCTTAATAAAATCTTATCTCACCTTCCGGGCTGTAAAAAACCCGACCTGCAGAAATGGGCTAAACATATGAATGCCATACTAAAGCTGGATAAAAGGGACCCCGAAGAAGTGCGGGCAGTTATAGACTTTGCCCAGGACGACAGTTTCTGGAGAAACAATATCCTGAGTGTGGAAAAGCTCAGGAAACAGTATGACCAGCTGAACGCCAAACGCATAAACCAGAGAGGCAGCCCTTATAGGGGGTACAATTTATTCAAGCGGGAGGACGGAGATGATGAATATGCCAAATTCTTCGATTGAGCGCCTTGAGCTTATCTGGAATTCCTACAAGATTTCAGAACGCCTTAAAGGTGCCCGTTTTGACAACTATATACCAGGCAGCCCGGGGCAGGAAAAGGCACTGGAAAAGTGTGTGGCATTTACCCGGGAGGGTGTGAGAAAAATAGAAAAAGGGCAGGGGCTTTTTATCACTGGACCGGTAGGCAGCGGCAAAAGTCATCTGGCTGTAGCTGCCCTCCATGAGATAGTGTCCAAAAATATCGAGCAGTTTGGGTTTAAAAGCGAAAGCGATATTAAAATATACGGTGAACCGGAATATCACGGAAAGCTCTGCTCAGTAATAAGTGTCGTTGACCTCCTGGATACCCTCCGGGCAGGTTTTGATAGCCAAAACGGCAGGGGAAAAGCCGGGAGTTTGCTGTCCCGGGCACGGACTGATGATATATTGATCCTTGATGATATAGGTGCCGAGAAACCTTCCGCCTGGGTGGAAGAACAGCTCTACGCCTTGATTGATATTAGATACCGCATGAATCGCAGCACTATTTTTACTACCAATCTTAGTGTTAAGGAACTGGAATTTAATATCGGCCCCCGGTCGGTTTCCCGGATAATTGATATGACGGAAGGGGTTAAGGTTGAGGGGAAGGACTGGAGGAAGAAGAGGCTGAGTGAAAGATAATTATTAGATAATTACATCCTTAGGGGAGGAAATATTAGAGGAATTTACCACATTATGTAGAATTATAATAAAAACCTTAGTATGTGGAAAACCAGGTTTTCGTTGTAGAGAGGGGATAATAAATGTTTACAAGAGAACAATATTTTCAGAATCTCGGTTTTTTTGCTGAACCGTTTGCTTCGACAAATGCTCAGGATGAGGAGTTTTTGGATAAGTATTTTATTAGTCCACCCTTTTTTAGATCTTTAGTGGGGTCGCTAACCCGACCTAAGTCGTCAATTGTTATTGCACCAAGAGGTTTTGGGAAGACTGCTCAACGAAGAATGCTAGAGAAAATTGCAGCGGAGAATTCAAATGAACTAGTCTGCATAGTATATGATGATTTCCCAATTGAGGGTATTTCTAAAGCAACGGATGTTACATTTGAAAAACATTTAGATAGAATAATTAAAAGTCTTCTAATTGCACTACTTTCAAAAATATCTATCACAGATAATGCCAAAGAAATTTATGATGAATATGAAAAGAAAATGTTGCTGACCTTGATTCCTATGTACTTAGGAAATATTTCATCAACAGAATTATCACAAGCCATTAAGACTATTAAAGGAATAAAAGGTAGATTGCGCGATATTTGGATGAGTGCAGGTGAATCAATAAATTCTATAATTAATTCTATTCTCATATCCCAGGGAATGGGCAAAGTTGATCTTAATTCATGGACTGTGAAACAAAGCGTAAAACGGGAAACAATATTTGATGATTTAGAAATTTTAGAGGAACTTTTTACAAAAATAGGTGTTGAATCTGTTTTTGTATTAATTGATAGAGTTGATGAGACTGCTTTAACTGGGAATGATTCTAACAGTTCTTACAACCTTATCAAACCTCTAATAAAGGACTTAAGATTATTAGAACGTAGGACAATAGTATTTAAATTTTTTTTGTGGGATAAGCTTAAGGAACATTGGGAGAATGATATTAGGCGAGATCGTATCGAGATTTATGAACTGAATTGGAGTAGGGACCAGATAAGGCAAATGATTAACAAAAGACTGCAAGTATTTAGCGATAATAAAATAAACAGTCTAGATAAGATATTGGATTGTCATTCAAGTTTGGTCGATTCCATTTTTGTATTTTCCGATAATTCTCCAAGAGATCTAATTAATATTATGAAAGCCATTTTTGATACTCATATTAATATTATAGAAGATATTGGCTTAATACCAGCCGAAGAAAATATTTTACAGGGCATAGATAAATTTTGCGAAAACAAGTTCCCTGAATTAATAAAATCGGAAAGACAGCAAAAAGATCTAAAAAAATTAAAAGAAGCAACGTTCACTATTCCTTATTTAGCAAATGAGGTTTTTAAATTAAAAGAAAGTACAGTAAGAAATATTATTATGCCATGGACTAGAGGGGGGATAGTAATTCCATCTTCTAACAAAATAAGGATTGCAAAAGGAAAACATGCAATTAATGTGTATACATTTACTGATGTAAGAGTTGCTCGAATGGTTTGTTTAAACCAGGGACTGAAAACATTTGTTCAAAGAAATATTATTAAATGTCAGTGTGGGAAAGTAAATGTATTTGATAAAGAAAACAAGTACGGACTTAAAGAGTGGTATTGTTCAAATTGTCAAAGTAAGTTAAAGGCGGAAGATTCCCGGTAAATATAAATGTTAGTCGTTCGCTTTCGCTATCATGCCCTCGTACTTTTGGCAGCGGGTTGAGCAAAGTCCGGCTCGTGCCGTCCTGCACGCTCCGCGTTCCGGACAGCATTGGCCTCCGTGGACATAAAAAGATGAGGATAGGCTGTGCCTTCCTCATCTTTTTATGCTCATTATTTCTCCCGGAAGCTGATACGTTTCGAGAACTAAGCAATGTTGACTTATCGGAATAAAAGTCAGGCACTAGAAAAAATGCTTTTTAAGTGGCATTTTTTCGGTATCTATGCATCGTTTATTAAAATTAGAGCCTGGCCAGTGTTCTTAACTGTAGATTGAAGGAACATCGTTCACCCACGAGTTCCTTTGTTTTACCTCCGGTGGCCTTCGCGGGGCGATTTGAAAGAGCTCCGCACGGGTAGGTTGATTCTAGGTTGTATAGGGAAATCGCTTGCCCGCTCTTTCCCTTTATTATGGTCCTTCGCCAGGACGGGCATTTAAAACCTCACTCCCACCGGTCGGGCTGCTTCCGCTACTGCCCGTCCCCTCCAGACTCGCACACTCCACCCGCCGCCCACCGTGTACGGCCTGGATGACCCGGGCGCACCTCCAGCACCCTCCCTCATACCACCTCCGTACTTATCCTCTCGCGTTGCTCCACATGTCTCGGGGCGTATGGCAAACAGAGAGGGGCGGTCATCATACCGGCTCATTCCTTCGTCACTCGCTCTCGGTATCATGCCCTGGGAGATTTTGCGCAGTCGGCAAAGGCAACGGGGACCTGTTCCGCTTTGCTCCACACGTCCGGGGCTTACGGCAAATAGAGAGGGGCGGTCATCATACCGGCTCATTCCTCTGTCACTCGCTCTCGGTATCATGCCCTGGGAGATTTTGCGCAGTCGGCAAAAGTAACGGGGACCTGTTCCGCTGTGCTCCACACGTCCGGGGCTTACGGCAAACAGAGAGGGGCAGGCATCATACCGGCTCATTCCTTCGTCACTCGCTCTCGGTATCATGCCCTGGGAGAAATTGTGCAGCCGGCAAAGGTAACGGGGACCTGTTCCGCTGTGCTCCACACGTCCCGGGGCGTACGGCATACTTGAGTGGTAACGGATTACATAACTACTATTATACGAAGGACCCTCCGGGTTCCCTCCGCTTCGCTCCGGTCCTATCCTATAATAGGAGTTATGTAAACCCGGCCAAGTACTGCTGAATTCCTGAGGCTCGTGGTTGTTGCCAATGTAACCATCCGGTTTCCGGATGCTTTTTTATTTAACATATAACCCGAGATGCCTTATTCGCTATGTTTGGTCTTTTTTGATGAGGTGGAATATACACCGATCAACGACAAAGTGGAAATTGATACTGCGTAATAGGCTGGTTATGCGACAGATACGGGGGCAGCTAAAACAACGGCAGAATGGTAAGTAGAACAACCTACAGAACCCTATACACCTACATTAAAAGAAAGGGTTGCCGCAACCGAAGCAGCATTGAATGCTCTTATCTTAAGGGGGGAGTAATGGCTCAGTTTTTAGCATTGAAAACAATTTTAGGGAGAAAGATAGACAAGATCTTATTACGCAGTAGACTAAAACTGTCATAGCGGCAACTAACTACAGGTCAACAGTGTATGTAGGTCCATCATTCTTCCCAAAGACTATTTTTGAAGGAAGCTGTTTGAAAAATATATAATAACTCTGTGTCGGGGTTGCTTCGTTGTCCGCATATGCAAGTAACCATTGAGAATCTTTTGATACTGCATACTTTGAGTCAAAGAGTACCCCACCTGTTGGTACATGATTTGATGGCCCATGAAGGATGTGAAAATCAATGCTGTCTTTAACTTGAATGGGGACACCAGCGATAAATGGAGACCATGTGCCTGCCCTGGGGCGAACTTCGATTGCATACTTATCACCATCGGTATTTGTGATATTGTGAATAAACATATAAAATGGAAGGATTTGTTGACTTGTTTTATTAAAAGTGCGTTTTTCCACTGCAGATACTATACGTTCTTTCCAATCTGGGTCAGTGAGACTGACATATAATCGTGTACGAATTCCGGCAGGTATTAACTTGTCATCAATGGATTTTGGGAAGAGGGCAATAATGGGATAATCATTTCCTCGAATATTAATTGTACGATCCAAAGCATAGGCATATTCTTCTTTGCAGGCATTGCTTCCAAGACTGGTTTGAGTTGCATAAAACAACCATCCGTCTGATTGATTTGAATCTTGAATAAAGGTTTCTATTTGTTCCCAAAGCCGCTGGCCAGCAACGATATTCCAACGGTCAAGTTTAACAATAAGTCCAGCTTGTTCAAGTTCTTGAGCAATGAAGTCAACATCATTAGCTCGATTATCTTCCCAGGAATAAGTTATCCAAACTGATTTCATAAAAGCACCACCGAGTTTTTGTAACCATTATATACTATATATAATAAATTTTGCTGCATAAAATTTATTACATAGTAGACAGAAAAAGGCCAGTACCAAAAAATCTTCTATGTCGCAGTAGGTACAAACTATATAACAAAGCTAAGATTAAATGCCAGATGTAAGTCGCTTTTATCCTTAGAGGGTTAACCTATTCCGGAAGCTCAGAGCCAACAAAGGGGTAGTTCACTCGACAGTCGCTATTTGTCAGAATATACGGTAAGGAAATGCCTGACTTTTGCCGAATATTGTTTAAGTAAAAGGTACGAAAGGGAGGCAAATAGGAATGTCCATTAAATTTACTGATGAAAATCCGGCCCCTAAAGTTAATGAGATGTTGATAGCGGATAAACTCAAAACAAGCCAAGTATATGATGTTGTGGTGTTTAAAGAATTAGATAATGAAACTATTCTGGGTGATCCTACTCCACGTAAAATGAGTTTAGAAAAGGGCGTTCTAAAAATTGAAGGGGGAGCAACACTAGACTTAAAACTTTGTAAATGCGAATGGAAAAATGGGAATACAATCCTGTCGATATATCCAGAAGACAACTTTAGTATTGATATTCATTTTGATTGATTAAATGAAATGAATGTTAAAAATATTGAAAGAGGATAAGACTAGGGACGGAGTGTGGTAGTAAAAAAAGAAGAGAAATAAATATGGCCCGAGATGCTTTAACTGGTATCTCGGGCTTTTTTTATTTTCTGAAACAAGGACCAGAAAACTATATCGCGATGATACGATAATATGCAGCAGCCTTGTTGGTCATGATTCAGCTTGATTATTTCTATTTGCTGGCCGTAATCAGCCAAAAAACGCAAAAAAAAAAGAGGGGAAGCTTTCGCTTCCCGTACTCGTTGCTAATATTTCCTGCTTTTTTGTACCTGGTGGAAAAAACCAGGCTCTAATCTGCAGCCTATGAAGTTTGATAGGGCTTTAATGTGTAAAACTATTAACTGCTGGCTGAATGGCAATATAGCCGGTATATCTGCCTTACAGGCAATGGTGTTGATTTAAAGAACAAAATTTGTCACTTCCACCTTACCCGCCGTCAAATACTGCTCTTTTACCCACTCGTGAAACGGGAGCGGATGGGAAATATCTGCGTTCCCAGAATCCAAGGCTTCCCAGGCTTCATCAGCAGATATGTAATCAGCGTTCAGTTCATAAACCATGAGACGGCTGCCTTTAATCTCTGCATAGAGGGGAATGATTCTTCCCGGCTCTATATTGTCAGCAAAGACAATAATATTTGCTCTACCTGCACTTATTTGCACTTCACAACTGGTATGCTCCTTCATCCAGTCCACGAATTTCTTCAGGCTCATCTTTTTAGGTACCTTCATTTTCATTTCTTATTCCTTCCTTTCAGTTAAATCATTCTTGATTAGTATCAGTTCCGGAAATTTTCTCCAGCAGCTTTAAAGCTACTGCTACCACAAACCACTTGGGGGCAAAATCATCCGGGTGGTGTTTCTCGGTCAAAATGCCAACCTCCAGGGCGTTTTCCATAAGTTCATGCTTCCAGGGTTCGCTGTGGTCCACCATATACAAAAACTCCTTCCAGGGGAAGAAATCGCCTGGGCATTTGGTGGGCATTAGGTCTTTATGCCTTAAAAGGGTTAGCTGAGAGCGGTAATAGTTCCTCAGCCAGAAGACCAGCCTCAGCAGGGAAGCCATTTGTTTATCAGCCGGAGGATATTGCATGAAATTCCCGCTCAGGCATATCCCGATGCTATCCGGGTTTACCTTCGGTCCGGCATGGGCACCCTGCATCTCCAGGGGGCGGCCTTCTTCAATTGTCCCGTCTTTCCTTATTACATAATGGTATCCTATCCCGCTCCAGCCTTTTTCCAGGTGCCAGCGGTGAATATCTGCTGCCGAAACATCGGGGCTGGCGGAATGGTGTATTACTATGGATCTGGTCTGGGTACGGGACCTTAAAGTATCAAAATCAAAGCGGGTCTTTAATACTTCCATGATAAATCACCTTCTTCTCAGGCCGGAGGGTAGCTGTCTGGCGGCTTATGTTTTTCCATAAGCGGCAGCACCCCCTGGGGGCTGTTCCGGTAAACCTGCTGGGGCAGGCTGATAATACATTCCCTCAGTTCAGCAATAGCCTCGGCAAGTTCTCCCAGTTTGCCTTCAATTCTTATCAATAGATAAGCAGAAACAGCTATGGGAAACCCCACATTGCCGATGATATCTAAAAGCTCATTCATAAAATCACTTCCTTTCTTTACGCACTTTTATTTATAATAGATAGGCAAACGGGCAGGATAAACCTGCCCGTCAAATAAGCTCTGAATAAAAGCTAAACCAGTTCGATATCGGATTTATCGGTAACTACCAGCCGGGCACCGATTTTACCGGTAATTTCACCGCCGGTACCGGAGAAAATATTCTTGCTCACGATGTTGTCCATAGCAGTTCCAACCTCGGTACCAGTCAAAGGGTCCTTGGCATCATAAACCTTTATGCGGTGGGTTTTATTAAGCTCGGTGGAAAAATCCATTTCCAGTACTCTCTGAGTGCTCACCTAAATTCCTCCTTTCTGTAAAAAAATTTAATCATGTTCTAGTTCCCGTCGTCTTCCAGTTCAGCTACATCCCGGCGCTGTACATAGTCCAGGGTCTTGGACTGTAGGCCTTCGATGCTACCGGAAACGCTGAATACGTCTGCATCAGCGGCAGCAGTTTTCACATATTTGAAGTAGCGTTTAACGCTCTTGCTCCCATCCTGCAGCACCTGCACCAGCTCAGAAGAGAGAGGGGTCTTTACTATTGCCATTTGTTCTACACCTCCTTTTCTTTAATCAGGCAGCCGCAGCCTGGCAGTTCCCGGGCAGCACAGCGGGGGATATCTGCCGGGCTGTTCACGGGAGTGGGTCTGCCGGGGTTGCGGTTCCTGCCTTACGCATTGATTATAGAATGGAAAGGTATAAACGCCGGAATGGTCTGGAATCAATAGGAGTACCTCCAGAAATGGGCAAATAAAAAAGCTCCGGCTTTTTCAGCCGGAGCATCTCAGGACAAGCAGGAAGTGAATGATGAGAAATTAAAAAGATGCAGAGATAAATATCATCAGTTCCGATTTATGTTGATTTTATTAAAACAGGCTTCAATAGACTCGAGCTTATGAATTATTATCCGGGCAGCCTCCAGGACGGTTTCTTCTTCGCTTTTCTCAGCCCTGCGGGAATTCTGCCTTATCTGCCAGCCCAGGTAAATGTTAGTCTGTACCGTGCTTAACGAGCTGAGGATTTTTACCCTGGCACCGGTAGATAAAGAAATCTCTGTACTGCCTGCACATCGCCGGCACCCTCTGATATGATTTACATCCACAAAGCCGTAAGCACTATCCCGCCTTACCCTGGGGATTCGCATTTTCAAGGGAATAAATACTCTATTATCCGGGAGGAAAAAAGGCAGGGGAGGGTGGCGGTCAAAGTCCCTCCGCAGTATATCAGCCTGGGCAGCCAGGTCTACTGCATAAGAGCGTGCCAGGGCTTTTTTGACTGACGATATTGTCCGCCGGTCAATGTAAGAATCGGGAGGATTGCCGCCTCCCAGGATTAACTCGGTGGCATTGGCCCCGTTATGATAAAGAGGCTGGAGAAGGATTATGCTTTTATGAACATTTTCGATTTTGGTGAAGATAGGCACACCCCCTCAGCTGGGAAATTATTGTTAAAGAACAACTGTTCTTATAATAGCATTGAAGACCAAAGGATGGCAAGGTCAAGAGAAAATGTAGTAAGGGCTACAACCTCTTTTTTGCTCCCTTCTAAGAACGAACTAATACTGGTCCTTTTAATTTCAGATGCTGAAGAAATAGATTAAATTTAATAAAGAGATTGGCTAATGGTGAAAGTACTTTAGTAACCACTAACCGTTTGCTGTAAAACTGGTACAAATCTTCAGGGATTTTTTATGGTTCGTAGGTGGCTTTTGCTCTTGTTATAATAATGTTTTGAAAGTGGAGCCTAACTGCCCACGAAGCTTATATGATTATTGTAATTACAAATCATCCAGAATAACCTGAGGAAGGCGCAGCCAATCCTCAGGTTATTTTTTCTATGTAGGCCAAAGCTGTCCGGTACGCGAAGCGTGTAGGATGGCACGAGCCGGATTTTGCTAAACCCAGTGGCTCAACCCACTGGCAGAAATTCGAGGACATGATACCGAGAGCGAACGACGGAGGAGTGAGCCGGGATGATGGCCACGGGCACGGAGCCGGAGCAGTTATCCTGGAGCGGTAGCGGAGGGATAATAGCAGAGGTGGGATAAGGGAGGGTGCTGGAGCTGCGCCCGGGTCATCCAGGCCGAACACGGTGGGCGGCGGGTGGAGTGTGCGAGTCTGGAGGGGACGGGCAGTAGCGGAAGCAGCCCGACCGGTGGGGGTGAGTTTTTAAATGCCCGTCCTGGCGAAGGACCATAATAAAGGGAAAGAGCGGGCAAGCGATTTCCCTATACAACCTAGAATCAACCTACCCGTGCGGAGCACTTTAAGATCGCCCCTGCGGAGGCCACCGGAGGTAAAACAAAGGAACTCGTGGGTGAACGATGTTCCTTCAACCTACGGTTAAGAGCAGTGGCCAGGCTCAAATTGCCATAATTTATTTATAGAAGCCGAAAAAATGCCGCTTAAAAAGCATTTTTTCTAGTGCCAGGTTCTTGCTCCAGCTGTTTACATTGATTAGACCCACGGAACTGGTTCTGCTTCCCGGAGAAATAGGGAGCAGAACAAGGTGATGAAGGCGCAGCCGATACTCAACTTGTCCTAACCACGGAGGCTGGAGCCGTCCGGAATGCGAAGCGTGAAGGACGGCAGGAGCCGGGCTTTGCTCAACCCACTGGCCCAGGCTCTAACCAGTTGGCAAAAATTCGAGGGCATGATACCGAGAGCGAATGACGATGGAGTGAGCCGGTATGATGCCACGGGCACGGAGCCGGAGCTTTTATCCCAGAGCAAAGGGATAAGGGCGGAGGTGATATATGTCAGAAAGAGTCTATCCACTGGCCAGAGTTCGGAACCATGATGCCGAGAGCGAGTGATATCAGGAGTGAGCCGGGATGCTGTCTGCAGCCACGTTGCCGGAACAGTTTTCCCAGAGCGAAACAGAGGGATGAACTATCCTTATCACAATCCCGATTATACCAATTTTTCATAAAAACGAGGATTTTGTAAATTTATATTGAATCTTTAGCTAATGTCTTTTAATTTTATTGGAATTTGAAAAAAACCGTACATTTTTTATTAAGGAGAAATATTGTGTGTATACGTTTAAATAAAAAATTATTAGTTATTCTTTTAACCATTATTCTTTTGGTAACCTTATTATGTCCTGTAAATGCAGTTCAACAAGAGAAATCGGATAATAAAAATTCGAGAATCATACTAACTGATAATGAAATTAGAGTAATTGACGATTTTGTAAATAATATCTCCGTAGAAGATGGAGTTGGACAATTATTCATGGTAGGTGTTCCTTCAGATATATTAAACTTTGAAAATAACAAAGCAACTAAAAAATTGATTTGTGATTTTGGAATAGGCAATGTTTTTATGAACACCTATAACTACTACAATCCAAAATATAATGACTCCAGTAATAGAAATGAATTTTTCCAAAAAGTAATAGAATACCATAATTTCCTTCAATCTTTAACCTCAGAATCGGAACATAAACTCCCTTTATTAATAGGTGTAGATTTTGAAAGTCCAAAGTATTCATCTATAAAACAGTATCTAGTTCTACCACCAGCAGCATTAACCCTGGGAACACTACGGGACCCTGTACTAATTCGTTTTACCGGACAATTGGTTGGGCATGAACTTTGTTCTTTAGGTATTAATGTTCTGATGGGCCCCGTACTTGATCTTGATTTTACCCAACAGGGACATTATAGTGATATAATATCCAATCGTAGTTTTGGCTCTGACCCATTACGAGTGTATTCTCTTACATCACACTATATTGCCGGCCTACATGACGAGAATTTAATGGTATTCGGAAAACATTTTCCAAGCCATAGTCATATTGATAATAATCAAAACCCTCATTCCGATTCTATACTTATTGAAACTAGTAGTCGGCAAGAATTTTTTGATAATTCTCTACCATACCCTCATTTTAATCTAATCCTTGATGGAGTAATGACTTCACATCTAAGAATTGCTTTCATGAAGAATTCAGACCGTCCTGTAACGTTTTATAGTAATTTTATTAATAGACTTCTTAGGGAATCAGATAAAATCTCATTTGAAGGAAAAGAAACACAAGGTTTTGGTTATTCGGATCATGTCATAATAACCGATGATCTTAGTAATATGGGAGCAATTGACAAGTATATGAAAGAATACAACAAATCATATGGTGAAATTGCCATTGAGGCTTTTGACGCAGGTCACGATATATTGCTCTTTTCCCATATTGAAACTCCAGGTGTTCCTCAACGTGGGCAATTAGGAGATTTTAATCTGGATGATTTAAACAATGTAAAAACTCAACTAGTAGAACATATTGAAAGCTCCGATGTTTATGAAGACAGATTTAGACAATCCTTACGAAGAGTGGTCCTGTTAAAGGCAAAAATAAATAAGAGTTATGGACGAAATATTGATAAACTTATTGGTAATCAAGCGCACGTTTGGAGTGTTCCTGAAACACATAATTTGGATTCAATATTAGAACCAGATTTTGTTAAAAATAATGGTTTTACCACTTCAGACAAATTAATAGAGAAAGTTATTAATGAATCAATGCTAAAAATATCAGAAGCAGCAAATTATAATTTTCAAGACCTGGAAAGTGATACTAAAATAGCTTTTTACGTCAATGATAAATATCTTTATGAATATAAAAATGCTTTTGAAAACAGGTTTCTCTCAGCTAAATTTGAGCCAGTTTATCTTTTAAAAACAACTGAATTTGAGCAATTTTCTAAGAAAGTTTTACAAGATTTAAATGAAAACGATTATTTGGTTTATACAGTATTTTATAGAGATGATGCTACGATACTAAATAAAATTCTTGAACAAGAAAAACGAAATGTTAATAGCAAATTAATTATTATGCTACACAATACTCCTAAAATGCTTCATTCTAATTTATTACATAACGCAACAATTATAGGTGCCTTTACAAATCATAAATTATCCTATAAAGCAGATATAGAAGTTTTAAGAGCATTCCTGTAAAGCTTAACAGAGGTCTTTGAAAAAAGAGACGCCGTTCAATACAATTGAATTGTGCTGATCCGGAGAAGAAAGGCACAAAACAAAAGATTGAGGAGG
>Ga0334890_1003280_pt1 | contig 16610 bp, 11 predicted proteins | sample GraSluR1_MG_3_FD_207220 | JGI IMG/M metagenome (GOLD analysis project Ga0334890, IMG submission 207220) | Sludge microbial communities from methane-producing bioreactor in Wageningen University, Netherlands - Granular Sludge_31_08-R1 | ecosystem: Engineered > Bioreactor > Anaerobic >... | reverse complement strand
AGCTAGAGGGCATCGCCGGCACATCGGCGGCGCGCGACCGTGGCGAAGGCTTCAACGCCTACATGAGCGAGAACTGCTCCGGCGTGGAGATCGTCGCCCGCCAGACGGCCAACTTCAACCGCGCCGAAGGTCTGACCGTCTTCGAGAACATCCTGCAGGCGCAGGACACCATCAACGGCGTCTTCGCCCACAATGACGAGATGATCCTGGGCGCTATCGAAGCTGCGACTGCGGCGGGCCGCGCGGCGGACATCATCTTCGTCGGCTTCGACGCGGTGGATGACGCGGTGGCCGCCGTGAGCGCGGGCACCCTGGCCGCGACCGTCGCCCAGCAGCCCGCCCTGATGGGCGTGCTCGGCGTCGAGACGGCGGCGGCGTATCTGGGTGGCCAGGCAGTCCCGGCCTACATCCCGGTGGACCTGGCGCTCGTCACCGAGTAAGCGACATGAGTATGGGGCTGTGCAGGGGCGCGCTCCTGCACAGCCTTTTCACGTTAGCGAGTAACATGGACAACATACCGCTTTTACAGATGCGGGGCATCAGCAAGGCGTTCCCCGGCGTCCAGGCGCTTCAGAGCGTGGACTTGACCGTGCATCCCGGCGAGATTCTGGCGCTGGTGGGCGAGAACGGCGCGGGCAAGAGCACGCTGATGAAGGTGCTCAACGGGGTGTACGGGGCGGACGCCGGCGAGATTCTCTGGCAGGGCGAGACGGTGACCATCCACTCGCCGCACGATGCCCAACGCCTGGGCATCAGCATGATTCACCAGGAACTGGCCCTCATCCCCTATCTCGACGCTGGCAAGAACATCTATCTGGGGCGCGAGCCGGCGGGCAGGCTGCCCGGAACGGTGGACTGGCGCGGCCTGTACCGGCAGGCGCAGGCCGATCTCGACCGGCTTGGGCTGGGGGTGAGCGTGCGCACGCCGGTGCGCTTCTTCCCCCTCGCCCAGCAACAGATGATCGAGGTGGCTAAGGCGCTTTCGATGGACGCGCGCCTGATCGTCATGGACGAGCCGACCTCCTCGTTGACCGACCGCGAAGTGGAGACCCTGTTCGGCCAGATGCGCGCGCTGCGCGCCCAGGGCGTCGCCATCATCTTCATCTCGCACCGGCTGGAGGAAGTGCTGCACATCGCCGACCGGGTGACGGTGCTGCGCGACGGGCAGCTTGTCGGCACGCGCCCGGTGAACGAGCTAAGCACCGACGACATCATCCGCATGATGGTCGGGCGCGAGATGGGCCAGATTTTCGAGCGGCGCAACACCCCACCAGCCGATGAGGTGGTCCTCGAAGTGCGCGGGCTGAGCCGGGGCGAGCGCGTGCGCGACGTCAGCTTCACGCTGCGCAAGGGCGAGATTCTGGGCGTGGCCGGGCTGGTCGGCGCGGGCCGCACTGAGCTGGCCGAAGCGATCTTCGGCGCGCGCCCGGCCACCGCTGGCACGATCCGGTTGGACGGGCAGCCCCTGCGCATCCGCCGCCCGCAAGAGGCGATCCGCAGTGGCATCGGCTTCGTGCCGGAGGACCGCAAGCGCCAGGGGCTGTTCCTGCGCATGTCGGTGGCGGCCAACGTGGTCATGGCCGTGCTGCGCCGCCTGACGCGCGCGTTGTTCATTCGCTGGTCGCAGGTCGAGCAGATCACCAGCGATTTCGTGACGCGGCTGGACATTCGCACGCCCTCGACGGCGCAGCGCGTGCGCAACCTGAGCGGCGGCAACCAGCAGAAGGTGGTCATCGCCAGGTGGCTGACGCTCGACCCGAAGGTGCTCATCCTCGACGAGCCAACGCGCGGCATTGACGTGGGGGCCAAAGCGGAGATTTACCGGCTGATGAACCAGCTTGCCGAGCGCGGCGTGGGCATCCTGATGATCTCCTCAGAGTTGCCCGAAGTGATGGGCATCAGCGACCGTATCCTGGTCATGCACGAGGGGCGGCTGGCGGGCGTCTTCGACGCGCGCACCGCCACCGAAGACGCGCTGATGAACGCGGCGACGGGCATGAACGCGAGCTAGAGAGAAGCAAAGCGACTGATGAGCGCATTAACATCTGTTCCCTGGCAACAAACGCTGGCCAACGTACTGCGGCGCAGCATCGTGCTGTTGGTGCTGGTGGGGCTGGCCCTCTATTTCGAGTCGGAGACCGGACGCTTCCTCACCAAGCAGAACCTGACCAACGTGGCGCAGCAGAACGCGCACATCATCGTCGTGACGGTCGGCATGGCGCTGGTCATGCTCGCTGGCGGCATTGACCTGTCGGTTGGCTCGATTGCGGCGCTGGGCGGGGCGTTGTCGGCGGGGCTGGTCGTGCGCAGCGGCGTGCCGCTGGAACTGAGCGTGCTGTTGGCCCTGGCTGTGGGCTTCGGCCTGGGCCTGGTCAATGGCGCGCTGGTCGTGTTCGGCAAGCTGCCGCCCTTCGTGGCTACCCTCTCCATGATGGGCGTGGCGCGCGGGCTGATGCTGCTTTACACCAGCAAGAAGCCCATCTCCATCGCCAACGTGGACGCCTACACGTTCTGGGGGCGTGGCTCGGTGGCGCTGCCCGTGCTCGGCGATGTGCCCGCGCCGGTGCTGGTGGCGCTGGTCATCATCGGCCTGGCGGTGCTGCTGCTCACCCAGACACGTTTCGGGCTGCACATCTACGCCATCGGCGGCAACGAAGAGACGGCCCGCCTGGCTGGCGTGCCCGTCAACCGCATCAAGCTGCTCACCTACGGCATCAGCGGGTTGCTGGCGGCCCTGGCGGGCATGTTGCTCACCGCCCGGCTCTACTCGGCGCAGCCGCGCATCGGCGTGGGGCTGGAACTGGAAGCCATCGCCTCGTCCGTGCTGGGCGGGGTCAGTCTGTTCGGCGGCGTGGGCAACATTCCCACTGCGGTGATCGGCGCGCTGCTGATCGGCGAGCTAGGCAACGGCATGAACATGCTGCGCGTCGAGTCCTACCAGCAGGAGATGATCAAGGGCCTGGTGCTGGTGGCGGCGGTGACAGTGGATATGTACACCAAGCGCCTGGAGCGGCGTAGCTGACGGCGTGGCGCGCGCAGGCACGCGCCAGCAGGAACAGCATGACCACCATCCGGGATGTAGCGGCTGAAGCGGGCGTCTCCATCGCCACCGTCTCGCGCGTGATCAACGGGACGGGCTACGCCAGCGAGGAGGCCCGCCAGCGCGTCCGCGCAGCGATGCGCAAGCTCGCCTACCACCCCAACGCCATCGCTCAGGGGTTGCGCCGCCAGGCGACGCATTCGGTCGGCGTCCTGCTCCCACGCATCAACGAGCCGTACTTCAGCACGCTTGTCTTCGCCATCGAGAAGACGCTGTTCGCGCACGGCTTCCGCACGTTGTTCTGCAACACGGAGGAGAACAGCGCCAAAGAGGACGACTACGTGACCATGCTGCTCGGCCAGCAGGTGGATGCCGTCGTGTATTTCGTGGCCGCCGAAGACCGCCGTCCACACGTCGAGCGGCTGATCGAACGCGGCATCCCGGTCGTGCTGCTGGAACGATCCTTGCCCGGCCTGCCCGTCAGCGAAGTGCGCGTCACCAACGAGCAGGGTGCCCGCGACGGCGTGCGCCACCTGCTGAACCTGGGCCACCGGCGCATTGCCGTGATCAGCGGCAGCCTGGAGATGATCCCGCACGACCGCGTGCGCGGGGCGCAGCGGGCGCTCGACGAGGCGGGCGTGCAGGGAGAGGTGCGCATCATGGGTGGACTGCCCGACTTCGAGACCGGGCACGCGGCGGCGCTGAGCCTGCTGCGCGGCGCAGACCGGCCCAGCGCCCTCTTCGCCCTCACCGATTCGATTGCCGTCGGCGCGCTGCACGCCGCCGACGAACTGGGCCTGCGCGTGCCCGCCGACGTGTCGGTGATGGGCTTTGACGACATCCCGCTGGCGTCGTTCATCATCCCGCCGCTGACGACCATCGCCCAGCCGATCTACGCCATCGGCGAGACGGCGGCGACCATCCTGCTCGCCCAGTTGGGCGAGCCGCAGTCCCCGCCGCAATCGGTGCTGCTGCCCACGTCGCTGGTCGTGCGCCGCTCGACGGCCCCGCCCGCGCCCTAGAACTTTCAACCCCTATCCCCCAGCCCCTTTCCCCGCAAGCAGGGAAAGGGGAGCGATTTGCCCCTCCCCGCCAGCGATACTATTGGGGAAATGCCTCCGTAGGGGCGTATTGCAATACGCCCCTACGGGGACGCAGCAGAGTGTCACCCGACGTAGGGTTATGCTACGAAATCCGGCCATAGGGTTTTACCACCTGTCGGTGACGACAGCCGGAACTGCCCATCCACCTCGTCTCGGGGCGTGGCGACACGGGCGCTCATGTTCGCGTCAGACCCGCTGGGCAGCGCCGGGGACGACTGACGCTGGCTTGTTAGGCACCCGCTGGACGGTTCCCGTCCCGTGTAGGGTTGGTATAACCCTACGGCGTGTCTTGTTGGTATAACCCTACAGCGGGTGACACAGAGCAGCGCCCCTACGAAACTAGCGCGTGCTTAGTTCGCCAACAGTATCACCAGCGGAGAGGGGCCACAGGGTGGGGTCAACGCGCCGCATTTGGCGTTGCGCGCTTCCCGCTGCGCCGAGCGCATGGAGTTATAACACGCGCTAGTCCCCGAACTCCTGGTAGCCGAAGTACCAGTCCGGCGCGGTGGTCTCTGGCGGGGCGACGCGCTTTCGCCAGTCGGCCCCGTGCTGCGCGCAGATCGCGGCCAGCGCCCGCATACGCTCCTGGCCCCTCGTCGCCAGGAAGCGCGCGCGCTCCTCGCCGCCCAGCGACACCGCCTCCGCCCACACGGCCCGCCCGACGATCACGCCGCTGGCCCCCGCCTGGCAGGCCAGTTCCGTCTGGCGCAGAAAGGTAGAGTAGTCCACGCCCGCGCTGAGCAGCGCCCAGGGGACGGTGCAGGCGGCGTCCAGTTCGGCCAGCGCCGCCCGCCAGATGTCCTCGTCCGGCTCCTGGCGCACGTTGACCGGGAACTCCGCCTTGAGCACGTCAATGCCCAGCGTGCAGAAGGTGCGCGCCGCCTCCACCCCTACCTGACGGCGCTCGGCGCTGGGCAGCGGCCTGGCCGGGTCGGGCGAGAAGCTGAGCGGCTCCAGGTACAGCGGCAGGTCATAGCGGGCGCACTCCTCGACGGCGCGGGAGACAGCATCGCGCACGGCGGCGGCGGTGGGAGCCTCTGGATGGTAGTACACCAGCAGCTTGACCCCAGCCCCGCCGAACCGCTTGATCCGCGCCACAGACCAGCCGGGCATGAAGGCAGGGCGGTAGCGGTGCGGGTCGGTGGTGTAGCTGGCGTCTTCGAGCGGGGCCAGCACGCCGACCGCCCCGCCAATCGTCCCATCCGCGATGCCCGGCCCGAAGCCGTAGCCGGGATCGGCCAGCACCGCGCTGCACGCCGGCAGCAAATGCTGCATGATGTCGCGCTTGAAGGCGGCGAACTGCGCGTCGCTGATAGGCGACGGCGCGGCCCTGTTCAGGGCGTCGCGCAGCACGTCGCGGTGATCAATGGCCAGCATGACGAAATGGCCGGCGGGCGTGCTGGCCTGGGTCAGGTGGCGGTATTTGCCGAGTGTGGTCATCAGGTCTCCTTGTGATGCCAGGGCAAGCTCCCTCGATTCTAGCACACACGCGCATCACGTCGAGCCTCACCCCCCGGCCCCCTCTCCACGTGGTGGAGAGGGGGAGTCAGGTTGCCAGCAAGTCTCCTCTCCACGACGTGGGGAGGGGATTTAGGGGGGGGCTAAGACCACATCACTTTGCCCATCTCAACGATCCTCACCTACCTGTCCGCCCCTGAAATTCGAATGGGAGGGGCAAGCCGGGCGCAGCGAGGCTGGGGGTGCGCTAAAGCCGCACCCGCCCTGGATTCAGAGGCCGTTTGAGAGGGCCTGCAACCCCACCCTAAATCCCTCCCCGCAGGCGGGGAGGAACTTCAAGAGCAGTCCTTTCTCCCTTCCCTCGCTTGCGGGGGAAGGGCCGGGGATGGGGGTAAAGATACCTCTCAAACGGCCTCTCAGACTTCCGAAGTTTCCGAAAACTTCGGAAGTCTGTTGTTGCCCCCACGGGACGCAGCAAGGCCGGGGGGTGAGGCCAGGAGCGCAGCAGAGCAAGACCCCGGCCCAATAGGTCGTTCGTGAACCCCTGTGACGCCGGCAAGTCGCACAAAACGCGAAAGTGATTCATAATCAACGGCCAGCCGTGCCAGCACGGGCCTTCGACCGTCAGCGAGCGGCGCTCCGGCGTGTGGCTCGCCCAGTGAAGCGGAACAGCGTACCATGCAGACTTGCCCCCACTGCGGTTGGGAGAACTTTGAAGGGATCATCTATTGCGACCGGTGCGGGGTAGCCCTCGTCCGGCTGCCGCTGGCCACGCGCATGTTAGCCGGGTCGCCGGAGATGCAGGTGCGCGCCGACACGCTGGGGCCAGATGGCGTCGTCATCTTGCAGGTGGGCGAGACCGATCCGCCCTTCATGATTCAGATTCGGGGTGAGATCGTCCTGGGCCGCATCAGCCAGGCGTCGGAGCAGGCCACGTACCTCAACCTGACGCCTTTCGGCGCGGACGAAGCCGGGGTATCGCGCCGTCATGCCCGCCTGTTGCGCGACGGGCGCGCCGTCTACCTGATGGACCTCGACAGCACCAACGGCACGCACGTCAACGGCGAGCCGCTCGCGGCGGGCGTGGAGAAGCGGCTGCGCGACGGCGACGAACTTCTGCTGGGACGCCTGAAGGTCTTCGTCTATTTCAAGCAGTAGGGGCGCATGAACCCGGTGCGACTGGCGAGGATGGGGCTGGCGGCGCTTCTTGCGCTGACCCTCGCTGCGTGCGGCGGCAGCGTGCGCAACAACGACCCGGTCTTCGTGGTCGCCTCGCCCGTGCCGCCGGACGCCGGTTTCGTCACTTACCGGCACGTTTCCGGCGCGTTCTCGCTGCGCATTCCGCCAGGCTGGATCGCTGGCGAATTGCCCGACCCGGAGGGCGTGCGCGTGCAGTTCACCACCCTGGAGGGCACGGCGGCGGTCACACGGCTGAGCGTGTACGTGGTCAACACCGGCGCGCCGATGACGCCCGAAGCCTTCGCCCAGGCCGCCAACGCCTACCAGCCCCCCGCCGACCTGGTTGCCTATGGCTGGCAGGAGCTTGAGCGCAGCGATCAGCGCGACGGCAGCCGCCGCCTGGTCGGGGTGCGCACCTACCCGATGCTCGGACCGCGTGCGCTCAACATCTTCTTGCAGGGCACCGGCTCGTTCTTCTCCGCGCTCGAAGTGGACGTGACGGAAGCTGACCCGGCGGCGCTCGACACGCTGGCAGCAGTCGTCAACACCTTCCGCGTGAACCCCGACGCCGAACTTATGGCCGGGGCGGTGCAGCAGGCGGCGTCCGGCGTGACCTCGTTCACCGGCGTGATCGGCTTCAACGGCTACCTGGCCTGGACAGATGCCGAGGGCGTTTTCCACCTGACAGGCGAGGCGGTCAACACGACGCCGGACGCGCTGGAAGCGGTGCGGCTGTCCGGCGTGCTCTACGACGCGCAAGACCGCCGCCTGGCCGAGCAGTCAGACATTCTGGCCCTGGACGTGCTGGGACCGGGCCAGGGCGCGCCCTTTGATCTGCGCTTTGAAGGGGGACGCCCGCCCAGCGCCGTGCGCTACGAGTTGAACGTCGCCGGGCGCGCGGCGGAATACGCGCTGAGCACGTTCTACGGGCCGGAGAACTTCGCCATCGCCAACGACCGCGCCGACTATAACGCCCAGGGCCGCCTGGTGGTGCGCGGCGAACTGGCCAACATCGGGCCGCACAGCGCCGAGGGAGTCAAGGTGATCGTCGCCATCTGGGACGATCAGGGGCACGTCGTCGCCGCCGAGACCGTCTTCGTCGCCAGACCGCAGCTTGTCCCGCAGGAAGCGGTGGCCTTCGAAGTGCCTTTCTACGCGCTGGGCGGGCCGGCGGTCACCTATACGCTGACGGTGGTGGGCACCGTGGCGGGCAACGTGTCATGAGGGCGCGGCTGGCGTCCGGCTCCCCCTACCCTGGACAGACTGATGACTGAGCACAAACCCTTGTGGAAAACCACCGGCCCGCTGGAAGCCGCCGGGCTGATCGCCTTCGGGATCGCGCTGGCGCTGATCGTGGCCGGCGGGCTGGACCCTGTCGCGCTGATCATCCTGCTGGTGTTGGCCTATTTCGCCTACATGGCGCGCGGTGTGCTGCGCCAGGCGCGGCGCTTCCGCCCGGTCGAGCCGCCGCGCACCTGGGCGATCACCGCCCTGGCCAACCTGCTGCTCATGGCGTTGGGCATTGGCGCGTTCGGCTGGTACCTGGCCGGGGGCGGGGCGCTGGCCTGGGTGCCATTCCTGCTGTTCATCGCCGGGATGATGGCCTTGCGCTGGTGGCGGCGCGGCGTTGTCAGGCAGTTGTACGCCTGGCGCGGGCCGGCGCTCGCTCTGTTGCAGCGCGGCGAGTACCGCCAGGTGGTGCGCAATCTGGAAGATGAGGCGACCGCCGGGCGCGGCCATCCCGACAAGCTGGCGGTCGTCGCCCTGGCCCTGATCGAGTTGAACAAATGGGAGCGCGCCGACCGGTTGCTGGCTCAGGCGCGGCAGCTTGCGCCGGAGTACGCCTCGGTCAACGGGGCGCTTGGCTCGCTGCGCCGCCATCAGGCGCGCTACGCCGAGGCCGTGACCGCGCTGCAAGCGGCGCTCGCCTTCGAGGAAGACCCCAACTCGCGCTACTACCTGGGGCTGTGCCAGTTCCTGGGGGGCGACATGGAAGGGGCGCAGGCCACACTGGGCCGCGTCATTGACGATGCAGGGCTGTTCCGCCAGGGGCAGGTTGTTGGCGCGTATATCCTGGGCCAGGCTGCGGAGAGTGATGGCGACGCAGACGCCGCGCGCGTGTGGTACGCGCGCATGGCCGAGGCCGCGCCGAAGGTCATCCCCGCGCTGGAGGAAGAAGCGCGCCGCCACAAACAGACGCCCTATGGTGAGACGCTCAAGGAGCACGTGCGAGCCATGCAGCGTATCATCGCCCGCCGCCCGCTCGAAACCGCCCGTGACGGCAGCGCCCTCGTCTAAATTGTTGTGAAATCGTTGAGATGAGCGCCGGTGCTCGCGCCACTTGTTCATACTACGTGAATATTTTGTGAAATTGGCGTAAAACCGCCTCCGGGGGGATTGTAACGCCAGGGGATGCATGATACTATCAGGGCACTATCGGGTAGATCAACCCCATCTCATTCAATCTAAGGGAGGTCTCATATGCTCTACCAACCGCGTGAAGAGGGTCAAGGTCTCGTCGAGTACGCGCTCATCCTGGTCCTTGTGGCCGTTGTCGTGATCATCATTCTGGCCTTGCTTGGCCCGGCCATCGGCAACGTCTTCTCGAACATCGTCAACAACATCTAATCGTCCGCTCTTCATGACCCACGAAGCCCCGCGTCCTGCGGGGCTTCGCCGTTTGTGGACATGACCGCAGCACCCGGCAAGCGTAGGAGACGGGCGCGGCGTTTTGCGCTAGACTCTATCCCGCGACGCGCTGGTAAGGAGAAGCACCATGCATGTTGTGGCGAGATTTGCGCCGCTGGTCTTGCTGCTGGCGTTGACGGCGTGCAGCACGCTCACCGGCAGCGCCGAGATAGAGCAGCTGGAGACGCGCAACGCCCAGCTTCAGAGCACCATCGAGGTGCTGGGCACGCCGCTGGCGACCATCACCGCCCTGCAAGACGCGGCGACTCAAGCCGTGCTGCTTGAGGCGCAGCTTGCCGTTGCCCAGAACGAGGCACTCGCGGCCAGGGCAACGCTCACTGTGCTGGAACTGACCGGCGGCGGTGGCGCTATGGCCCCCACGCAACAAGCCCTGGCAGCGCCGCCCGGCGACCAGCCGCCCATGCTGGCGACGGGCGTCCCCACGCCCATCGGGACAGGCACACGCTTCACAGAGACGGTGACTGCCACCGGACGCGACGCGCAGGACTGCCCGACGGGCGTGACTTCTGCCTTCGCCCCCGACACGAGCGCGATCTACGTGATCACGCGGGTCAATGTCCTGCCCGCCGGTTCGACGCTCAGCGCCCGCTGGACGGTCAACGGTCAGTTGTTCTACGACGATACTCAGTGTTGGGTCACCGACAGGGAATGGGTGGACATCTGCGCGTACTGCTCTATCGTCCCCGAAGGCGCGACGTTCGAGAGCGGCGAGTGGATGGTGGAATTGCTGCTCGACGGGCAGTTGATGTCGCAGGCGCAGTTCCGCGTGGGGGACGCTGCCGCCGGCGCGCTCGAAGGTGGTAGCGCCGTGACTCCCAGCACCGACACACAGTGACTCTCCGCCGCCTTCCCTCTTGAGAGCCTCTTGATAGTATCGGGCGCGCCCAATGGGATTTGACATCCAGGACAGGTGGATGGCGCAAGTGTCTTGTAGGGGCGGCTTTGCAACGCCGCCCCCATGCGGCTACCGATCAGCAACGTCAGCGCCGGCCAGCGCGCTCAAACCGGCGTGGAAACGCCCCACAGCTTCCTCGGTGATCTCTGGCGGCAGCGCGTAGGAGAAGCGTGTCCAGCCGTCCCCTTCGTCGGAGAAGGCCGCGCCGGGCACGACGGCCACGCCCTGCTCGGCGGCCAGGTACTCGCCCAGGGCGAAGCTGTCCGTCATCCCCGCCGTCTCCATCCAGCGGCGCACGTCAATGAAAGCGTAGTACCCCCCGTCGCCCATGATGAAGCGGTAGCCGTGCTCCATCAGGAAGCGGCGCATGACAGCACGGCTGGCGTTGGTGGGCGTGATGATCGGGTCGGCGGCCTGGCGGAAGCCCATCTCGAAGGCGGCCAGGGCCACCGCCTGCCCGTGATAGGGGGGGATCACCCCGTGCGAGGCGATGCTGCTGATGTATTGGATCACGCGCTTGCCGGCCAGCAGATGGGCGTTGCGCACGTTCGACCCGCCCATTGATTTGGTCAACCCGTCGAGGATCATGATCCGCTCGCGGTCGGCAGGGTCGAAGGCGCGCAACAGGGCGTTGGCGCTCATCGGCGCGCCCTCGGTGATGTAGTGGTAAATCCAGTCGTAGAGCACGAAGGGAATGCCCGCCGCCAGCGCCGCCTGTCCCAGCGCGATCTGCCGGTCGAGCGGCAGGGTGTGGCCGGTGGGGTTGTCCGGCGAGGTAATGATGATCCCGGCGATACGCCGCCCGCCGTGCCGCTGGCAGAACTCGACCGAGGCGCGGATGGAGTCCTCGCTGTACTGCCAGGCGCTTGCCTCGTCGCCGGGGGCGAGCAGCACGTTAGCGCCCAGGGCATACGGCCCCCAGTTGTAACTGATCCAGGGTACGCGTGAGACGAGCACCACATCACCGATGCGACCTGTGCCCAGGCCGATCATGGCGCTGTAGGCTTTGAGCAGCGCGTCACGCCCGCCGACCGCCGCCAGGACGTTCGCTGGCCCCCAGCCCAGCGCCGGGTCGAGCGCCCAGTACTGCTCGACGACCGCCCGGCGAAACTCGTCCGTGCCGTAGGGGAAATCATAGCCGGTGCCGTGCGCTTTGGTCAGCGCGTGGGCGCGGTCGAGAATCTCGCCGGGCACGCCGGGCAGCGACGCCCCGCCGTCCCCCTGCGAGGCGTCGAAGGTCACTGCACCAGGCCCTACTCGCTCGCAATATTTCTTGAGCGAGAGCTTGATCAGGAACATACGCGAGGGCGGAATCTCGGCCTGCTGGCTGGGGTAGGGGTTCACCGGCACGAGGTGCTCGTCTGGCACGGCGAAGCGCGGCGTATCGTGGGCAGTCATGGGCGAGTTCTCCTGTGGTATGCGTGCCGCACGCCAGAGATTGGCGAGTCGCTGGTTTCTTCCCCTAGAGCGTGTAATGAACTCCGCACGCTCGGCGTAGCGTACAGGGCACGGCACATGGGTAGCGCCCTGACCCCACCCTGTAGTCCCTCCCCGCTGGCGGGGAGGCTCCGGGATCAGGCGTTCCCGGTTGCCCACGACGGTCAGTCCCTCCCCGCTGGCGGGGAGGCTCCCCTTTCCCTGCTTGCGGGGAAAGGGGCCGGGGGATAGGGGTTGAAAAGTGCATAACACGCTCTGGCGCACAGGCCGGCAATCATACGCGCGGACGGGTGCAGTGCCTATGGTCAGAGGGTACAAATGGGATAGTGAGGTGTGTGCAAAACCTGTCAGGGGGTAGGGGTGCTGCTCTGCTGCGCCCCCGTGTAGGGGCGTATTGCAATACGCCTCTACGGGGCCTCACCACGCTGGGTGTCAAGCGAGTCACTGACAACCCTTGCACACACCCGATAGTGAGGTCAGGAAGAACGAGCGCCCAGCCTGTTCAGGCGGCGGCGGATGCCCCGCTGCAAGCGGAGCGTTAGCTCCGGCAGCACAATCGGGCCGCCAGCGTCGCCCAGCCAGTCGGTGACGCGCCCGCCGAGGAACAGCCCCGCGTAGTAGCCGCCGACCGCGAACAGGTAGCCGCTGATCAGGTCGGGCGAGTTGTGGCGCATGGTCAGCACGGTGGATGCCGAGATCAGCGCGCCCAGCGTCACCCAGGTGAGGAAGACGCGCCGCGTGGGGCGGAAGCGGATCACGAAGCACATATTGATCAGCGCGTAGAAGACGTGCTGGCTGGGCGCGGCGTTGTGCGTGCTGGCCGCCGCGTCCACCTCGTAGCTGTCGCGCAGGATTTCAGCCAGGGCGTGCTCGCCAGGCACCTGTTCTGGTGCGGGCTTGGTCACATAGGTGGGAAAAAGGATGTACACCAGGTACCCGGCCAGGGCAGCAGCCGCCATCGCCAGGATGAACTGGCGGTAAAGGCGATTGGGCATGATGAACATGGCCCACAGCGGCACCAGGGCTGACAGTACAAAGCCGACCGAGTACGGGATCAGCCACAGACCGTTGGGCGTCAGGTGGTTATCTATGGCGGCGATCTTCAGTTCCCAACCGTCGGTTGGCTCGCGCAACTGCGCGTTGAGCAGATTGATCGTGAAGAACTGGAGCTGGATCAGCAGCAGCGCCAGGAACAGCGCCAGGCGGTTTTGGAACAGCCGTCGCACCAGCGACGTGGCACCAGAGGCGTGCATCGTCCTGTCTCCCACAGCCGTCGGATCGGTGCGCCGGCGGCGCGCGAGTGGCAGACTGCACCGGAGGGCAGGCATCTATCTGCGGGTATTATACGGACTGGGTCTGCCATTGGCGAAAAAGCAGAGAGCCGGGGAGAGATTTCGGAATGCGGATTGCGGATTGCGAATTGAAAAATCGCTCTCCACAGGCGGTTCAGAGGCGGACAGCAGCGTGAGAAGCATTGAGATGGCGACCGATCAACCTCACCCCCTGGCCTCGCTACGCTCGGCCCTTCCCCCTCTTCGTTAACGGAGGGGGAGGCGAGGCGCGCCAGCGCCGAGCGGGGGTGAGGTAAAGTGAAGAGCCGCCCCAGACTATAGCCCAATCTCGACACCTGTCCACTCCTGAAGCCCACGCAGGGAAGGCATTTCGCGATCCGCAATCCGCAATCCGCAATCCGCAATTCGCCAGGGGGTCAATCAGCCTCTGGGAGGAAGTCCGGCTGCTCGTGCTCGTCACCAGGCGGCGCGGGCGGTAGCGTGAAGTAGAACAGGCTGCCCTGACCGGGGGCGCTCTCTACGCCAGCCTCGCCGGAGAGCTTCTCGACGATGCGCCGCACGATGGACAGACCCAACCCGTGCCCCTCCACGTGAATCGCGCGAAGCTGCGTGAAGGGGGTGAACAATTGCGCCTGCTGCTCCGGCGACAGCCCCTCACCGTTGTCGCGCACCCAGAAGCGCGGCGTCCCGTCGGGCAGCACGTCCGCGCCTAGCTCGATACGCGGCGGACGCCCACCGTACTTCAGCGCGTTGCTGATGTAGTTGACCCACACCTCGACCACCCACGCACCATACCCAAGCGCCGGGGGCCAGGCATCGGTGACGGACACCTGCCCCCCATACTCCTTGACCATGTAATCCAGACGGCTCAGCGCGTCGTCCACGATGCTGGCCATGTTCAAGGGGCGGGCCTGCATCTCGCCCTGGCGCATCCGGGCCAGCAGCAGCAACTCGTCAATGATGTTCCCCATGCGCTTGGCGCTGTCGGCGATGATCTGCACAAAGGAACGCCGCGCCTCGTCGCTGAAGGTGTTGCTGTCGCTCAGCAGCATGTCGGCATAGCCAAGAATAGGACTCAGCGGGCCTTTCAGGTCGTGGGCGACTGTCCGCGCAAACGCATCTAGCTCCTGGATGAGCAGTTCGCGCTCCTGGGCAGCCTGGATGCGCTCGGTGATGTCTTTGGCGATGGTCAGCAGGCAACGCTGCCCGTCTAGCTCGACGACTTCCGCCGAAAGCAGGGCGACGCCTGTCTCGCCGGACTTGCGCCGGATGGGGACCTCTAGGTTGTGCGCCGCTCCCTGGGCAGCCACCTGACTCAAAAACTCGTCGCGCCTGTCTGGGTCTGGCCAGATGTCCACCTCGCTGATCGTGCGGCCTATGACCTCCTGACGCTCGTGCCCGACGATCTCCAGGAAGCTGTCGTTGACATCAATGAAGCGCCCGTCGTCCAGGGTGTTGATGATCATCGCGTCAGGACTGGCGCGGAAGGCGTGCGAGAACTTCTCCTCGGACTGGCGCAACGAGTCCACCAGACGGGCATTGTCAATGGCGATGATGGACTGGTTGGCCAGGGCCATCATCAACTCCAGGTCCTGGTGCGTGAAGCTGCGTCCGCCGGGCAGATTGGTCGCCGTCAGGGTGCCCACATTGCCGTCATGAAAGTGCATGGGCACCACGATGATGTCGCCAGCGCCGGACTCCAGCCGTTGCTGCTGGGCCGCCGGCGATTCGCGGGGGTCTGGCTCGTCTTTGGGAGAAAGAGCCGGACGGCCCTCACGAAGCACCCAGCCGCTCAACCCGTCCCATAGCTCGTCGAGCGTCAGCACTGCGCCGTTGGTCGCGCCTGGCCCTCCCCGAACGCAATGCAGGATCGTCCGGGCGTCGCGGTCGAGCATGACCAGCATCACGCGGTCGGCGTACAGCGCGGCGGCCACGCTGTCTACCACCGCCTGGAGCAGTTCCGGCACGCTCTGGGCGGTAGCGAGCAGGGAATGGCTGGCGTTGTAGAGAATCTGCATGCGGAACAGGCTCTCCTGAAGGGCTTGCTCGGCGCGCTTGCGCGCGGTGATATCTTCCTTGATGCCGAGGAAGTGGGTGATGCGCCCGCCCGAATCCCGGATCGGCAGAATGGTCGCCAACTCCCAATACAACTCGCCGCTCTTTTTCTTGTTCAAGAACTCGCCGCGCCACTCCCCGCCAGCGGTGATCGTCTCCCACAACTCTTCATATTCGGCGGCAGTGGTGTGCCCGGACTTGAGCAGGCTGGGCCGCTGCCCAATTGCTTCGCTGGCCGTGTAGCCGGTCACTGCCGTAAAGCGCGGATTCACGTACTCAATCGTGCCGTCCACGTCGGTGATGATAACCACGCTGGGGCTTTGCTCGACCGCGCTGGAGAGCTTGCGTAGCTCGTGTTCCACGCGCCGGTGCTCGGTGACATCCACGAAGCTCTCGATGCCGCCGATGATCTGCCCGGTGGGATCGGTGAGCATCTCGATGTTTTTGACCACAGTGTGGACCGTGCCATCCTTCGCGCGCAGCGTGCACTCGATGTTGCTCACTGGCTGGAGCGGGCCGCCGGCGCACAGACCGCAGGTCACGGGGCACGGCTCGCTCATCAGCGCCGTACACGGCTGGCCGACAATCTCATCCATGCTGTAGCCCAAAAGCTCGAGGGCCTTGTCGTTCAGGCTGGTGATGGTGCCGCTGCGATCCACGGTAAAGACCGCTGTCGGCACAGCGCGATAGAGCAACTCGGCGTATTCCCGCGCCCGGCGCAGCCCACGCTCGGATTCTTTGCGCGCGCTGATGTCTTGCACAGCCATCAAGCGGGCCGCGCGCCCCTGGTACGTCCAGTCCTGGCAATGGATGTCTGCCGGGAAGCGCGTCCCATCGCGGCGTACCAGGGGCAATTCCGCCGCCATCTCGCCAGACCACACCAACCGCTCGCGGGCCTGCGCGCGCGCCTCCGGCGCGATAAGATCGAGCACGGACTTGCCGGCCAGATCGCCCGGCGCGTAACCCAGTTGCCGGCCCAGCGCGCGGTTCACTTCGAGGATGGTGCCCCGGTCGTGGACGATCAGCCCTTCGCTGGTAACTTCGGCAAGCTGGCGCACGCTCTCTTCAGTGGCCTGGGCGGTTCGCCGCGCGCGATCCAGCGCCGCCGCCAGCCGCCGGTCGCGGATGCGCAGCAGTTCCAGGTGGCGCAGCGTGTGGATGCGCACAACATGAATGATCGCCGCCAGCGCCGTCGCCGCCAGCAGCCCGAACGCCCAGCGATCAACGTGCCCGCCCAGGCCGGCGCTCCACACCACCAGCGCCCAGGCTCCCCAGCTTAGCGCGGCGATCAACCCCAACCAGAACGGCGACAGCAACAAGACCGCCGCACCAATGAGCAACAGGATCAGGCCGGTCGTCTGCTCCAGTTGTTCGGTGAGGTAGAGATGCAGCAGGCTGTTAGCCAGCACCAGCCCTGCCACGCCTGCCGCAAGCGGGTAGAC
>Ga0334890_1003267_pt1 | contig 16677 bp, 6 predicted proteins | sample GraSluR1_MG_3_FD_207220 | JGI IMG/M metagenome (GOLD analysis project Ga0334890, IMG submission 207220) | Sludge microbial communities from methane-producing bioreactor in Wageningen University, Netherlands - Granular Sludge_31_08-R1 | ecosystem: Engineered > Bioreactor > Anaerobic > Unclassified... | reverse complement strand
GTTTCGTCCCAGGTCCAGTTGGATGTTTCGGTGTCGATAAAGATGATGCGGGCATCTGCATATTTCTGGTCGGTATCACTCCAGACGTAATAGTCGCGGTAGGGGGAGTTTTTGTCCTGACGGGCGGCCTGAAACCAGGGATGCTGGTCAGAGGTATGATTGAGGACCAGGTCGGTGACGACTTTGATACCATGGGCGTGGGCGGCAGCGAGGAGGGCGGAGAAATCCGCGAGGGTGCCGTAGTCCGGATGAATATTCGTGTAGTCAGCGATATCATAGCCGTCGTCCCTGAGCGGCGAGGGGTAGATGGGGAGCAGCCAGATGCAATCAACGCCCAATTCCTTGAGATAATCCATTTTTTGGGTGAGGCCACGTAAATCGCCATTGCCGTCGGCATTGCTGTCTTTGAATGCGCGGACGTTGAGTTCATAGAATATTGCGTTTTTATACCATTGTTGTTCCATTGTGTCATCCAATCCTGTTCTGAATAAGTGAAATCGGTTTTGATGGCTTGACTAGGGAAGAGAAAAAATCCTGCGGTGTGAGGATTTTGTTCGTCCTCATTTGTGTTTAGGGGAATTGGGTACCGATGAAAGTCGGTATTCCAAAGTATCGTAGCCGAGGATATTGTAATGGATAAAAGAGAAAATTGCGAATATTGTTAAAAGGATTGGTCAGGGCTGTGAACGCCAGGGAATGTCTTTATCGACTTGCGGGGGATTGAGCCAGGCCAGAAAGCGGGCGGGTTTTGGTTTTTCCTGGGGAGGTTGATCAAAAGCGACCAGCAGAAGGCTGATGGCTAACATGGCGGCGCCAAGCCATTGGGACCAGTAGAGTTGATCGCCCAGCCAAATGACAGCGACCAATACGGTAACGAGCAGTTCGCCGAGGCCGAGCATGGCGGTCTGGACGCTGCCGAGGTGTTTGATTCCGAGGAAAAGGGTCAGGCGTGAGGCGAAGGTGAAAAGGGTCATGCCGATGATCGGCCACCAGGCGTAGGTGAGCAGGGGCAGTTGGCGGTCAAAGAGGATGTAGGCAATGGTGACAGTGAGGGTCATGGAAAGCAGCGTGTAAAGGGTGACGGTGGGGGCGGGAACTTCATAGAGGACGCGCTGGTTGATGAGGAGATGGAGAGCATACAGGATGGCGGAACCGATCATCAGGAGGGCGCCGAGCATGTCGAGTCGCTGTCCTCCCGCGCTGACCAGCAGGACCACTCCGATCGTGGAGACGACCAGGCGGATGAGGGTGGTTTTGTGAATATGCTGGCTGTCGAGCAACTGCCAGAGGACGAGAAAAAGCGGATAGAAAGAGTACAAAAGGTGGGCGATACTGGCATCCAGTCGAGCCAGGGCAGTGTAGTACAAAATGGATCCGGCCCCGTTGATGAATCCCGCCAACAAACAACCGATGAGACCGACCGGATAGATGAATAAATATTTTCGTTTGAAGAAGAACATCACCACAAAAAGCAGAAGAGCGGCGCCGGCTGTGCGCAGGGTAACGACGGTCAGAGGTGTGAAGCCAGCCAGGAGGGAATGTTTTCCAAAGATTGGGTTTAGACCGAGGAATACGGCTGAGGCAATAGCCGCATACACCCCGAGATTTTTTTTCTTCATACCTGGCGATACCCTTTGATGTACTGCTTGTGAGTTGGCTTTATTTCAACAGCGAGCGGACTTCATTTTCCAGATCATCGCTTAAGAAGTTTCCTTTTTGCAATAGTAACTGGATATGTCCATTCAGGCGTTTCTTTTCAGCCACGGTTAGTTCCTTGGCGGTGACGACGATGATGGGGATGTCCGCAGTTTGTTGATTCTTTTGGAGGGCGTCCATGACATCAAAGCCGTCCAGTTCGGGCATCATTAGATCCAGGAGCACCAGGTCAGGAAGCTCTGTGGTGATGATGTCAATTGCTTTGCGCCCGTTATCAGCTTCAAATATGGTGTATTCCCCCTGGGATTGGAGAATGCGGCGGATCAATCTACGGGCATCTGCGTTGTCATCTATGATGGCGACGCGCGGGTAGCGTGCGCTGGTGATCTGGTTGATGGCGGCGAGCAGACCTTCCTCCGGCTCGTCGTTTTGATTGGTCAGGTCAACCGAGCTTCCCAGTGAATCACCGAGAATGACGGGTTCAATGGGCATGGTGTGGCCTGTGCAGTTGATGACGACGGTTTCTTCCGGCTTGACGATGCCCTGACGGATGAGTTTGATCAGGCCAGCCACCGCGACCGCGGCGGCGGGTTCAACGGAGACGCCTTCCATTTTTGCCAGCAGGTGTATGGCGCGGAAGGTTTCTTCATCGGTAACGCTTTCAAATGTGCCGCCGGATGCTTCCTGCATTTTCTCGCGCAGGCGGGTGTAGGTTCTTCCGGGGGTGCCGGTAGCCAGAGTCTCAATGAGGGTTCTGGGATTGGTAACAGGTTCAGCCACATCCGCATCTTTTTTCCAGGCGTGTACCATCGGGGCGCAGCCGGCAGCCTGGATGACGCCCAGTTTGGGTAATACTGAGGAGGTTAATCCCATTGCTGCCAATTCACGAAAGCCTTTAATCACGCCAAGCGGCCCCATGCCGCCGCTGACAGACTGGAAATACCAATCGGGCGTGCGCCAGGCCGCGTCTTGAGGGGCGCCCAGCTGGCTGGTTAATTGTTCACTGATCTCAAAGGCGATCGTTTTCATGGATTCAATGCACGGGATGCATTTTGCACCGAGGTCGTGGAAGATGCCGCGCTGGGTGGCAAAGTCGGCAGCAACTTGCTTGGTCTGATCATAGGAACCGGTGACTTTGATGACCTGGGTGCCGTACAAGGCCACTTCGCGCATTTTCTCGGCAGGAACACGGCTGGTGAGGAATGCCCACAGTTTGATGCCTGCCCTGGCAGCGTAGGCAGAGTAAGCGATGGCGACATTGCCCGTGGAGGCGAGGACAAGTTCCTTGATACCGGCTTCTTTCAATGCGGCAATGGTGACGACCGCCTGGCGGTCTTTGAATGAGGAGGTTGGTCCCTGGCGCTCGTCTTTGATATAGATATTAGGGCAGCCAAGCATCATCCCCAGGTTGGCGGCGCGGTAAAGCGGCGTAGCGCCTTCTCCGAGGGAGACATCTGGCATGGATGCTTCAATCGGCAGAAGTTCGTGGTAACGCCATAGTGAGTGGGTACGGTTTGACAGATTTGCTTGCAGCGCTTTTCCAATTTCCTGATAATTGTAGGATGCTTCACGCCATTCACTTCCGCATTGCGGACATTTTGTTTCAGGCATACTGAATGTGGTCTCATGGCCGCAATCGATACATGTGATTTTAATATCTCTAGGCATTTTTTATTGTTTTCCTGTTCATGACATCATATTTTGTTGGCTGGTCGATTGAGCAGCATACAGTTTACGAGTGATTGTTTGAGGCAATTTCTTCAATTATGTTGATAAAATCATCCCTGAGGAACGGTTTGATGAGGTAGGCAGATGCGCCCAGTTTCAATCCCTTTTCTTTTTCCTCGAGAATACTGCAAATGATAACGGGGATATGGCTTGTTTTCGGGTTTTCTTTCAGGTCTCTCAGCACAGACCAGCCATCTTTTTCGGGCATCATCACGTCCAGGGTGATCGCCATGGGGTTCAGTTCCACTGCTTTGGCAACAGCAGCTTTCGGATTAGAGAGGGGGATTATTTCGTAGTTTAGATCACCGAGATATCTTTGATAGAGTTGTGCGATTTGGGCTTCATCGTCAACGGAAAGGATGATGGGTTTCTTTGTGCCTGTTTGCTCTTGAGTTTGGGTATCGGTTTGCCCAGGTTCGTCCGATCCATCAATGGGGAGGGTGAAGAAGAAAGTGCTGCCTTTTCCTTCTTCGCTGCGCGAAATGCCGATTCTTCCGCCGTGCAGTTCAATGAAAGAACGGCTGATCGAGAGCCCCAAACCGGTGCCGCCTGTTGCGCGGGTGGGCGAATCGTCTACCTGGGAAAACGCCTGGAAAAGTTTGATCTGATCTTCTTCACTAATGCCAATGCCAGAATCGTCTACTTCAATCATTAATTCAGGCGTGCCATCGGGAGAGGTGGTTTGAAATGCTGAAACGCGGATGTGGCCCTGTTCGGTAAATTTTGCGGAGTTCGACACAAAGTTGAGCAGTACTTGACGGACACGGGTAGCATCTGCATTGACAACTGGCAGATCTTCTGCAATATTGGTTTCAAGTTTGACGGGTTTATCTTTGACCAGCCCAACCGCAGTGGACATGACACTGTTGATAATCTCACGGATATCCAGATCGGTGAAGGACAACTGCATTTTTCCAGCCTCGATTTTTGAGAGGTCAAGGATGTCATTGATCAGGTAGAGAAGATGTTGACCGGAGTTATAAATCGCGTTAAGGTCCTGTTTTTGAATATCATTAATTTCCCCATCAATGCCTTTGAGGATAACGCGGGAGAAACCAATGATGGAGTTAAGCGGGGTGCGCAGCTCATGGCTCATATTGGCAAGGAACTGACTCTTGAGACGATCTACTTCTTCCATTTCCTTGATTGCGATTTGTGAAAGTTCGTAGGAGCGGGCGTTTTCCATGGCGATGGCGATTTGGTCTGCCAGCACCTGCATGACGGTGATGTCGTTGGCGGTGAAAGCGCCAAAACGGGTGGATTGAATGTCCAAAACACCGACGAGGCGTTCTCCCAGTTTCATGGGGATACATAATTCAGAGCGTGTTTCAGGCAAAATGGTCTTATGAAACTCAAACGGACTTTCAAGGATATTATTGATCATCATATAATGTTTTTGCTCGGCAGTTTGACCAACAAGCGAGTTTGAACCGACCTTTAAGCGAGGCGTTTGTTTCAGAACACTGGAAGTTGATTCGCGGATGGCGATGTATTCATTTGCGTCGTCGATTAGATAGATTGATGCGTATTGGAAGTCAAAGCGTTCGCAAAGCAGGTTGATAAAACGCGGGAGGAGGATATCCAGGGTCAACTCACCCGTGGTGTCTCGGGCCAGTTCTGCTGCTGTTTGCAACTCCAGTGCGCGTCTTTCCGCTTCAAGAACGAAGTTCTGACGTTCCAAGGCAACCGCAATACCGTTTGCGGCAGCTTCAATAATGCGGATATCCTCTTTTGGGAACTGTGCTGGTTGTTCAGCCGAGACGTTAATAAAGCCCATCAGCTGCCCGGCGGAACGCATGGGAATCCAGCAAACCGATTCCAGTTTGGACGTTAGCAGGGTTTTTTTTGATATCGGGTCCAGGTCACTATTCCGGACATCCGGGATGATTAAGGTACTTGTTTGAATGGACGTTACGACTGGAAATTCAGCGGCTTTGATTTTCAGGGAAGTATCGCGGTAACCGGTTCCGCGTTCATAGACGCCTGCCACGGTTAATTCTTCGATACGGTCTTGACTGCGTTCAGTAACGAAAACAACGGATACCTGATTCGCTTCCTGGGGGAGGAGCGTTTCGCCGATAATTTTCAGGTGGTCGCTTAACTTGGAAGCTTGAGCGATTTCATTGGAGATATTGTACAGGGTTGCAGTATCAGAGAGGGCTTCTTCTGTTTGATGGAACAGGCGCTGGTTTTCTACGGCGATCGCCATCTGGTCTACGAGTGGGGGAAAGGTTCTTTTCTCTCTCGCACTGAATTTATGGGCTTCATCAGCAGCCAGAAGCAGCGAGCCGATTTGTTTTTTGCTGACCCAAAGCGGGAGAATCGCCAAAGCTCCAAAATTGTAGGCGGCGAAACGATTTTTCACTTTGGTATCCAGATGGAGGGCAGCGATATCGTCGTAATAGTTTGGGGCAGGGGTTAATAAATAGCGGTGGAATATTTCCGGTTCGAGGGTAGTACCCCTGTCAGGCGGAGGACTGCCTTTGCCGTTATGCCAGTTCGCGATGACTTGCATGGAGGTTGGTTTTCCTTGCAGGTCATATTCAAATGAGATCAGGGCGCCGCGGTTGATGTTTGAGTTCTTCATGTCCTGGGTGAGTGCGGCGATCATGTCCTGAAAGTTGTTGGCAAGGGCGAGGCGGTGGCTGGTGTTGTAGAGTTGCTCTGTTTCATCCAGAGATACCTGCAACTGGTCCAGAAGGTCTTCGCGAGCCAGGGTGTTGGAGAGCGCATTGGCAGCTACCTGCAAAGCGTAAATTTCTTCATATTGCCATTCACGGTAGGTGTCCATTTGGTCAAACCCTATGAAACTTGGGATTTGATTTTGTCCGGGAACGGCCAGGAGCAGGGTGGAGCGGATATTTTGTGCTTCAAGGAGAATACGTTCTGGCGATGGCAGGGATTTTGAAGTGCCGGCACTTTGACCGCGTTCCACCAGGTCTTTTTTCCAATGTTCGTAAAGCGCAACAGGGATATGGGTGATTTTGTCATCAGTGAGCTGATTCGGGATGCTTTCGTCCTGCCAAGTCGAGACGGCGTGCCAGTATTGCCCTGCTTCGTCTGTCTGAATTTCGGCGAAATAAACACGGCTGGCTCCGGAGGCTTTACCGAGCAGTTCGAGAAATTCCGGCATTGACTTTGTCCCAAATTCGGTGAGGATGGCAACGCCTTTGGCTGCAAATTCCTGGTAGCGGCTGCGAATTTCGACTGTGGTGAGGGCGTCTGACATTTCCTGGAACAGGTAGGCGTTTTCCAGCGAAGTGGCAGCCTGGGTAGCAATTGTGGAGAGAAGTTCAAGGTCGATTTCGGTGAACTGGTTTTCACTCTCGAAGTTTTCCAGCAGAATGACGCCATACGCTTTTTCACTGACGCTCATTGCGGCAGCCAGTAATGACTGGGGAGGATTTTTCGGTGAATTTTCCAATGAGAGATACTGACGGTATTCATTGCGGGAATTGATCAGTAAGGGTTGGCGGAAATCAAGAATGTATTGGATCGGTCCGGGAGATATTGGGCGGGCCTGCTGGTATGTTTTTTCAAAATTGATGATGGAAACCGGGAATGAGAGCTGATTGGTTTCATCATCAACGACTGCAATGGTCAAGTTTGGGGCGGCAACCAATTGGGGAATGATTTCTTCAAGGTATGCAAAAATATCTTCCCGGTTGGTGAGGGCGTTTAACTGTTGCCCAATCTGGTTCAGCGAGGCGAGGTCTTGATTACGTTTTTGGGTCTCTCTTTGTACTGTAGAGTAGAGCTGTGCATTTTCCAGGGCAAGAGAGAGCTGAGCGGCAACCTCCTGGACGAGGAGTTGGTTTTCTTTCGACCATTTGCGGTTGGGGTTGGCATCCAGAATTTCGAGGAAGCCGGACACTGAGTCGCCGATGATAACGGGCTGCGAGAGGGATGTGGAGTTGTCATCCGGGGCGGAGCCGGTTTTGTGAATAATTGTTCCGGTTTCATTCCACTGGGGGGAGGATGTCATTTGGGTGATTTGAGGCAGCAAGCCTGTGTTTACCTTTTTTGCTGGTGAGCGGGTGACAGGTAGCGCAGGTTTTGCTTCCCGGATTGGCGTGGGCTGTGGCGACTGGAGGATGTTGAGCGGGTCGTCAGGGAAAATGGTGGGGGAGGTGAAGTCATCTTCGGAGATGAGCTGCGTATAGCCGCGCCATCCAATCTTTTTGCCGTTTGCGTGAAGCTGGGAGAAGATTTGCACCCTGGTTTTGAGGATTTCTCCATGGGCAGGGATGTAGTCAATATCAATTTCAGCAGGGAAGGTGTCTCCCAACAGGGCGGATTTGAGCTTTTCGCTGGAGTTTTGGTGAACGGCAAAGGAATATAGTGTTTGTCCGATGATATTTGCTTCCGGGACATTCAGGATTTCTTCCATTTCAGCACTGCATGAGGTAATCCTTGCTTCACCGTCGCATTCCCATCTCCAGCCTTGCAGCGTTTTTGAGGGGGAAAGATCAGGGCCTGGGCTGTCTTCTTCATAGCTGGAGAAGAAACTTTCTAGTCTGCTGAATAATGGGTTGGTTGGCATATTTTGGCTCCTGCCGGTTGCTCAAACCTGTAATTTTGGTAAAGGTTTGTCTGTTATTGATGGTGGCCGTTGTTGGCGGTTGGTTCGTCCTGTTCTTTTACCGGGATGTTTTGTTGCAGGATGACTTGAGCGCCTGATGCATTTAATTCCCGTTTCAGTTCGTTGACAGCGATTTTTAGCATTTCGTTAAAATCGGTTGTTGAGCGGATTTTACTGGTGATTTCAAGGACTTTGCGGTCTCTTTCGGCGCGTTTTGTGGTTTCTTCAAACAGCCGTGCATTTTCCAGGGCGAGTGCAATCTGGTCTGATACCCTTTCAATGGTGGATATCTGTGACGGATCCCATTCTCCGGCCTGGTCTGGTTTCTGAATTTGAATGACGCCGATCGTTTCCCCCCGCAAAACGATGGGTAGTTGCAGGGTTTTGTTTTGGGGGACAATGGCGGTGTTGGCTTCAATGATCGGTTTTATTTCTTCGGTTGACAACGGGGCGATGATTGAAACACCTTCAAGGGAATAGCGATAACTGATTTGATTGTTTTCCTGGATTTGTTCACGCCAGGATTGACGTAGATATTGGCGGTTGAATTCCTGCATTTCTTTCAGTGCCTGCTGGGTCTCTTCGTACAGGCGGCTGTTGACGATGGCGACAGCTACCTGGTCAGCCAGGGTATTGAAGAGTTCGATATCTTCGGTAGAGAATGCATTGGGTTTCGTCGATTGCACATCCAGAGCGCCAATCACGTTGTCGCCGTCTTTCAAGGGCAGCGCCATTTCCGAGCGGGTGTGGGGGAGGTCCGGGTTGTTGAAATAAATTGAATCCTCGCCAACGTCGGTTGCAATTCTTGCTTGTCCAGCACCGGTTGCGTAACCCACGATGCCTACCTGTCCAACGCGAAGCTTGTGCTGTCTGGCGAGCATGCGCTGTCCGCCTTCGCTGTTTGCTGCGCGCAGCACTGCATATTGACCGGCAGGATCAATGAGGAAGATGCCGACATGGTAGAAGTCAAAGCGCTCACTGATCAGGTTGGTAACCTGTGAAAGGAGGGTTTTGAGGTCTTGTTCTGCCACTACGGATCGAGCCACATCAGCGATGGTGGTCAATTGCTGGGAACGGTGGGCAAGGGATTTGTTTTGTTCATCCAATTCTTTGGTGCGGGCAGCAACGCGCTCTTCCAGTTCCGAGATGATGGTGCTCAGACGCCGGGCCATGCTGTTGAATACAACGGCCAGGGTACCGATCTCATCCTTTGAGCTTACCTGAGTATTTACATCCAGATTTCCTTTTGAAATCTGCGAGGCGGCATTGGTTAATTTCAATATTGGAGCACTGATGAAGCGGGCAATGCCTAGTGAGAGCAGACCGGTAAGGGCAACAAAACCAGCAATAAACAGGGTGGTGATGTTCGTTTGTTGGGCGCGCTGCTGGGCGGCCAAGTTCTGCTCCTGAATGTAAAATAAGTACCAGGGCGTATTTTCGACGCGCGCGATATAGCCAATTTCCTTTACAGTGGTTTCAGAAGGGACCAGGTCAGCGGTGAAATAAGGATCGCGGGAGTAATTTGCAAGCGCTGCAGCCAACTCCGGATTGTAGGCAGGTCTGTCAGGGTTAAAAGAGAAAGGGATCCGGTTTTCCTGACGCAGGGTCATTAATGTATTCTCTGCGATGGGAGCGATGGGTTTAAAGTTCGCCTCGGGGGTGAGATTGTCTACAATGCGTACCCCATTTTCATCGATCAGGACCGGATAGCTCAGGTCTCCCAATTCCATTTTCTGGATTTGCAACAGATCACGAAAAACATTTCCATCGTATCGCATTCTGACCACACCGATGCTGGTTCCGGCGTCGTCAATGACTGGTGCTGAAAAGATGATTTCGGGGTCGTCATAAGGAAAAATGAGGTAGCGCATGGAGGAGAAATGAGACTGCCCAAGCAGAAATGAATATCTGAAATACGTTTCATCGGACTCGTTTTCTCCAATGACAGAAGTGTAACTATCGTAGACCACGACTCCGGTTGCATCCAGAACACCATAGGATTTCAGATATTGTTGTTCCGACGATTGCGATAAGATATTGATGGTGTTGGTCAGTTCTTTGAGCTGTGGGCTTCCGTTACGTTCTGCTGCGGGGAGCTTAAGATAGTCTTCCAGGATTTTCAGCTTGCTTTGTTGTTCCAGTTTGGTACGATTCGAAATGATAAAGTCACTTACCCTTTCAGCGTTTTGTTTGGCGGCCAGGCTGACGTAACTGCGGTTATTATTTTCTATCAACTGATTTTGATAAGAGAAGTTAAAAAGGATAATCGCAACAATAGGGACAAGAGCAATGGTGATGGAGATTAAGAATATCTTCATCTGTAAATAACGGGCCATTCTTCCGGTGAGGATAAGATAAATGAAAATGATAAGCTCGAAAAGAAATATAATACCCCAATATATATTAAAAATATTTGCGTCAATGTGGGCAAGCGGCGAAAAAATATTGACTAAAACGGTGATGGAGCCGCTTAGCAGGCCGAAGAGTACAAAGAGGACAGTTTTTTGGCCTGAAAAGAAGTAGTTACCGATCAGGAGGAAGGAAAGCAGCGATAACGCTCCTGTAACGGTAAGATCATTTGTGGTGAGGGCAGCGGTGAGCAAAGAGACTTGGATGGAGACTGCCAAAAGGATGGTGCGCTTGTTGTAATTATTTTTATAGATCCCGGAGATGAGAATGAAACTTAGCATACCGACCAGCAGGAATACAAGACCTGCTATGCCGGCAGTTTTCTGGGCGGTTGGTGGAGCGTCAATGAAATTCCGAATCACAAAGTAGAAAATCCCGTGAAAAACAGTGGAGAGGGAGACCATTAATGCGGTTCGCTTGACTGCGAAATCGGACTCATTGTGCTCTGTTTGCCCGGCAAAAGAAGGCAAAGGGGGTAATGGCTTGGGGAATGCGTTTTGGGTGACAGGTTGTTGCATAATGCTCTCCAGACTAATTGTCGGTGGTGGGCAGCAGTTGGACGATCACTTCGGATGCTCCCAGGGAGCGTCCGATTTCTGAGGCGGCTGTTTTCAGAATATTGTCGATATTGGCAGACGCACGGATCTTTGAGCTTACATCTGTAATCAGCCGATCCTGTTCGGCTGTTGATTGAATTTCATTCATCAGCCTGGCGCGGTCAAGGGCCAAGGCGAGGCGGCTGGAAATATTTTCGAGCATTTCAATGGTTTGTTTCGGAATGGTTTCGCCTTCAAATTCAATCCGCATCGCTCCGAGGACCATGTTGTCGCGCAGCATAAGAGGGATAGAAAGCTGCGTATTTGTATGTTCGCCGCCGCCAACTTTGGAGGCGAGGATGGTTTTCTTTTCGGAAATTGCCCTGTGTTCTTCTTTTGTCAGGGGAGTGGACTCTTTCAGTTCCCGGGTGGCTTTGTCCAGCGACATGGATACGGTTTGTGTTTCTTTGGCGAGGAACTGGTTCCAGGAGGAGGCGGTGGTTAGCAGATACCTTTCTTTCAGGTCGTCTACCGTTTCTTGAAGCTCCTGCAGGAGTTGGGCTTTGTTGATGGCTACGGATAGTTGGTCTGTGATCATTTGCAGAATTTTGACTGATTCCGGTTGAAAGGCGAGTTCTTCTTTACTTTGTACATCCAGTACGCCAATAATGTCACCGGCGACACGCAGCGGCAGGGCCAGTTCCGAACGCGTATCGGGGAGAAGGGGGTTTTTGTAGTGGAACGTATCCTGGTAGACATTTTGGGCGATGCGCGGTTCCCCTTTGCTGACAGCGTAACCGACCAGGCCTACTTCACCAATGCGCAGGCGATGGTTATTTGCAAGCATTTGGCGGCCAGCCTCGCCGGTAGCAGAACGCAGTACGGCGTATTCCTTGTTGCCGTCCAGAAGAAAGAGCCCGGCGTGATAAAATCCGAATTGATCGCGAATCAAATTGACGGCGCTGGACAGCAGAGCGTCCAGGTTGGTGAACTTGGAAATATCGCGTGCCAGGGCGCTGGCTGTTTCCAGTTCGGTTGCCTGACGGGTAATTTTTTTGTGTTGTTGATCAAATTCTTCCTGAAGTTTTTGACGGGCGGTTTCAATCTCTTCGGTGAATTTTGATTGTTGTTTTAATGTTGCCTGCGCTTGATTCGTCAGCAAGGTGAGAGAACTGACGAGGGTGGCGGTTAACATCAGGAAAATGAGGTTACCGTTCAGCCATTCACTGAACTGGTATGAGTTTGTGAGAGTTTCAACCGTTGGTTGCTTAATCCATCCCGAGGACATGCCCCAGCCAATAACGATCAGAGTAATCAGTGTACCGATACTATTGGTGAGGCCGCTTAAAATATTTCTTTCGGTCGCCAGAAGGGTCCTCATGATGATGAAAGCAAGCAGGAATAGGCGGCCTTCGCCGCTCATTCCGGCCCCGAGCAGGTCAATCAACCCGATAAGAAAAAACAATCCAGTAAACAAGTTAGATCTGATATAAAAAGAAAGGTTGCGAAAATAGGCAATGATCAAAACGGCGATATAAGCCAGGCTGAAGACAGCCACGCGCAGCCAATCTTCTGTTGCGATATCTCGGATGATTACCATTGGAATGAGGATAGCGCCAATGATCAAGCTGCCCATCAAACCGTATTGCAGAATTTTTTCTCTCAGGATGACAAATAGATCTGCGTCAACCAGGGAAGAGGGGGGATTGGAGGGGTTGATCTTTTGGAAGAAGTTCATTTGCTTACCTCGCTGGCGTTTTTGTTTAATTGGTTTTCAGGAGGAACCAGGTGAACGGCGATTTCTGATACAGAAGGTAATTGACTGATTTCTTTGAGTGCTGTCTCCAAAACGCCCTGGATGTCGAACGCGTTGGTGAATTGTGCGGATATCTGGTTGATCTTCTCTTCCTGGATGGCCTGGCGCTGGGTTTCCTGCAGCAAGCGGGTGCTTTCCAGCGACAAGACAGCCTGAGCCGTGATTGAATTAATCAACTGCTGATCTTCTGACGAGAGTGCTTCGTCGGCGGTTTCCAATATAATTTCGCCGATTGGCTCATTGCGCAGAAAAACAGGAATGGTGTGACTGTATGTGGGTGTGGAGGAGGCTGCAATGAGAGGATTCTCAAATTCAGAGGTCAGGGATCCGGTAGTCTGCATAAACGATCCCCAGGTTTCCTGCAAATATTGACGGCTGAGATAGCGGATTTCGTTCAGATTATCCTGGGTTTGCTGGAAGAGGCGGGCATTTTCGAGAGCTACAGAAAGGCTGTCTGAGATCCCCTGGAAAATAAGGATGTCCTCTTCGTCAAAGGCGTTTGGTTTATCGGATTGAATGGTGAGGGCGCCGATGGCATTGTCTTTGCTGAGGATGGGCAGGGCCAGCTCGGAACGGGTCTCTGGCAGAAGCGGATTATTGAAACGGACTGCTTCTTGCCCGACATCCAATGCAATTCCGGGCATGCGATTAATCACTGACCATCCGATCATGGATGTGCCGCCAACTTGCAAGCGGTGTCCATTGGCGAGCATTTGACGACCGGCCTCACCGGTTCCTGCTCTCAGAATGGCGAATTGTCCCGTTTCTTCCACAATGAAAATACCAGCATAATACAAATCCAGACGATCTTTGAGGAGATTGACTACATTTTGAAACAGGGTTTCATGGTCGAGAATGGAGCTGATACTGCGCGAGATTTCTGCGATGGTTCTTAATTGTTCTACACGTAAATCGAGACGTTCAGTGCGTTCTTGAACGCGGATTTCAAGGTTTTCTTTTTCTATTGTAAGTTCGTCCGACAATGCTGCTTGTTTTAATATCGAGTTTTCCAGACCATTGATTAAACTCAGAAATGTACTGGAAATTAAAGCTAACAACATGATAAAACGGGTCGTCATTATTGACCATGCTTTAATACTATGTGAGGTCAAATCTTCCACTGGAAATCTGGAAGGTAAGATTGATCTTCCCATTAGCCAGCCAAACGCTATATATGTCAAACTTACTACTGCCAGAGATACGTAATGGGCTTTTTGACCTAACAAAACACTAACGGCAAGTGAATGAGCAATTAAAAATCCCATGCCCGCACCTGTAATGCCGTTAAAAAGAAAATTGGCCACTGCAAGGATGTAAATAAGAGTGCTTACGGGGCCAGCCTTATATTTAAATTGCAAATTCCGGAGAAAGGTGAGCAATATAAAAGTTGACGAAATGACTGTCATTCCGATTAGAGAATTTCTCTGTCCAAAGACGGAGATAATTCCTGCAAAGGATAGCGCAATAGCAAAAGAAAGAAAAACGGTTGCAGTTATTAAAATTCTTTGGAGAGCTTTCTCTCTTGCTATCTCTGTATCAGATGTTCCGATAAGATAGTTCGGAGTTGTAGAAGGCAGAAGGGATTGAAAAAAATTCATGCGGACGCCTCCTGGCTAGCTTCGCCGAGGGTGAGTTGTTCAGGGGTTGTTTCCAGGGCGGGAGAGATTTCAATGCGGGCGCGCTGGGCACCCACTGCCCTGCAAATTTCAGATACCGAAGTTTGCAAGATGCTTTGCATATCAACCGTTTGGCGGACTTTGTTGGTGATGTCGAACAGGACTTGCTGTCTTTCGGCCTGGCGACGGACTTGCGTAAGCAGCCTATTGTTAAAGATGATCGAGGCGAGCATATTACCAAAATTGAGCATTAATTCAAAGTCGTTCTGGTCAAACGCAGCAATTTCTTCGCTTTCAATGCATAAGAGACCAAGCGGTTCTCCGGAAAATTGAAACGGGATTAGCATTGCCGAGCGCGATCTGCTGGAAATGGTTGCTGTTGTTTCGCCAGTGCGCAGCAGGATGGGGTCAAGGCTGATGAGAGATTCTGCCAGTGGGCCATCTTCGCGGGTGAATTTTTCTTCGGCGAAGTTGATATTTTTGAATCCGGCTGCTGTGCGAAATTCAAGTTGTTGTTTTGCATTCACCAGAAAGATGGCGATATCGGCGTTTTTCAGCAAGGGTTTCAGGCCTGTAACTGTTAATTGAAGCGCTTCTTCCGTTGATGCGCTGGATGCGGCCAGGGTTGAGACTTTGTTAAGAGCGCGAGTTTTATTGAGGGTTTCCTGGGTGCTGGCGAATAATTGGGCGTTGCTGGTGGCGATTGCCAATTGATCTGCCAGAATTTGCATGATATCCACGACCTCGGGAGGAAATGCGTTGACGTCTTTGCTCTGGACGTCAAGGGCACCGATGATGCGGTTGCCGAGCTTCACCGGCACCACCATTTCTGCGCGCGTTTCGGGGAGCAAAGGGTTGGGATAGTAGTTCGGATCGCGGGTAACATCTCCGCTGACCACGGGCATGCCTTGCCCGGTTGCCTGGCCGACGAGCGATTTTGATCCTATAGCGAGTTTATGGCCGATTTTGAGCATTTCGGCGCCGATTTCACCGGCGGCTTCACGCAGTACAGCGTATTCGCCCAGTGGATCGATCAGGAAGACGGAGGCATGGTAATAACCAAATTTGTCGCGGATGAGATTGACGGCCTTGTTCAGGATTTCATCCGCCGAGAGGGTGCTGCTGGCCTCGCTGGCGATTTCTGAGGCGATTTCAAGCCTTTGGGCACGCTCCTGTGCCAGCTGTTCGGCTTCTTTCATTTCATTGATGTTTTGGGAGAGCCCCAGAAGACCATTCAGGTTTTGGTTTTGACCAATCAGGGGAATGCGGCTGCTCAGATACCAGTGTGTTTTCCCCTGCTTGTCCGTACTTTGTTCGACCAGGCCAAACACAGCTTCCCTTGATTCAAGTACCTGCGAATCGAGACTCGTGTTGATGGATGTGGTTTCTTCAAAGAGAGAATCCAGAATTGATTTTCCGACAAGTTCTGCGGGATCGGATATTCCCAGCTGAGTGGCAAAGGACTGGCTGGCGCGAGTGATGTTTCCCTGCTTGTTGAGGAAGTAGACTTGCTCGGGGACGTTGGAAAGCAGGGCGTTTAGCAGATAGCTTTCCTGGTCAAGGGCCGTCATTGCAGTTTGCATTCTGGTGAATGTTTGTGCGTTGCGGAGAGCGAGGGCAACGTGGGGGGCGATGGTTGTCAAGACGTTCAGGTCGTTATCGGAAAAACGGCGTTCTTTGTGCATGTCCTGAACAATCAAAGCGCCGATTGCTTCGTTTTGGATCAATAATGGAACCCCCAGCCAGGATTTTGAAGGTTCTCCGAGGTATTTTGCCCCCATTTCATCGAATTTTTGACGGGCATTCTCATTCACCATGATCGGTTTTTTGTTTTTGATAAGCAAAGATGTGATGCCTTCGCCGAGCAAGAAGGGGGAAACTTGCTGCAATTTCCCATCTTCATAGAGATAGGGCACCTGGATCATCTGGTTGTCAGCGTCCAGGGTAGCGACAAGAAAGCCGACATCGCTGCCGATGGCATCCATGATTTGTTGGTGCAGGACCTGATAAAGTGATTCCAGGTCGGTTTCAGCGGAAACTGCTGCGCTCACTTTTTGCAGAGTGGTCAATTCATCCAGCTGCTGGTTGAGGTGTTTGATCTCTTTGAATTGGCTGAGAGACCTTCGTGTGGATTTGATCAGCTCGTCAAAGACGAGGACATCTTCCCGGGTTAGTTTATTTGGCGCCTGCGAACTGATAACAATGATTTTTGAGAGTTTGCCGATTTCATATATGGTGAACATTGCTGCGGATTGGTATTCGTTTCTGGAGTAAAACGATGCCAAATTTCTGAATTGAAGGTTTTCAGAGAGGTCTTCAATGAAAAAAACGTCA
>Ga0334890_1003261_pt1 | contig 16694 bp, 9 predicted proteins | sample GraSluR1_MG_3_FD_207220 | JGI IMG/M metagenome (GOLD analysis project Ga0334890, IMG submission 207220) | Sludge microbial communities from methane-producing bioreactor in Wageningen University, Netherlands - Granular Sludge_31_08-R1 | ecosystem: Engineered > Bioreactor > Anaerobic > Unclassified... | reverse complement strand
ACGCCACCACCGCTTCGATGGATACTATCGATTACAATGGTGTCGGCGATCATCCCGATGCCGCGAATAAGGCCGGCATTAGCTGGGCTTGCGGTGTATCGATTTATTCAATCTACGGCTCGACCGGAACAATCGCATGGTTCCACGATTCTTCATATACAGATAAATGGGGCTATCTGCGCGCCGAAAAAGTCGATCCGCCGGAATGGCCGGATTTTTATGACACCCTTCACGCAAACATGATGACCGCACGACCCGCACAGTTGGGCATTTTCTACTACGATCCGCCGGATACAAGCGGCCACGCCATTGTCTGCGACGGCTGGATGGAGACCGGCGAATACCACTTGAATTACGGCTGGGGAGGCGTTTCCGACGGATGGTATCATCTTCCATCGGGGATTCCAGCACCCTTTGACATCGTTAGATGGGCGGTTGTGAATATAGAGCCGCCTCGAAGGCCTGACGCGCCGAATAACTGCGTGGACGCCATCGAAATAACCATTTCAGACGTCGCACGAATTCACAACGACGAGCTTACTTCTGGCGACGAGGATTGGTTCCGTTTCGACGCAACGACCGATTATACCTATATTATTGGAACATCGGGGCTTACCGACAGCTATGGCGAGCTTTTCTCCAATTGCGTCGAAGATCCGATAATGAGCGACAACTCAAGCGGCGCCGGTGAGAATTTCAGCCTTATTTTCTTCCCTGAATCGACCGGAACCTATTATTTACGGGTTTCTCAGAATTCTCCAACAGTTCCATATCTCTATAATCTGCGATATTATCGAACCGCTCCGCCATCAATAATATTGAACATGCCTTCCGGCGGCGAAGTTATCAATGATGAGTCCAATCTCGTGCTCATGTGGACACGCGACGGCACACCCGACATCCCCGCAGTTACAATAGAATACTCACTATACGGCGCTGAAGGTCCATGGTTCTCGATAGAGGATTCCACCGCTAATTCCGGACTCTATATTTGGAGTATTCCAAATTTGGACACAACTTCACATGACTGCTATGTGCGAATTTCAGAGTTTGGTCTGCGAAGAGTTTTCGGTATAAACAGCTCCCCCTTCACGATAGTCGATGTCTCAAATATCGCCGAGAACTCCTTTCAACCGCGCGACTTCGCAATCTACACATACCCGAATCCGTTCAATTCGTCTGTAAAAATAGTCGTCAACGGCTTTGCGAATCTTACTACTGCTCGTGTGGAGATTTATGATGTGTCGGGGAAGTTAATTGATGTCGTTGCGGGGAAAGAGGAATCCATTGAGTCTTTTTCTTGCGATAATAGCTCGAATCTATCGCTCGGCAAACAGCGAATCGCCGCTTCAATCAGAAAGAATGAATTCATTTGGACGCCGAACAAGACCCTACCCTCCGGCGTCTATCTAATACGCGCTTCGAATAATGCCGAATCAATCGCAATTAAGACAATATACATGAAATAACCGAACTCGATCGTTCGGGACATTGTTAAGACAAGGCAACCGCAAAGCCGAGTCTTTCATCAGCAATAATAAACAAAAAAAAGGCCGGAGTTCGCAAACTCCGGCCTTTGTATTTATCTACGGATCGCTTACTTCTTCTTAGCTATCCTGTAGATTCCGTATCCGACTGCGCCTACCGCGATAACGGGGATCGCTATGAGTCCGACCGGAACACTTTCTGCCGGCGGTCCCTGAGCGAAAATCGGTGTCGCCGCAAGAACAGGTAGAAGAGCCAATAATTTCTTCATCTGGGCCTCCTTGTTTGTTATTTAATCAACGTCATCTTTTTAGTGTCACTGAAATCGCCCGCAGTAACGCGATAGAGATAGATACCGCTTGCGACTTCACGTCCGGAATTATCGACACCGTTCCAAACGATGCGATGGTATCCGGCATTCATCTCGCCATCGACCAGAGTATTAACTTTCTTGCCGAGCATGTCGAAGACCTCGACCTTAACGACTCCACCCTTCGGTAGCGCAACCTCGATAGCGGTCGTCGCATTGAACGGGTTCGGAACATTCGCGCCGAGGGCATAAACCTGCGGAAGTTCCTGGTTAGGAACGTTAAGCGCATCGTCGCTGAGGATAATTGTGAAGGTTCTCGGCGAGGTTGTCGATGTGAAAACATAGGAGTGAACCGAACGCATATCGATGGTCGTGCCGGTAGCGTTGTCCACGAGGGTTAACGACCAGCGTGAGTCCATGTTCTCGACACCGATTGAAGCATCGCTGGCGGTCGGAACACGGTTGATCGGCCAATCGAGAGTTACGGTCATTCCAGCCGGGATGCCCTGAACTCTGTATGTCCAGCTCTTCGCATCGCTGTGGAAATTCTGCTTGGCTGATTTGGCCAAACGGAGACCCTCTTCGGCGAAGTGAGCATCGATATAATTGCCGGGCATGCTGACCTGCGGTTTGCGGACATCGAGAAGATCGAATCCGTCGGTCGCGTCATTATCGACACCGATATAGTTGTATTTATCAACTCTAATATCGGAGCCGGAAACTGCTTTCGCAGAAATTCTGAGAGCGAACTCGGCCGGATTGGCTGTGGTAACTCTCGAGCCTTTTGCGACACCGGAGGTCTTCGCAAGGAAGGTCTCCATGGTGCCGGACTGCGGGTAGGTCAGGTTCACCCAGTGCGCCGGGTTTCCGGAGCGGACATAAACGAAGTATCCGCGCCACGGGTCGATGTATTGATCTTCACCGCCGCCGCCGGCAATCGGGCTATACCAGGTCCAGCCGTTACGCTGACTCCAGTGCCAATACTCGGCGTCGAGATAGGTGAAATCGTTGTATGCATAGACCTGATCCCAATCGACGCGCCTGTTGTAGGGGTTACCTACGAGCCACCATCCCCAATTCGGGCTGGCCGCGGGATAATACATAGTATAGGTGAAATCGCCGGCAGGATATTCCGTGCCATAGACATCCCAATAGGTGAAATCAAGCCAGGTCTTCAGGTAGTATCCCTTGCCGCGGACGAACCCGGCGGGAAGCTCGAGAATACCGGCATCCTGATTGTAACCATAGAGATTCGACGAGGTCGGATTGACCACGAAGGGAACGATGTCGTCGGCGAACTGAATCGCGGGGTTGTTCGGGGTAGCGTTGATAGGAACTGTGATAAGCTCCCAGCCTTTGTAGGCTCTCGGCTGAACCTGAACACAGGTCGGAATCGTTCCGAAGAGGCCATAGGTGCCATCGGTGTATCTATAGGTGATGTCGAAGCAGTAGTCGCCAACCGGGGTAGTCCAAGCATCATTGATAAGTGCGAAAGTAACGCACTCGCCGGGAAGGATGAAGGTGTCCGGTTCGACATACATGCCAGCCGCGGGACCTTCGAGAACATAAACCTCGTTGGTGTTCATATCAACGACCCAAACTTGACCCCATTCATCGACTTCGAGACCGGCAAGAGCGTAAGTTCCGGGAGCCGGTGTCGGTATTGTGTTGAGAACAGCGCCTGTAACCGGATCGATTTCATAGACAACATGTAACAGTTCACTGTTCAGGGCATAGAATATGGTCTGGCGATGCGGATGCCAACCCACTCCGGCACAACCCGGGGCGGGGACAGAGCTAAGGGCGATTCCCGGATAAACCCAAGAGGGTCCGGTAACCTCAACGATAACTCCTGTATTCCAGCTACCCATATAGAACACATCGCGAACGGCGTCGTAGGCGATACCGCGCTGAGAGGTATAAGACCAAGCATTCGCAGGGTCAAGAAGAGAATCTACGAGAGCACCAGTGTTGGCGTCAAAGGCGTAGATTAGTTCTGTGCCACCGACAGAGACCTGCCAGAAGTAGTTTCTATTTGGGTCGTAACACAAATCCGCCATCCAAACGGATCCGCCGATACCGGTCACATCGTAGTAACCGAGATGGTTGCCCATCGGACGGTCATAGACATGGTTGTATCTGTAAACCAGAGGATCGCTTACCCAGAACTGCGTCGGGGCGAGGCCGAGACCCCATGCCATATCGTGGTAGTCGTCAACATTGTAGGACATCCACATATCGCCCAAAGCCCTTGTCGGGATAACCGGATCCTTGATAGGACCACTCGGCCTGCGAGATAGGGCTAACGGATCGGTAGGAGTCGCACCACCAACGCCGCCGTCTTTGCTAACGAGATAATCTTCAAGCTCGTAGGGCAACAACGCGAAGCTGAACCATATGGTGTCGTCGGTCGGGTTGCAGATCTCGAAGTAAACGGAATCATCCTCGCCATAGGCAAGATGACCTTCAATTTCGTCGATGTTAAGCGGTTCCATGCAGATAAGAACCATAGTGGTATGATCGATAAAGACCTGAACATCATAGACATAGCCGGGGAAATAGCCGCTAAGTAGGGCGACTAAATCGATCTGTCCGTAAGGAACATTATCGACAAAGAAGTATCCCGAAGGATCGCTAACCGTAGTAACACCGCCGGCATGAACAGTCGCGCCGCCGATTGTTTCATAGGTATTGCAGTTATAGACATAACCCTCGACAGCGCCGCCGTAGAATGGTGGTGCACCAATCATGATGTCGTCGACATACCAACCGGCATCGTCTGAAGTGTATCCATCGGTGCCGAAACGGAAGCGAACATTAGTAATGGAAGGATATGAGCTAATATCGAAAGCGACCTGATGCCAGGAAGTTAAGACTCTTCCATAGGCCCATTCGCCGCCCATTGGGTTGCCCCATCCTGCGTCGATAATATCAGTGTAAGGCGGGTTTGGAGATGCGATACCAACCCAAGTGCCGCCACCATCGGTGGAAATCTGGAGGTTTCCGCCGTCTTCCATTAATCCCGCGAATTCTTCGGTTTCGACCCACTGCCAGTATTTCACACTGTCGCCGGGAGAAGGCGTCCATGGGGGAATTACTGGAATGGATAGAGTGAAGATTCCAGCGCCCGAAAGATCATAATCGCTTGCGAGGCGAGTTCCCCAGCAATTCGAGCCAGAGAAAGAGCCGGAGGGACCATAGGTGGGAACACCATGTTGCCACATTACACCACCGCCGGCAACTCCGCCTCCGCCGTCACCCTCGAAATCCTCATACCAATAATCTGCCGGATCGAGGAAGAGTGTATCGACAGCAAGTGTTTCGCCCATTGCGAGGGCGATAACTGGGGTGTAGGCTAAGAAGTAGCCCGGATAAGTAGCGATTATCTGAATGTTTCCAGCAGGAATGCCGTCGAAGAAGAAATAGCCAGAGGCATCCGTGGTAGTAACTTCACCAGAGGCAAGCTCGGTGATTGTGATTCCACCCTCGCCAAGCGGCGGGGTATCGGTAAGGTCGGCATAACCCTCGACGAAACCGATGGGTCTCGGGTTAAGCGTGAAATTGACACGTGTCGATTCATCCTCGACTACGACCACGCCATAGGTTGTTTCCGGATAAAAAACCGGATGGGTGCAGAAAACATCCCATGTTCCCGGAGGAACATTGTAGAGGCGGTAGTCGCCAGCCGGATTGGTTGTGGTTGTGTAAACCGGAAGTCCAACAACACCAACCTGTGCGCCGGAATTATCAACTCTACCGACGAGGTTGACATTGCCATATATATCTCCGCTGGGCGGAGGAGTTGAGCAATAGCGAACTGCGCGACCGGGAACCAGACCTAAATAATCCGGACTGCCCATCACGCCATCATACCAATACTGAAACCCTCTTGTCCCATCGTTGTTGCTGATACCAATCGAACCGGTGTTCGCGTTTACTGTTTGGTAACGGGCAAGAATCGAGCCATTGTTCCCCGGATGAGATTCGATGGCCGGATTTACGATAACAACCTGGAATGTTTCAGTAACATCAGTCCAGCGAGGGACGGCCTGATATTGGAAGATAAGTGTATCGTTATCGGCACTGATATAACCATAAATTTCGCCAGTGTAGGTAGTAACGAAATCTTCCCACCAAAGCCCGATATTTGGTGTAGGCCCGATTAGAGATGGCAACGGATAATAAAGCCAGCTGGTATAAGACGGGTTGTTCCCGAAGCTGATCCAGCCGTTAGTCGAGAGCCAAATCGTGTCACTGTCGATACCATACCAACGGAATGTGAACGGCATAATCATATAGCCATAAATATCGTCACCCCAAAGGGTAGTGTTCCATCCGATAACAGATATATCCTGCCATGTGGGGCTGGGGCTCATCGGGTAACCGGTGCCGTCTTCGTAAACGTAGTAGTTACCATCGATCACCGTTACGCAGGTGGAAGATGTGCCATCGGAAGAGGGGACATAGGTGTCGGTCGCATTGAAGTAGTATTCGATCCTATCCCATTCGCGAAGGCCGAAAATCTGATGTTCGTAATCGCCGGTGCCGTCAGGCGCGCCCGTGATATAGGTCATCGTAGCACAAACTTCCGGGTCGCTGTTTATTGTGTAGCAAACCTCGACAGAGGTCGGAAGCACGCCTGTAAGGTCATTGACTGTAACCTCGAAGGTATAGGTTGTTGTGCCCAAAGGAAGTATCGGCGTGCATACGAAATCGAATGTCGGTGGGTATGGCTCTGCCGATGGTTCATAAGCATAAATGCTCAGATTGTCGATAGCCCAGTGCCAGTCATTCTGGCATGCGTAATGGAAGGCGACTCTGGCGTTGGCGCTAGCGCCTGTCCATGTATCGATGCGGAGTCTGCGGTGATTATCGAGGTATTCGGTTCTTCCGTAGGATATCGCAGTATTCCATGTTGTTCCGCCATTACTGCTGACGTAGATTATGGCCTCGCCAGCACCGTAGGTATAAAGATCATAATCTTCGTCGAAAACAACAACGATTGAGTCATATGCCGCGCCCGAGCAATCGAAAATGGGCGTGAATAACGTGTCGTCGTTAATTGCTTCGTAATAGCAACGGGCGCAATTAGAACCGGCGGGTATCCCGGGGAACGGGGTGTATTGATGCCAGTTCGCTGTTGCACCAGTGTAGGGTGGGTTCTGGGTCCAGCCCGTTGGCAACCATGATCCCTCGAAGTCTTGAGGTCCAAGCAATGTAACCTCAACTTGAGCGAATAATGCCGCAACGAAAGCCATCAATCCCAGAACGATCAAAGCTTTCTTACTCATCGAGTCCTCCTTGTTGTTTCTAAATAATACCTTATCATTAGTCATCTTTGCAAAATTACTTTGCAAATATCTATTTGTCAAGGCGTTTATTGCCTCGACAACCACAAACTCTAATAGCAAAACGCCGGTTTCTGACCGTTAGCGTTATTCCGCCGGAGTTCGGGTTTCTCCGGCAGGTATTGGTATTAACATAATGTTATGCCGAGGATAAAACAACAAAAAAATAGATTTAATCCAGAATATTTTTCGAAAATTTCAAAAAAATCTCATTCCAAACTTTGAACTCGGCTCCAAGTTGTAGTTCCGCCGATCCAGCCTTTTTTGTCGATCGAGCCGCGAATCAGCAATTCATCTGCATTCGCAAGCGTGAGTGTCGCATAATAGGTCTTGCCCTCTTCGCAGTTGTAGATGAAGCCGTTCATCCATTTCTTCTGTTTGGTGTCGAATGTGAAGCCCCAGAACATTTTAAGCCCGATAACCGGCTGTCCGCGAAGCGATTCTTCCGGGTTTAGGATGTCATGAAAGGGCTGACCGTCCTTATCGAGTGGGTCTTTGAGCCAAACGACCCATCCGCAATAGGTCGAATCGTCTTCGCATTTCCCCATTCGTGCAATGACTCTTCCGCGCTCGGCTTTCCAAAGCCCCTCGATATCCTCCGGTTTTACTGCAAAAAGGCTTCCGGCGCAAACCGCCGCGATTATAATCACTGCTACCAAAGGTCTCATAACGTTATCCTCTCTTTGCCGTTGGCCATGAGTTTATACAGCACGGGAACCACAAGCAAGGTTAATGCCGTCGAGGTTATCAGGCCGCCGATAATAGCCCATCCCATCGGGTTCCACATATGACCGCCGAAAAGTGTTAGCGGCAGAAGTCCGGCTACCGTTGTAGCCGCAGTTAGGATAATCGGCACGAACCGAATTTCGCCTGCGGAGACGAGTGCCTCCTCGATACTGTCGCCATGCGCTCTACGGCTGTTCGCAAAATCGACGAGGATTATCGCGTTGTTGATGACTATACCTGCGAGGCTCGTGAGGCCTATCATCGCGGTGAATGAGATGTCGTTTCCGCTGAGAAAGAGGGCGATTATCGAGCCGATTATCGCCAATGGTATCGATGTAAATATAATGAAAGGTTGGCGGAAGGATTTGAATTGATACACCAGCACCGCGAAAATCGCCAAAATCGCTATAACGAATGACCTTCCAAGTCCGCTAAATGCGCGGTTTTGTGATTCCATCTGCCCACCGACGCGGTAATAGAAGCCATCCGGCCATGGATAGTCGTCAAGCTCGCGTATAATTGCTTCGGTTGCGCGGTTGACATTGTAACCGGTTGCAACATCGGCGGTTATAGTAACGCTTCGGTCAAAATCGTAATGGTTTATGATATACGGCCCCGTTTCGAACTCCACCGAGGCCAATTGCCCCAACGGAATCATCGCGCCGAGGGGATTGGCGATAAAAATCCGGTCGAAATCCTCTATCGAGGGGGATTCTTCGGAAGCAAGCCTGACAACTACGTCCCTTCGCTTGCCCTCCTCATCGCGAAGGCCGGTGGCGGTTATTCCAGCCATACTGAAACGCACCGCTTTATCGACATCCGCAAGAGTTAGCCCCATCATAGCAGTTTTCTCGCGGTTGATTTCGACCTTGATATCCGTCCGCGAACCGCTCATCGGATTTTTTACATTCACGACACCGGGAGTTTTGCGGAAAATCGCTTCGGCAGACGCGGAAATACGCTCAAGCTCTCTGAGATTCTTTCCGATGATATGAACGGCCACCGGTGCATCGTTGGGGTAGCCCTGTTCCAGTTCTTTTACGTGTATTTGCACACCGGGGTAAGATTCGAATTCCGTGCGAAGCTCCTCGACGAAAAGCGGCATATCACGTTTTCGCGATGCATCGATCTCGACCAGCAACTGCCCGATATTCGGCCTGCTTTGCTTCGGAAAGGCGTTGTAATAAATTCGAGGATTGTGTCCGCCGACATTCGCGACGAAATATTCGACATAATCCTTTTCCGCGAGAACGCTTTCCACATGGGCCACGGCATTCGAAATTACACTCAGCGCTGTTCCCTCGGGCGATTCTATATCGATAAACATCTGTGTTTTGCCGGCCTTCGGGAAAAGGCTTGTGCCGATTATATACGCCAGCGGCAAAACGGCCAGCAGAAGGGCTATCGAGATTCCGAGAACGAACTTCGGCCTTCGAAGGGAGAAAGAAATCGCTCTACGATAACGTTTGCGAATAAAGCTGTCGAGCATATTCTGCACATAACCCGCACGGAGAGCCGATTCGCGCACAAACCACCGGCTCGCGAGATAGGGCACAAGCGTCAACGCCAAAAACAGCGATGCCAACAGCGTGAAAATAACTGTTACCGGCATGCTTTTAATGAAATCCCCGGCCATGTCCGACATCATGATAATCGGCAAAAAGGCAAGGCATGTGGTTATCGTGCCGCTTGCGATCGAGGGGCCGACCTCGGCGGTGGCATCGATTGCGGCTGTTTTGGGATCTACGCCGTCGGCAATAAAGCGGTTGATATTCTGTGTTACGACGATTGCATTATCGACAATCAAGCCCAGAGCGACTACTAATCCGGCAATTTGGATTTGCTGGATTCCGAAACCGGCGAGATTCACCCAGCCCATCGAGATGATTATCGCTGTGGGTATGCTTATCATCGCCACCGCCGATGGTCTGTTTCCGATTCCCAGCCATGTTAGCAGACCGACAAGAATAACCCCCTGCACAAGGTTCATCAGGAATCCGAGGATAAAATCGCGGACGCTCTCGCCTTGGTCGAAAGCGGTTTCGAGGGACATATCGCTCCTAAGGCCGACTCGGAACCTTGCTATTACATCGTCCAACCCGCTTTTTATATCAAAGATATTCGTTCCGGGCTGTTGTGTCGCCGTAACGAAAATCGCCTTTTTGCCGTTGAATTTAGCTGTTCGCGGAAAGTCCTCGAAACGGTATTCAACCTCCGCGATGTCCTTTAGATAAACGATTTTGCCATCGCCGAGCGGAATTAGGGTGTTGGCGAGATCGTCTATATCGCGATAGGAGCCGCTCGTGGCAATATTGAAACTTCTTCCGCCGATTTCTATGCGTCCGGCGGGAATATTCATGTTATTCGCCTGAATAACACCGATGATGCGATCGAGCGGGATGTTCATCCTCGACATCTTTTCCAAATCCACTGAAACACGAATTTCGCGCTCCGGGCATGCGATTATCTCCGTCTCTGCGATACCATCGACCTTGCGGATTTCGTCCTCGAGCCTCTCCGCCTCGCGCCTCAGTTCAACATAGGAGGCTTTTTCGGAAACAATTGCGAGCTGGATAATCTTCACATCGTCCACCGACCAGCGGTAAATCTCGATATGCGCGAGATCCGCGGGCAATTCGGAGCGGATGCTGTTGACCTTTTCGGTGAGTTCGCGGTATTTGTCGTCGGGGTCGGCGTTCATTTCGAACTGCGCGCCGATAACAGCAAATCCGTTGCCGCTTGTCGAGGAGGCGATTCGCAAATCGCTCATTCCGGCGACGACGTCCTCGATGGGCTTGGTTATTATCTCCTCGATGTCCGCGGGCGAAGCGCCGGGGTAACGCACGATTACCGAAGCTCCCGGTGGTTGAACAGAGGGATTCTCGGCTTTTGGCATATGCCACACGGAAAAGAAACCATAGACAGCCAGCGACAGCACAACCATAAGGGTAAGCCGATGATTATCCACCGCGAATTTGGGAAGTATTTTCATTGTCTATTTGCTATTCTATAATTATTATTTTAGAGCCATCAGTTAAGTATAATGCGCCTTCCGTGATTACCTCGGAGATGCCGTCCATTCCGAATTTAACGCCGATATTCTCGCCGGAAACGAAGTCGAATTCCACCGGAACCAATACTGCGATTGATTTTTCGCGGTTCGGAGCGAAGATATAACCGGATTTCCCCTCGATTCGAACCGCCGAGATTACCGGCACGAGCGCTGTTTGGGAATTCTTCGAGGGGAATATCACAGCTTTGGCAATGAGGCCGGTAACCAGCTTGAAATCAGTCTCGTCGAGGATGAGTTCCACCTCGAAAATCCCTGTGTTCAGGTCGGGGATTTCGGCGATTTTTGAAACATAGCCGCGGAAAACCGCTTCGGGGTGGGCGTCGATCTCGATTCGCGCGGAATCGCCTATTTCTATCCGCACCAAATCTCTGTCGATAACACCGCACTTGACTACCCAACTCTTTTCGCTCGAAGCAAAAATGAAGACCGGCATACCCTGCCCGATAAGCTCGCGCTCTTCCGCAAGCCGCTTCAGAACTACACCCTCTGCGGGCGCGCGAATTTCCGAGTGCCGAAGGTTGAAATCAGCTATTTCGCGGTCTTTGGCGGCGATATCTAAAGCGGAATGAGCATTCTGAAGCTGTGCGAGGGGAATCGCGCCGTCGTCGAAAAGGGCTTGTGCGCGTTCGAGGTCGCGTTTGGCTTTTTCGAATCCAACCTCCGCCTGACCTACTTTGGCACGAATTTCCGAAAGGTCGAGCCTCGCTAAAGTTTGCCCATTTACTGCACGTTGCCCCTCTTTGACAGCGATTTCGTCGATTATGCCGCCGGTTTTGAACGAGAGCTTAGTAATCTCCCCAGCCGAAAGGACGCCCGTGCAGTTCACCGGTTTGCAGACATCCTCATGCAAGACACGCGCGACGCGGACAGGCACCGGCCTTTCTTTCACTTCGTTTCGCTGGATTCTGTCGCATGATATTATTGCAAGCAGAGCGGTCAACGGTATAATTGTCAACAGTATTTTTTTCATCGTCGCCCTCGCTTAGGCGGTTCCGACGCCGTCGAACAGATCGTCCACAAATTCGTTCCAGTGGGAAATCGGGTCGATTACGCTTCCTGTCATCCATGTTGCGTTCGCAAGGCCCATAATCATAGTAACAACGCACAGGCTCAGGCGTTTTGTGCTTCTTGCGCGCACCGCCCCTTTTTCGAGCGCTTCGTGGAAATACTTCTTTATGAACTCGACAGCGATCGCTATGCGTTCTAACAACTTGCGCCGGACTTCGGGGTCTTTCATCGCCTCCGAACGGACTTCGTTATAGAGTTTTTGGAGCATAATGTCTTCAGTCAGTTTTTTGATGAAAATAATTCCACCCTGACGCAATAATTCTCTCGGCTGAAGAGTCCCACTCAGACGGTCTATCTCGTTCCACATCTCGCGATTAGTAATAATCATCTCATCGAGTATAGCCATAAATATCGCGCGTTTCGACTCGAAATACCAATACACCCCGCCCTTGGTCATTCCCGCGTCTTTGGCGATATCGTTCATGCTGGTTGCGCTGTAGCCCTTTTCCGCGATACATTTCGACGCGGCCTCGATGATTTTCCTGCGTTTCTCTTCTTTTTCTTGGAACATATCCATAATAAACCTCCAACATACCGACCGGTAGGTATGTTGAATATAAGCACCTTTGAGCAAAACGCAAGAACTTTTTGCAACAAAAAAAAGGGCGACCCGAATGGATCGCCCGTGATCGTAACACTTTGGGGGTTTGTGTTACTTGATCAAACTAACTCTGCGGTTTTCTTCCCTATGGCGGCTAACAAAGCGCACGAAATATGTTCCGCTGGCAACTTCCGCGCCGATGTTGTCATCACCGCGCCAAACGACATTGTAGAAACCGGCTTCGAGGTCGCTGTCCATAAGGGTGCGAACCTTACGTCCGGTGATGTCGAAAACCTCGATTCTAACCGGACCAACCTCGGTCTCCGGAATGCCGAAATCTATGCGGCTTGCGGAGTTGAAGGGATTCGGAGTCGGGCCGGCGAGGAAAAATTCGATTGGCAGATCCCTCGACTCCACGGCTTCTCTCGCGACCCATTCAAGCGGCGCTCCGACATGGATTCTGACCTTGTGAATATCGCCTGTGCTAATGAAAGTGTATTCGCTCTTGGCGATCATATCGACGAAAACGCCGTGGTCGGGGTCTTCGATGAACATTGTGAAACCGGAAGGCAGGCTCTGAATATCCCACCGAACGGCTATCTTCTGGTTTTTCACGCTTCTGCAGTCGAGAACTGCGTTGTAGATGACGTTTGACCTGCGGACGCCCTCGAAATACTCGCAGAATCTTTTGTCGTTCTCATCGACGAAGAACAGCTTAATAACTGGCGCCGGATAGCAGATATCGGGAAGTTTCTCGATAAACATACGGCCTGCGGCCTGCGATTCGTCGGTATATTCTTTGAATCCGAAGACATTGTGCGCGTCCCATTGCCCGGCTTCTTCCGAGAAGATGCCAATCTTCGTGCTCCAGCTTGCAATAAGCTCTGGTTCCGGCTCTGGTCGGACTCTGCGTGATGGGCCATCGGTGGTTTTCATCCGAAGCACGAGGGAGTCGCCTGCCGGAACACCGCTCTTTGTTTGGAACCAGAAACCCTCCCAATTCCGGAAAGTGCGGCCGTAGTTCGGTCCTCCAAGGACACTGGCGACCGGGAAATACCCCGAGCCGTCCCAAAGTTGAACAGTTCCATCGACCCAGTTTGCGGATACCGCCGAGGCAAGAGTTCTATCCTCCACTTCGACGCCGCCAGTAAAGCGGACAATATGGGCATCGTGCCAAAGAATATCGAAAACATCGCCTCCGGCAACATCCTTATAGAAGGGATTGGCACACATGTTATAGAACATGCTGGATTTCATAGGATCGCCGTCCCATTTCGTGAGTGGGATATCCATCCAGCCGTTTTTGTTCGGTTTGATTCCGATGACATCGATTTCGACCGCGTTGCAGTGATCCTGCACGAGCCAATAACCATTCCCCGGCCAGAAAGGTGCAACCGGAGGATTAGCGCTCGGGCCGTTGTATATGGCATAGGAGCCGGCATCGCCCCTGAATTTGCTAACCTGCCACCAAGACCGGTATTTGCCGGGCCATCCAAGGTCGGGGACTTCGCAATATTGATGGAAATCGTCATAGAGAACGACGTCTTGATCGCACCTCGTTGTTGGCGGCCAGAAGGGTGGATCTTCGCCGTAGCGGTCGTTGTATCTAAGCCTATATGTTACAGTATCTTCGACCGGATAAAGCGGGACGCCCATCAGCGAGTAGCCTCTCCATGCAACCATTGTGGCTTCGAGGTTTGCGTTGATAGGCTGACCGTAAACTATGATTTTATCGACGTTCTTGTCGAGTGATTCCCATTCGCGGACATTGACTGTGTACCAATCCTCCGCGCCGCCGACAGTGTGCTCGGGGAATTCGAGATCGCTTCCGGCGTCCGCCCACTGCGGTCCGGGAATTCCGCCGGTCCAGTCGTTAAGCTCGTTGAGGTTGGTTCCCTCGGCTGATCCGGAAACATCCTGGCCGAATTTATACCACCTAACGAGATTGACGATGCCGGCATGACTTCCCGATGGCGAATAGACGACATCGATATCCGTCCGATATTGCTGGAAATAGTCCTGATGTTTGGATGCAAGCCAGTCCGAATAGTCAACAGTGCCGGTGAAATCGGTATCTGAGGATTTTGCGCGCCATCTTGTGTCCTCGTGACCGGGGGTTTCGCTGGCGTCGCTGTCGAGATTAAACTCCCATTCGGAGTATTCGTCCATCCAGATTGTGTCGGTGCTTCCGAGGCCGGTGTTGTATATAGATTTTGTGCCGGTTCTCCATGCGCCGCCGCTGAGATTGCTAAATGAAGTGAATCTCACCCGCGATGGGTTTGTTGTGCTAAGCGGGACATAGTTCCAAAAAACAGGATTGGGGTAGCTGTCAATTGCGCTGGCTGAGAACACTACCGGAATATTATTAATCTGGACAAATCCCTGCCAAAGGTAGATGGAGTCGGCACCGGCTTCGTGGAATGTCGTTTTGGTAACACTTTGGCCAGCGGCGGCTTCTCTAACTTCGTAGGGGCCACCCGATTTTGGGGTTCCCGGGGAGAAAGAGCTTCGTTCTATGCTATATTGGCCGAAGAGGGAAAGACTTAGGATAAGCCCTGCGGCGATAATTAACTTAAAACCTGTCGAATTTTTCATCATTTGCCTCCCTTTATCGAGGGCGGAAAAAAGAAGTTACAAATAAATAATATATGGATTATCTGCGAATCCACAATGCCATTTATTATTTTGATTATCGTGTGGAATTCGGCGGATAATCCCGAAGACAATGAGCCGCTATAATTATCGCACAAGATGTGCCACGGGGCTATTATAATGTAGAACAATAAGATAAGTCGTTCTACATTAGTATTATAAAGGTATAATCCCCATGAAGAACTGGTCGCCATGGGGAATATTCCCAAAATTAAATAAACCGCTCGAACCTTTCGCTGTCAACTTTGCAAACCGGGCATTTGTTTGGAGGGGCTTCCCTCGCGCAAAGATAGCCACAGACTTTGCATCGCCATACGGGGTATTTCAATTCGCCATGGAAAGCTTTCTTTTCCGCTGATGATTTCCGCTTTCTTTCGGCTCTGGGCGGACGTCGCTCTGGAATTGAATGAAGCTCCGCCGCGCCCTTTGCGACTTTGTCCGAGACATAGAGCGCACAGTAGCAGGCTCCAAATTCGGCGACATCGTCGTCACGGTAATCGCAGGGGCAGATAATATCGAGATCGGCCTCCTTTTCACCCTCCGCGAGGCGGCATGGGCAAGCGGGATATCCATAACGCTCGATGTTCGTCAGAAGACCTTCGACAAGACCTTTAGTGAAATCGGTATCGGGGTTGAGAAAATATCCCCCATCTTCGGCCTCAGCCTTAAGCCGGAGGAATTCTTTGTCGATTTCTTCGCTTGGAATGCCCATTATTCCAATATCTCCCGAATTCTGTCCTCCTTGAAACCGACGATAACCTCGTCGTCGATGATTAGGGTGGGGAATGAGACGCGCGGGTTGTATTTCTCGACTTCGTCAACTGCGGAGGCTTTCTCGTCGCCGGAGAGGAGGTCGATGTAGATATATTCGAACTCGACGTCAAGCTCTTCGAGAAGTTCACGTGTTTTTTTGCACCATATGCAGGTGCTAAGTGCGAAGAGGCGAATATTGCCGGCTTTTCTGCCGTTAATTTGCTCGAAATTCATAACTGCCTTTCAGTTGGGTTTGAAAATTGCGCCCATAAAGAGCAAAGCTCCGGAGCCTCTTTCTGTGATGGCGCAGAAAAAAGGCCTATCCACGCGCATCGTGAATGGTTCCGGCCTGTCCATATCGGGAGCCATCGTTTCGCCGACCATCTCGATTGCGGTAACCGCGGCGGCTTCGGTGCCCTCTTCGTCAACCTCGATATAGGTTTTGTGTATGACCTTGCTTATCCATGCCGGTTTGAGCGGCGTCATCGCGCTAAAATCCGCCGAGGACTCTTTGAAGGCGTCTTTCATCCCCATCGCCATAAGGGCGTCGTTAAGGGTAAGTTCGTATTCGACCTTGAAACGCGGAAGTGAAAGCCTGCCATCGCGCCATTGGAATTGCGACGCCGTCGAGGCCCACCACGCGGAGTCTTTGTTCTTGATGAAATCGTCCAACTCATTGTCCTCTGCGGGGAGGAAAATTACCATCTCGAAACGGGGGTCTTCATAGCGCAAACGAAC
>Ga0334890_1003259_pt1 | contig 16700 bp, 10 predicted proteins | sample GraSluR1_MG_3_FD_207220 | JGI IMG/M metagenome (GOLD analysis project Ga0334890, IMG submission 207220) | Sludge microbial communities from methane-producing bioreactor in Wageningen University, Netherlands - Granular Sludge_31_08-R1 | ecosystem: Engineered > Bioreactor > Anaerobic >... | reverse complement strand
CGTGCTGGCTGTATGTTACACCCGCGGCGCGCCCTCGCCAAGAACGTCCGCGCGGGGGAAACCGCGGGCATTGCGTGTAGCTCCTAGTATACTGAAAGGCGCCCTCGTTCGATATTGGCGTTGACGTCGACATTGGCGGGTAGCCGACAGAAATGCGCCGCGGCTTTACGCTATGCTGTCGCCGCATTGAGCCGATTTTCACAATGTCGGCTCGCAACACGGAACCGGCGGATGCGCAAGGTCAGAAAGAGCGTACAGCGTTGGACAAGATAGGGATCGAAGCAGTCAACACGAACCCCGACGGGCGAGTATTAACAAGCGCCCGTAAACCGTTTGCACGGGAAAAAGCTCGGCAGCCGATTCTGCGCCTGGAGCAGTTGAGCAAGAGCTACTGGGAGGCGGGTGAGGAGCGGGTCGTGCTAGACCGGCTGGATCGCGAGTTCTTCGCCGGCGAATTCGTCTGTCTGCTGGGCAAGTCGGGCAGCGGCAAGAGCACGCTCCTCAACCTGATCTCCGGCATCGACGCGCCGACGAGCGGCAACGTCGTGATCGTCGACGAAGGCCGCGAGGCGACGCTCAACCGGCTGGACGAACGGGCGCGCACGCTGTTCCGGCGGCGGCGCCTGGGCATCGTCTTCCAGTTCTTCAACCTGATCCCCACGCTGACCGTGGCGGAAAACGTGTCGCTGCCCCTGGAATTGGCCGGCGCGTCTGGGGATGTACGGCAGGCCGCGGTTGCGCTGCTGGATCGGGTCGGGCTGGCGGACCGGGCGAATACCTATCCGGACAAGTTGAGCGGCGGCGAGCAACAGCGCGTCGCCATTGCCCGCGCCCTGGTCCACGACCCGCTGCTGATACTCGCCGACGAGCCGACAGGCAACCTGGACGAGGACACGGGCGAAACCGTGCTGGGTCTGCTGTTGGAACTGACGCGCGACTTGGGCAAGACCCTCTTTATGGCGACGCATGCCCAAGATGCGGCGGCGCGCGCCGACCGCGTGCTGCACCTGGACCACGGGCGGCTGGTCAGCGACCAAGTGTGGCGGCAGCGCCACCCCGAGGCGGCCTTCGGGCCGGACTGAGCGGAGCCGTATGACGGTTGGGGATCGGCAGGTGAGCCGCGCTGTGGAGCGCGTGAGGACGGTTAGACCTGTGTTACGTATGGCCTGGCGCCAAGTGTGGAGACGCCCTTTGCAGAGCGCGTTTCTCGTCGTGGGCGTCATGATCGGCGTGGCGATGGTGGTGGCGGTCGACCTGGCGAACGGCTCGGCCCGGCGCGCTTTCGAGTTGGGCGCGGAGTCGGTGGCAGGCCGGACGACGCACCAGATCGCCGGCGGGCCAAGCGGATTGGACGAGTCGCTCTACGTTCGCCTGCGCCGCGACCTCGGCTACCGGTTGAGCGCGCCCGCGGTCGAGGAATATGTGACGGTCGAGGAACTGGACGCGCAGCCCATGCGCCTGCTGGCCGTAGACCCATTTGCCGAAGGGCCGTTTCGCAGCTACCTGGGCGTGAGCGCCGATACCGGCCCCGCGCCGGCCTATTTGTCTGAATTGATGGTGCGTCCGAATAGCGTGTTGATGAGCGCAGTTGTGGCCGAGCGCTACGGCCTGGCGCCTGGCGACTCGTTGCAGGCGCGCTCCGGCGGCGAGCGCTTTGCGCTCGACATCGTGGGGCTGTTGGAACCGAACGACGACCTCAGCCGCCGGGCGCTGGATTCGCTGCTGATCGCAGACATCGCCACCGGGCAGGAACTCCTCGGCAAGATTGGCAAGCTCGACCGCATCGACCTGATCGTGGCGGAGGGCGAAGAGGGGGCCGCCGACCTGGCGCGCATCGAGGCAATCCTGCCGCCGGGCGCGCGCATTGTACCTGCAGCCGCCCGCCAAGGCGCGGTTAGCCAGATGACGGCTGCATTCCACCTCAATTTGACCGCGCTCAGCCTGCTGGCGTTGGTGGTGGGGATGTTCCTCATCTACAACACGGTCACGTTTAGCGTGGTGCAGCGCCGCGCGGTGCTGGGCAGCCTGGCTGCGCTGGGCATGACGCGCGCCGAGATCTTCAGCTTGATCTTGTTGGAAGCGATGGCGCTGGGTCTCATCGGGACGGCAGCCGGGCTGGGGCTAGGCGTGTTGCTGGGCCGCGGTGCGGTGCAACTTGTCACCCAGACGATCAACGACCTCTTCTTTGTGGTGAGCGTGCGCGAGATAGGCGTTAACGCGGGGACGCTGGTTAAGGGCGCAGTTGCAGGCGCGGCCGCCGCCGCCCTCGGCGCGGTGGTTCCCGCCTACGAGGCGACCAGCGTGCCGCCCGCCGGCGCCTTGCGGCGCAGCAACGTCGAGGAGCGGGCGCGTGCCGCGCTGCCGTGGATTAGCGGCGCTGGGCTCGTTCTGATCGCAGCCGGCGCGCTCTTGCTCATCCCGGACGGTCATTTGTCGGTGAGCTTCGCCGGTCTGTTCGGCATCGTCTTGGGCGGCGCGCTGCTTACGCCGCTGCTTACGCTGGGCATCATGGCTGTCATGCAACGCATTCTGACGAGCAGGGCCGGCGTCATCGGGCGCATGGCCCCGCGCTACGTAGTGCGCGCCCTCAGCCGCACGTCGGTCGCCATCGCCGCGCTGATGGTGGCGGTGAGCGTGATCATCGGCGTAGGCGTCATGACCGGCAGCTTTCGCATGACCGTGGGGCTGTGGCTGGACGACGTGCTGCAGGCAGACATCTACGTGTCGCCGCCTTCGCTCAACGCCACCCAGACGTTGGCCGCGCTGTCCCCGGAGATGGTGGAGGAACTGGCGGCTTTCCCCGGCGTCGAGCGCATGGCCTTCTCGCGCGAGGTGGAGGCGGCGATGTTCGTCGAAGGCGAAGCGGGTGATGCAGGCGATGAGGTGGGCCTGGTGGCGTTTAGCGACGATCTGGTGGGCGAAAAGCGGCGTTATCGGGAGGCAGTGGGCGACTGGCGGGCTACTTGGCAAGCCGTGGAGCAGGGCGGCGTGTTGATCACCGAACCGCTGGCGCGGCGTTACAGCCTAGGCGTGGGCGACGCGGTTACGTTGCAGACTGATCGCGGGCGCGTGCAGTTTCCCGTGGCTGGCGTAGCAGTGGATTACGATGTGCGCCCCACGATCTTCATGCACGAACCCGTCTTCCGCTATTGGTGGGACGACGACAAGATCTCCGCCGCCGGTCTCTTTGTGCAGGAAGGCGCAGATGTGGGGGAGGTGGCAGCGGAGATTCGAGTCGCTCTGGCAGGCAGGGCCGAATTGGTCGTGCGCTCGAACCGGGGCATGCGCCAAGACGCGCTGGAGGTGTTCGACCGCACCTTCGCCATCACCGTGGCCTTGCAGCTACTGGCCGCGATCGTGGCCTTTATCGGCATTTTAAGCACGTTGATGAGCTTGCAGCTAGAGCGGATGCGCGAGATCGGCGTGTTGCGGGCGACGGGCATGACGCGCGGGCAGTTGTGGCGGCTTTCGCTGGTGGAGACGGGCCTGATCGGCGGCAGCGCGGGATTGCTGGCGCTGCCGATGGGTCTTGTGCTGGCGCTGGTATTGATCTACATCATCAACCTGCGCTCGTTCGGCTGGTCGCTGGAGATGCGACTCGACCCGTGGGAATTCGTGCAGGCGTTTGGGGTGGCGTTGGGCGCGGCGCTGCTGGCGGGCGTCTATCCGGCGTGGCGCATGGCGCGCACGCAGCCGGCCAACGCTGTGCGCGCCGAGTAGCCGAGGGCGGATCACCCAGCAGCCCCCGTCCAGAAAGCGTCGGCTTCCTGGACGGGGTTGGTTGCTATGCCATGAGCATCTGGTCCATCGAGTCGGCTACCTGTCCGTAGACCGGAGACTCGTTGCGGCTGAGGCGCATCTGGTTGGCGACGCGGCGCAGCAGGCCGGGGTTCACCTCGGCCAGTTTTTGCGTCATGGTGAACCAGAGCCGGCACAACTCTTGGTTTTCGTGCGTGGCGGCGTTGATGGCGATCTCGGCCGGCGTAGTTGTGTTGAGGCTGGGGTTGGCTGCTGTCAGCCCTAATTCGCGCCAGGCGTTGACCCAGTAGTAGGAGAGCATCGGGTTAATGAGGCCGCGCATGCGGCTCCACAGCGGGTCATCCTCTTGGACCAGGTAGAAGAAGGCCAAGTAGTAAGGGCGGGAATTGGCGTAGTCTCGGTGTATCTGGGAGAGTTCTCCGGCCTTGACCGATGCGTAGGAGGCCATGTACCAGCGCAGGTCTTCGAGGCCTGCGCCCGGCTCCCCAAGCTCGATGGCATCCCACTGGATGCGACAGGCAAGCAGATAGCTGCGCGCTGAGGCTGCAAAGTCTTGCGAGCGCTGCAACATGGCGGTCTTTGCCAGCGAGCGAGCTTTTTCGGCTGTGCGCGGCAGGTTGTCCGGCACTTGGACGTTTTCGATGTCGTAGCAGAGAAGCTCCAGCGCCGGTTCGTCGACGAAGGGGACGGTGCTGTGGCCGGGCAGGCTATAGCGCCCGTCGGCGTAGAGGATCTGGCCGCGCTTCTCCAGGTCGTCCAGCAGGCTCTGGATGTAGTCGACCTGCTCGCGGTCGTTGAGCAGGATAGCCGCCAGTTCCGAGCGGTCGATCTCCAGCCCGGCGTTGATGACGGCGTAGACGAAGCCGGACTCGGCGCGCTGGACGAAGGCGGCCTCGCTGTTAATTTCGTCGGCCATCCGGACAGGCACATGAACCGACGCGACCTGGCCGTTGTAGTCGAAGGCGCGCTGGCGGAAGCCCATTTGCCAGATTTGGCGCAAGGTGGTCTTGCTGCGGATCAGCCCTTGATCCTCGTAACGCAGGCAGAGTTCTTCGAGCAGATCGTCGGTCGTGCGCCCGCTCGGGTTTTCGCTCAGTTCACGGTAGATATCGCGCAGCACATCGCGGCGCGTATTGAAATCGACGGACGTCATCTTCAGGCGGTTGAAGATCTGCTTATACTGATTGCGCAGCGTCGGGGGCGTGGGCGTAAGGTCAAGCGACTGGACAGCGGCGGCGATGGGCCGGCGAGGAGCGCTGTCCTGCCCGTTGGTGTGCGCGGACGCGTCCCAGGGATGTAGATCGGCGTCGTTGGGCAATGTGAAGTCTTTGGGTGCGACGTAAAGCTGCATATCCTTGACAAAGAGACTGATGAGGTCGGCGTTGTACTCCAGCCAGTTCTTGAACTGGGAATAGCCGAAATTCGCCTCGTTAAAGGCCGAATCCATGAGAAGCATGGTCTGCTTGAGCTTGGCGGCGAGGACGGGCAGCTCGGCGCGCTGGGCATGGACGGCAAGGGCTTTGCTCAACAGGCTGCGCGCGGTCTCGTCGTCCGGGCTGGCCGCGGTGTGGAGGATGTGCGGGTCGTGGACATCGCCTAGCACGGATTCCAGGTAGATGAACTCGTCGCACGCCTTGATCAAGAGGGGGTGGGTGACGTCGCGCGGGCCGATGCCGAGAGTGTAGCGGCTGTACTCGCGCAGCTTGGCGACCAACGGCCCGAAGTCGCTGTCGCCGGACACGATGACAAAGGTCTGGATCTGGCTGCGGGTGATGGCGGTTTCGAGCGCGTCGAGCGCCATGCGGATGTCGGCGCGATTCTTGCCGGCGCGCACGCTGTAGATCTGGATCAGGTCGACGGAGTTGTTCATCAACTCCTCGCGGTAATGGGAGAAACGGCTCCAGTCGCCATAGACCCGCTTGATCACCAGGGGGCCGCGGCTCTGCAGGTATTCCATGAGGGGCGTCAACTCGAAATCCAGAAACTCCTGCTCCGCCCATAGGGCGATATTCTCGAAATCGATAAACACGGCAATTTGGTTACTCATAAGAGTCTCCTTAAAGCTGAAAGCGGGTGACTTTACCTGGGATCATATCATATTGCGCCTGAAATACGTACGGACTCATCGGTTGCGGCAAGAAATTCAAACGTTTCGCTAATGTTCGCCATATAGTCTGCTTACGGGCAAGTAGTACACTGATTAGGAAAGCGAAATGACACATTGCACTTAACATGCGTTATGCAACGGACAGTTGTTTGATCTGGGAGGACAGAGACAATTATGGGCAAAATTATCGGTATCGACCTGGGTACGACCAACAGCGTCGTCGCGGTCATGGAAGGCGGCAATTCGACGATCATCGCCAACGCCGAGGGTGCGCGCACCACGCCGTCGGTGGTCGCCTTCACCAAGGGCGGCGATCGCCTTGTGGGCGTGACCGCCAAGCGGCAGGCTGTGGTCAACCCGGAAAATACTGTTTACTCGGTAAAGCGCTTGATGGGCCGCCGCTTCGACGAGCCTGAGACGAAGAAGACGATGGAGATGGTCTCGTATGAGATCGTAGAAGGTCCGCATCAGGACGCGCGCGTCTCCATCCCGATTAAGAACAAGGTCTATACGCCGCAGGAAATCAGCGCCATGATCTTGGGCAAGCTCAAGCGGGACGCCGAGTCTTACTTGGGCGAAGAGGTGAAGCAGGCGGTGATCACGGTGCCGGCCTACTTCAACGACAGCCAGCGCCAGGCGACCAAAGACGCCGGGCAGATCGCGGGCCTGGAGGTGTTGCGCATCATCAACGAGCCGACAGCGGCCGCGGTGGCCTATGGGCTGGACAAGAAGAGCGATGAGACGATCCTGGTCTTCGACCTGGGCGGCGGCACCTTCGACGTGTCGGTGCTCGAGGTCGGCGACGGCGTGATCGAGGTCAAGGCGACCAACGGCGATACGCACCTGGGCGGCGACGACTGGGATGAGCGCGTGGTCCACTGGCTGATCGAGGAATTCAAGAAGGAGCAGGGCCTTGACCTGAGCCAGGATCGCCAAGCGTTGCAGCGTCTGCGCGAGGCGGCGGAGAAGGCGAAGATCGAACTGACGTCGACGCCGCAGACCGAGGTCAACCTACCCTTCATCACGGCAGACAGCACGGGGCCGAAGCACTTGGTTGTGACGCTAACGCGCAGCAAATTTGAGCAGCTTACGGCGGACCTGGTGGAGCGCTGCAAGCAGCCCTTCCGCAGTGCGCTGAAGGACGCGGGCATTCAGGCCAGCCAGTTGGATGAAGTCGTGCTGGTCGGCGGTTCGACTCGCATGCCGATGATCCAGGAGTTGGTGCGCTCGTTGACGGGCAAGGAGCCGCACAAGGGCGTCAACCCGGACGAGGTTGTGGCCGCAGGCGCGGCGCTGCAGGCCGGCGTGTTGGCGGGCGAGGTGAGCGACTTGCTCCTGTTGGATGTTACGCCGCTCAGCCTGGGCTTGGAGACGTTGGGTTCGGTGATGACGGTTCTGATCCCGCGCAACACCACGATCCCGACCAAGAAGACCGAGGTCTTTAGCACCGCGGCCGACAACCAAACGGCGGTCGACATTCACATCTTGCAGGGCGAGCGCCCGATGGCGAATCAGAACAAGACGTTGGGCAACTTCCGCCTCGATGGGATTCCGCCGGCGCCGCGTGGCGTGCCGCAGATCGAGGTGACCTTCGACATCGACGCCAACGGCATCCTGAACGTGGTCGCCAAGGACAAGGCCACGGGCAAGGAGCAGTCGGTCAAGATCACCGCTTCGACCAATCTGTCGACGGATGAGGTCGATCGCCTGGTGCGCGAGGCCAAGTCGCACGAGTCCGAGGACAAGATGGCCCGCGAACTGGCGGAGGCGCGCAACAACGCCGATAACCTGGTCTATGTGACTGAGAAATCGCTGCAAGACCTGGGCGACAAGGTGCCGGTGACCGACCGCGGCAAGATTGAAGAGACCATCGAGGAACTGAAGCAGGCCATCAACGGCAGCGACCTGAACCGCATCCGCCAGTTGACTGAGCAACTGCAGCAAGCCAGCCATGCGCTGACCCAGCAGATGTACCAGCAGCAGACCGGCGCTAATGGGGGCGGCCCGGCAGAGGGCGGCCCGGAACCCGGCGGCGAAGAGGATGTGGTCGAAGGAGAGTATCGCCAGGTCTAGGCGCAGCCAATATCTAGGCGTAAGGGCGACAAGGATTGCATGGCAAGTCGGCGGGCGGGGCATATCCCCGCCCGTTTGACTACTGCGACCATCAGGCGGGCTAGGCCCGCTAGCAGGATAGACGATGAGCTACTATTATGACCCAACCGGACGGCGTCGCGCGGCGTTAATGCGCCAACAGGCGTTGCGCCAGGAAGCGATGCGCCAACAGGCAATGCGTGATGAGCAGCGGCAGCGCATGCCCACGCTCGACGATTACGTTGCGTTGCAGAAGGCGCATGAGGAACTGCAAGACGCGTACGAGCGTCAGGGCAAGGAAGCGGCCAAGTTGCAGCAAGAGCTTCAGATCAAAAACGAAGCCCTGCACCGGCAGAGCGCCGACTTAAAGAACCTGGAAGCTGAATTGGTCTGGGCTAGGGCGGCGGTGCAGCAGCAGGAGCAGGAGCAGACTGAAGAGTCGCAGGAGAACTGGGCCGAGCGTTATGCCCGCCTGCAGGCGGAAGTCGAGAACCTGCGCAAGCGTTGGGAGCAGCGTTTTGCCACGGATACGGCGGAAGCGCGCCATCGCATTCTTCTCGACATGCTGCCGCTGGCGGACCATCTGGAAATGGCGCTGCGGCATGCCGGAGCAGAGGGCGCGGACGATTTTGTCGCCAGCGTTGAGGCGATCCACCGCGCGTTTCTCGATGCGCTGAAACGCTATGATGTGACGCCCATCGACGCGCTGGGGCAGCCCTTCGACCCGGCGCTGCATGAGGCAGTGGGCCAAATCCGCAGGGAAGATACGCCTCCAGGCGCGGTTGCCGAGGTCGTGCAGACCGGCTACCGGGAGGGCGACCGGTTGCTGCGCCCGGCGCGCGTGTTGGTCAACCAGGGCGAGCATGCGACAGGACAAAAGGCGGAGGTCTAGCCTATGGAATATCGGGATTATTACAAGATTTTAGGCGTCTCGAAAAACGCCGACGAAAAAGAGATCAAGCGCGCCTTCCGCAAGCTGGCCCAGCAGTATCACCCGGACAAGAATCCCGGCGATTCACAGGCTGAGACCAAGTTCAAGGAGATCAACGAGGCGTATACCGTTCTCTCCGATCCGGATAAGCGCAGCAAGTACGACCGCTTCGGCTCGCAGTGGGAGCAGTATGCGCGCACCGGCGGGCGACCGGAGGACTTCGACTGGGGCCGGTGGGCGGGAAGCCCAGGCGGCGGCGGATCCTATACGCGCACGGTGACGCCGGAGGAGTTCGAGCAGATGTTCGGCGGCCTCGGCGGCGGCGGAGGCTTTTCCAGCTTCTTCGATGCGCTCTTCGGCGGCGGCCTCGGCGGGCGGCCTGGCGCGCAGTATCGCCAGCCGCGCTCGGACGCGCAACCCGGCTTCGGCTTTGACCCGCGCATGGCGCAGCAGCCGGCGCGTACGGAAGTGCCCGTCGACATCACGCTGGAGGAAGCGTTCCACGGCTCGACGCGTGTGCTGCAGGCAGAGGGCGGCAAACGTATGGAGGTCAACATCCCGCGTGGGGTGAAGACCGGCTCCAAGGTGCGCATGCGCGGCGGCGCCGACCAGGGCGACATCTACCTGAAGATCAATGTGTTGCCGCACGAACGATTCACGCGCGAGGGCGACGACCTGCGCACTACCGTGCCGGTGGACCTGTATACCGCGGTGTTGGGCGGGGAGGTGCAGGCGCCGACGCTGGAAGGCGGGGTGATGTTGACCATTCCCGCGGGGACGCAGAACGGGCGCACCTTCCGGCTGCGCGGGCAGGGCATGCCGCATCTGCGCAACCCGGACCAGCGCGGCGATCTGCTCGCCGCGGTACAGGTGACGCTGCCGGTAACGCTCAACGAGCGCGAGCGCAAGCTTTTCGAAGAGCTGCGCAGCCTGCGTTAGCCGCGGTAGAACGGACCATGTAGGGGCAGGCATTGCGCCTGCCCTTTTTGTTTGGAGCAGGCAGATGGACATGCGTCACGAGCCACGAGTCGGGCTTTATCTGTCAGACCGAATGGGCTGGGCTAGTCGCCGGCGCGGAGCCTGGCGATGACGGCGTTGATGTCGGCGGCAAGCTGCGCGCCTGGCTCGACGAGAGTGAGGGCCGTTTCGAGGTCTGCGATGGCGGCAGCGCTATCTCCAACTTCTGCATAAGCCAGGCCGCGATGGTAATAAGCCTGAACATAGGCGGGCATCTGCCTTAGCAACTCCGTATAGTCCCGGATGGCGGCGGCGTAATCGCCGAGGGCGGCATGGGCCAGGCCGCGCTGGTAGTAGGCCCAGCGCTCGCGGGGGTTGTTAAGAATGGCTTCGTCGAAGTCGACAACGGCAGTCGCGTAATCGCCACGAGCAGCGTAAGCCATGCCGCGATGGTAATAGGCCGACGCATAGCTGGGATGGAGCCGGAGAGCCTCGGTAAGGTCGACGATAGCGGTTCCAGATTCGCTTAGTTTGGCGTGGGCAAGGCCGCGGCGATAAAACGCCTTGGCAAAGTCGGGATCGAGTTGGATGGCTTGATCGTAGTCTAGAATGGCGTTGTCGTATTGGCCGAGGCCAGCGTAAGCAAGCCCGCGGCGGAAGCAGGCTTCGGCATCGTTCGGGCGGAGCCGTATGGCTGCGGTGAAGTCGTCGATAGCGGCGCCGAGTTCGTGACGGTCGAGGATGCTGGTGTCGAGCATGTAGTAAGCCCCGGCGGCGGTATAATGGGCGAAGCCGCGTTGCAGATAGGCTTCGGCATAGGCGGGAGCGAGGCGTATGGCTTCGTCGTAGTCCTTGAAGGCTTCTTCGTACTGGCGTAGCGCTCGTTGGGCGATGCCCCTGGCAAGGTAGGGGCGCGGGTCGTCGGGGCTGCTGTGCATGGCGTTGAGGCGAATGGCTGCGGCGAAGTCCTCGACTGCCTTGCGCAGATCGCCGGTGTTCACGTAGGCGACAATCGCACCGTAGTCGGTGACGAGCCACGGCCCGCCGGACCCCTTTCCGGTGTGGAAGGCGGCCAGTCGGAAATAGGCGAGGCCGCGGTTGTAATAGGCATCGGCCTTGCTAGGCTTGATGCGGATGACCTCGTTGTAATCGTGGAACGCCGCTTCGATATCTCGATAGTTAGCGGCGTTGTGGCTTGGGGTGGCAAAGTCGACGTTGGCGACGCCGCGGCTGAAGTAGGCGTTGGCGCGACCGGAGAGCGCGTCGATGTTGACCGGATCGAGACGAATGGCTTCGTCGAAATGCGCAATGGCCGTGTCGAAGTCGCCGGCAAGGTAGTAGAGCGCGCCCTGCGCAGTATGCGCTTCGGGATCGTAGCGGGAAGGGCCTTCGGCTCCTGACCACGCGGGGACAGGCTGACAGGCGGTGAGCGCTGTCAGAATGAAGGCCAGGATAAGATTCAACAAACGCCGGGAGAGGGTCATGGCGGATGCTCCTTGGCCTAGACTAATCGACGGTTCATTCGTGCTGATCGTCAATTATCGCGCAATTCAGCCGTGTTGGATCAGGGAAATTCGCGCCATGTAGGCTTGGACGAAGGCGGTCGTTTACAACCAGATTCGCATACGCGACACTAACACAGGGCAAGCGTGATTCTTATGTCACGCGGGTATGCTGAGAGGAGATTGTGGGATTCATACTGCCTTCCAGAGAACAGCGGTTTTCCGGAAGGATGCCACCAACTAGAATTTGAGGAGGAGAGGCAGCTTATGCGGCCCGATAAGATGACACAAAAACTGCACGAGGCGATGCAGCAGGCGCAGAGCCTCGCTGAGCAGTACAACCATGCGACGGTAGACCCGGAACACCTGCTTCTTGCCCTGTTGGCGCAAGAAGGGGGCGTCGTGCCTGCGGTGCTGAACAAAATCGGCACGGACACGGCCATGTTGCTCCAGAGTGTGGAGCAAGCGCTGTCCGCCAAGCCGCGCGCCACCGGCGCCGCTGCCGAAGTGCGCCAGGGTCGCGAGATCGTCGCCGTGTTGCGCGAGGCGCAAGAGATCGCCGGCGCCATGAAGGACGAGTACGTTTCGACCGAGCACGTGTTGATGGCGATGGCATCAATTGCGGGCAAGGCGCGCGACCTGTTGGCGCGTCACGGCGTGGACTACAACGCCATCATGCAGGCGTTGGCCGGCATCCGCGGCAGCCAGCGCGTCACGACCGACACGCCCGAAGCCCAGTATGAGGCGCTGGCGAAGTATGGCCGCGACCTGACGGAGGACGCGCGCAAAGGCAGGCTCGACCCGGTCATCGGCCGCGACGAGGAGATCCGGCGCGTGGTGCAAATTCTCAGCCGGCGCACCAAGAACAACCCGGTGCTGATCGGGGAACCGGGCGTAGGTAAGACCGCTATCGTCGAGGGGTTGGCGCAGCGCATTGTCAAAGGCGATGTGCCCGCCGGGCTGCGCGACAAGCGGCTGGTGGCGCTCGATATCGGCGCATTGGTAGCCGGAGCTAAGTATCGCGGCGAGTTCGAGGAACGGCTCAAGGCGGTGCTGAAGGAAATCAGCGACTCGGTTGGGCAGATCATCCTGTTCATCGACGAGATGCATACCCTGGTCGGCGCGGGCGCAGCCGAGGGCGCAATGGACGCGTCCAACATGCTTAAGCCGATGCTGGCGCGCGGCGAACTGCACGCCATCGGCGCCACGACGCTCGACGAGTATCGCAAGCATATCGAGAAGGACGCCGCGCTGGAGCGCCGCTTCCAGCCCGTGTTCGTGGACGAGCCTTCCGTGGAGGACACGATCAGCATCTTGCGCGGGCTGAAGGGCGCGTATGAGAGCCATCACGGCGTGCGCATCACGGACGGCGCTACCATCGCTGCGGCGACGTTGAGCCATCGCTACATCACCGACCGCTTCTTGCCGGACAAGGCGATCGACCTAATCGACGAGGCGGCGAGCCGCCTGCGCATGCAGATCGACTCTAAGCCGCAGGAACTGGACGAGATCGACCGCCAGGTGATGCAGTTGGAGATCGAGCGCGAGGCCCTGAAGAAGGAGAAGGACGAGCCGAGCAAGCAGCGACTCGCCGCGCTGGAGGAAGAACTAGCGAACCTGAAGGAATCCAGCGCTCAGTTGACGAGCCGCTGGCAGGCGGAGCGCGACACCATCGCGCGCGTGCGCGATTTGAAGCAGCAGATCGAGCGCGTGCACGTTCAGATCGAGCAGGCCGAGCGCGACTACAACCTGGAGCAAGCGGCGCAATTGCGCTATGGCACGTTGCGCCAATTGGAGCAGGAGTTGGCCCAGGCCGAGGAACGCGTGCGCATGGCGCAGGCCAGCGGCGCGCTCCTGAAGGAAGAGGTGGATAGCGAAGAGATCGCCACAGTCGTGAGCAAGTGGACGGGCATTCCGGTCGCCAAGCTGATGGAGGGCGAGCGCGCCAAACTCGTGCGTATGGAGGAGGAGATTCACAAGCGTGTCGTCGGCCAAGATGAGGCCGTGTCCGTGGTGGCCTCCGCCATCCGCCGCAGCCGCGCCGGCCTGCAAGACCCCAACCGGCCCATCGGCAGCTTCATCTTCCTGGGGCCGACGGGCGTGGGCAAGACCGAGTTGGCGCGGGCATTGGCCGAGTTCCTGTTCGACGACGAACAGAGCATGGTGCGCATCGACATGAGCGAGTACCAGGAGCGGCATACCGTCGCCCGGCTGATCGGCGCGCCGCCCGGCTACGTCGGCTATGACGAAGGCGGGCAACTGACCGAAGCCGTGCGCCGCCGACCCTATTCGGTGGTGCTCTTCGACGAGATCGAGAAGGCGCATCCGGAGGTCTTTAACACGCTGTTGCAGGTGCTCGACGACGGGCGCATGACCGACGGTCAAGGCCGTACCGTCGACTTCCGCAACACGATCATCATCATGACCAGCAACCTGGGCAGCCAGTACATTCTGGACGTGGCGGGCGTCGACGAGGAAGTGGAGCGCCGCGTGCGCGAGGTGCTGCACACGCATTTCCGCCCCGAGTTCCTGAATCGTGTGGACGAGATTGTCATCTTCCACGCCCTGCACAAGGAGCAATTGAAGCAGATCGTGGAGATCCAGCTCGAACGGCTGCGCAAGCTGTTGGCTGACCGTGGGATGACGCTTGAACTGACCGATAGCGCCAAGACGCTGCTGGTGGACGAGGGCTACGACCCGGCCTATGGCGCCCGACCGTTGAAGCGGGTGATCCAGCATCGTATCGCCGACCCGCTAGCCGCCAAGATTTTGCAGGGCGACTTGCTGGAGGGCGAGCATGTAGTGGTCGATGTCGTGAACGGCGAATTGCAGTTCACGGGCGTGGAAGTGCTCGAGGCGTAGCGGCCGCGTTGGGGTAGTGTAGACAAAACACTAACGCTGCGCTTATAACGGTCTAACGTGTTGTGACTATACTGAAGATATGAAAGCTTGATGGGCGGGCCTGAGCGCTCTCGCAGAAGCCCGCCCGATTCATCCCGACTGAAGCGTAAAACATAGGTAATCGAAGTCTGATGTACAGGAGGATGACCAATGGCAAGTTTGATGAGATGGGACCCCTTCCGCGAAATGACGACCATGCGAGAGATGATGGACCGCGCTTTCGATGAAGCGTTTTTCGACACCCCGCGGCTGTGGTCGCGGCGGCTGGAGGATTTCCCGGTAGCATTGGACGTCGCCGAGGATCAGGAATCCTACATGGTCAAGGCGTCCATTCCGGGCGTAGACCCCAACGATGTTGAGATCACGCTGACCGATAATATGTTGACGATCAAGGGCGAGGTGAAGGAAGAGAAGGACGTGGAGGAGCGCAACTATCACCTGCGCGAGCGCCGTTTCGGCAGCTTCACCCGCAGCGTAACGCTGCCTCTGCCCGTCGACGCAGACAAGGTCGAAGCGACACATGAGAACGGCGTACTGTCGCTGCGCCTGCCCAAGACCGAGGCGGTCAAGCCGAAGAAGATCTCGGTCAAGAAGATGATCACCGGCAACTAGGGCGTCACGAGTCATGTAGAGGGTTGTGTATCGCTAGCCTGGGTGACTGAGAGGGTCAGACACCGAGCTTCGTTAAGAGGCTCGGTGTCTTTTGTATTGGCGTGTATTGGAAGCTTAGCCGTCGGTGATGACCGCGCCGTCTTCGATGACCAGCGGCCCCGCGCCGTCGTTGACGAGGCGAACCGCTCCCCTGATGGCGACGTTGCGGCCGAAGCGGACGTCGCCCTCCACCGTCAGCGACGTGCATTCGATCAGCGATGGCGCGCCGTGAGGGAAGCGACGGCGCAGGTCGTCGATCATGCCGTAATAGCGGTCGTCCAGCTTGACGAGCGGCGGCCGGTGCAGCGGGTAAGTGTGGCGCGCCGGCGACAGGCGCAGATGGCATTCCTCGGTCAACTCATACACGTCTGACCAGAGAACAAGCAGGTCGTTGTTTTTCTTGACCGGCACGAAGCGCATACGCGGCACGCGCAGGGCCTGCGCGCCCTCGAATAGGGCAATGGCCGACCCCATAGCAGTCTCCAACTGGTAGACGCGCGGCGACTCCGGATCGGTGGGGTCGACGGTCTTCTCGTTGCGGATCAGCGGCAGTTCGAGCTTGCCCCCGCGGCGGCGCATGACTTCGTAGACCGTGGGAAGGTGCAGCCAGAGATTATTGGTATTGAAGTAGCGGTAGCGATTGATGTCCTGGAACATCTCGCGCTCTTCGGGCGGACACTGCGACAGCTCGCGCAGGATTAGCTGTCCGTCCGGGCGGACGCTGAGGTGGCCGCCCTTGTTGTCGGCCAGGGTGCGGTTGGCGACTTCCATGAGGAAGGGGATGCGCTCGGCGGCCAGATAGCCCAGGATGCGCGTGTCCAGCAGCGCGCCCAGGTTGTCCGAGTTGCTGACGAAGAGGTATTCATAGCCGGCGTTGAGCATGGCGTCGAGCATGCCGCTGGTGATGAGCGACACGTAGATGTCGCCGTGGCCAGGCGGGCACCATTCCTTTTCAGGGTCGGCGGGCCAGGCGGCGGGCTGCAGCGTTTTCTTGTCGATCTTGGGCTTCCAGTGCTGCACAAAGTCGACCGGTATATCCTGGCGGAAGTCAGAATAGCGGGCGAGCGCGGCTTCGGTGGCGGGCCGCGTGCTGACGCTGTTCATCAGCACGAGCGGCAGACGGATGCCTGCGGTCCGGCGCATGTGCAGCGTCTGGCGCACGATGACGTCGAGGAAGGTCAGTTCGCCTTTGACCGGCAGGAGGGATTTGGGCCCGCTCATGCCCATGCTCGTGCCCAGGCCGCCGTTGAGCTTGAGGATCACGGTGCGGTCGAGCGCGTCGGCGCCGGCTGTTTCGTACCGTTTGCTGAGTTCTTCATAGCTGGGCAGCGCGCGCACGGGCAGGGCTTCCCGGCGGTCGATGTAGCCGGTGGCGCCGGCCAGCAACCGGTCATAGTAGAAGTGAAAAATGTCGATCGCCAACTCCGGCTGGCCCGCGGCACGCATCTTGGCTGCGAACTGCTCGAAATAGCTGGGGCGAGCCGTCAGTTGGCGGCCTTGTATTCTGGGACCCTGGTATTGATCCATATGTTGCACACTCCGACATGCACACGGGCGGGCGCAAGCCCCGCTCCTACCATCCCACGGCGCAGCCGTCGCTGCGCGGCTCGCTGCCGGCGGTGAGGACGCCGGTTTCCGGGTCGCGCAGAATGATCTGGCCCATGCCGAAAACGGTGCGTCTGAAGCCGTCGATGGGCGCCAGGCGATGGCCGCGGCGCGTCAACTCTGCCAGCACGGCAAAGTCCCACCCCTCTTCGATCTCGATCAGGCCGCCCGGGTCGAGCGCGCCCACGCCGTTGCC
>Ga0334890_1003258_pt1 | contig 16705 bp, 18 predicted proteins | sample GraSluR1_MG_3_FD_207220 | JGI IMG/M metagenome (GOLD analysis project Ga0334890, IMG submission 207220) | Sludge microbial communities from methane-producing bioreactor in Wageningen University, Netherlands - Granular Sludge_31_08-R1 | ecosystem: Engineered > Bioreactor > Anaerobic >... | reverse complement strand
TTAATCAAGATACTGATGTCGAAAGTTTACTGCCTTGGAATTATCAAGCATAAAAACCAAATAAACCAAACTCTGATTGAATTATCAGGGTTTTTATTTTGTCAAGGTACCTACCGTTTGACGCTTACGATTAATTGATTGTACGAATCATAAGTAAACGTTTTTGTGATTAAAACTGACCCATCTTCGTAATACTGTTCAGTAACTATATTCCCTAAGCTATCGTATGTGTACCTATAGGCGATATCACAATAAGTATCAGAAGTAATATTATAAGTAATTTGTTTGATTCTAGTTGTATCACCATCATAAGAATAATTAAGATTGAACTCATGTATGTCGTCTCGCAAGAATTCAACTTCATCCAGTCTTCTTAGTCCATATTCTTCGTAGTTATAATCTTTTTTGATTGTTTTGTTACCATTATTAAACTCTGTATAATCATAATATTCAAAAGTAGTACCTTCTTGATGATTATAAACAGTGCTGGCTGTCTCTGATTCAAAATTAAAAGTGATTCCAGAAAGATTATTCTCACTATCATAGCTATATACTATTTCTTCATCTAAAGAGTTTGTTATCCTTTCAAGATTACCATTAAAATCATATTCATAGTATTCAAATATACCATTAACAACATCTTCACATATTGCTAATCTTCCATATGAATCATAACTATATGTAAATCGTAACTGATTTGAAAACAGACTATCTGTGTAATAAATGTTTTCAATTTGATCATCTTCATTGTATGTAAAAGTAATTTTGTCCCCATTACCATATGTTTGGTCTTCTATTCGATTTGTTTCCTTACCGTTTTCTGTCACATATGTATATGTCATAATCGAGTTTCCATTTACTTGTATATAATCAATTCTTCCAGCAGAATCATAGTGTAGATAGTACGAAAAATCTGTATCTAGTTCAATTTCAACTAGTCTATTCATATCATCATAAACATATTTAACATAAGGTGTTGTTGAGGATAATGAACTGCCAATATATACCCTATACAAGTTGCCATCATCATAATACTCATATTGAGTCTTAACATATTTTGCATTTCTAATATATTCTAATAGGCCTGTCACATCATCTGTTGAATATGTAGTAGTCTTATTAAACTCATTTGTAGTTGTACTTACATATTGACTATTTATTGTATAAGTTGTACTAGTATCATAATAATCTATCCAATCACCATTAGAGTCTTTTCCAGAAATTGTCATGCCATCAACTTGCCCATAGTTATTGTAAGTAGGAGTTGATTTTATATTGTCTTTCACTAAGTATTCCAACTCGCCATTATTCTCGGATATACTTGTAATATTATTATTTTCATCCGTAACAGTATCAGGGATACCTGTTTCATCATTTGGATAGTGATATGTAAAAATTCTTCCATCTCCCATATCAATTTCAGTAATTCTGCCAAATTCATCATAATCATAAACAATTTCATCCTCTTGGAAAAATACAGTCAATCCATCAATTAGTATCTCACCTAATCCTTGATACTGAAACGATATTTTTACTTCATCATAATTAGTTGGAGCATCAAACTCGCCATAAACATATTGCCAACTATATATACTTTGATCAAAACATATCTCGTTCGATTGTACTACATTACTTCCATCGTAAAACTCCACATATATTCTTAATACTTTGTCTGGATCATAATTGGTGTTTCCTACTAATGGAGCTGAGTAAGTGTTTGCCCAACCGCCTATATAAAATGTACCACCATACACCGAAGTGAATTCAGCAGCATCAATGGTTTGAGAGACCTCTCTTATTTCGGTAGGAGAGCCTTCAATCCCTATTGAGTGCCCACTTAAAATAGTTTCAAATAGATTACTTATCTCATTATTTTGATCGTTAGTAAGGTAATAAGTAACATAACTAGTATTAACAGAGTTCCAGTATTTAGTTCCATCAAACTCAAAAGAAGCATTTTCAACAATGTTAATTCTTGAGTCATTAATTCCTGAGACAATTCTTATATTGTCAAAATATACACCTCCATATGAATGATTATGCAATTTAATTGTGATTTGTGTATTATCATTTTCAATATTAATTGGTACATATACTTCTTGCCAACCCGAATTAGATTCAAGAGGATCAGAATTGACATTATCAACGCTTATATAGGCTCCGGTATCACTAGATGAGTTATTCTTAACCACTGCTACTAAACTATAAACACCTTTATCAAGCGTAATATTTTGATACATATATCCACCTGTACTTGTATAGTGGTATGTATATAATGAATAATTTCCTAAGTATGAAGTCGTAGATTGACTTGGAGCGATGTATCCACTTGATTGCCAATAATCATTCGAGAAACTATTTTCAAAGCTATTATTTTCTACTGCATTGTAGTTCATTTTTTCTGGAACTGATTGGCTTAACAATTCATGATTTTGATAATAATTGTAATCAGTATAGGTTTCATTGAATATATCCCTATATTGATAATATACTGTGTTTGCGTTTCTATCAATTATATTTACTGTATGTCCGTATTCATCAAACTTATATATGACAAAATCATCTGTGTGGTCAGTTATTATTGTTTGCCTAAATGAATAGTCATATGTTATCTCACTATATTGTTCTGTATTAAAAAAACTACTAACTTTCGTTACTTTATCATTACCAAGTTCATAGTAATATATTACTTTTTCGCCATTTGTAATATAAGCCATATATAATCTGTTGTTCATATAGCTATATTTAACAGAATCATATACATCATTTGTCTCATCTTCATCATAGTTTAAATAGTGTCTAATCTCATATGGATTATTACCATATGTATATTTGTATTCTGCTTTTTCTAGATAATCACCATTTGCCATATTTGGATCATTCGCTTCAATAGCTGCGGTTCTAAGCAATATATAATCTAATCTATCATTCGTATCATAGACAAACCTAAGATAGTTTTCAGAAGCATCTTTAACATAATCAATTAACTCTGGGTTATTTGAATCTCTTGCAATCAATGTATATATTAGTGAATACTCAGTATTACTTATCTTATATAGGTACCCAGTCGACAAACTAAAATGATACTTAGTAGCTCCATCATATATTGTAGAATCATCTAATGATGAATAAATATATTTTTGAACTAGAATTTTACCTGAACCATCTTCGCTAACATAACAATCTGTACTGTAAGGCGAACTAACATTATAACTTACAGGGCATACATCTAATTCGTGATAATACGTTTTGTTACCAGTATAATCAACAGTATAATACTTATCTACATCGTTGTCATAATCTAATATCGTATTATAACTAGGATTCCAACCATCTCCATACCCATTATTAGTGTATCTATATTGATTTGAAAAGGCAAAATCTAATGTCAATGTTTGTTTGTCTGTTATAAAACTAAAATCATTTCTTATAAACGTTAAATATCCCGTATAATCAGAAATATATCCAGTTCCAACAGTTCCTACATCTTGTGAGTTGTATGTCCAAAAGTCCTTAATTCCGTTACTATATGTATATCCCACTTCTAACTTAGGGCTTAATGTATTAGCAGTGTTATTTGAGTGAAAAATGATGTATCCATCTTCAGACTCATCTAATCTTCTTAATTCAATACTTCTTTCAGAATCTCCATTATCAACCCATTTTTCAAAGACATAAGTTAAATCAAATGAATAGGTTCTTGAATCACCGTATGCATACATAACGTTTTCATAATCAATCTCTCTTGATTCAGTAACGTCCTGTAACTCAGCATTTATACCACTATATAAATATGTTGATTTAACTTCTTTAGCAACAACCGTACCATCATTAACTATATTATTATCGTAAGAATTTAATGTTAAATGAGCATAATCAACTTTGATATCATCAGGTAATACGGTTAAGTCAAATTCCATATATGATCTATAATAATATGAGAAGTAATCATACAGTCCTACTTTTAAATAATTATTGTTAGATGAGTTAGAGTGCCATACATATTTGTCTTGAATCATACTCGTACCATTATCAAATGATAAAGATGGATCAATAGCAACAGGATATGAAGCATTACATAGAAAATCATCATTCGGAGTAACAACAATTTGATATTCATCTTTTTTTAATTCAAGAACAAATATCTGTACATCTTCTGATATATCTCCATTATTATCTATCATATATAACGAATCAAAAGACATTACTATTTCATTCGATTCATTAACAAACACATAATTACCATCTGACTCTTCAACTAAGCTAAGATTCTTTAAGTTATAAGTAAAACTCATTGAAAAGTTTTCTATATACTTTTCTAGAACTATATTTTCTTTAAGAGTTGTACCATTTAGGATATACTCTAAATCGACATTAGTTTGGATGTTTTCATATAGTACTGATTGATTTATTCCATCTAAATCTTTCATGCTTTCAGCTGTTGATTCAGCAACTTCATATGAGATATCTGTTTTTTCTATTGAGTCTACAGACCAATCAATTTCATAATCTCCTAAAGTGAGTTTAAACTTCTTGTTATCATCAATACTGTTTGGAAACTTAATTTTGAATTTGTTAGATTTATTCATAACACTATCAGTCTCCGAGTCTTGTGTTAATGAATTATCAATTTCTATCCATTCTCCATTATCATTGTAATGGACATTACTATCATAGACAGCTAACACATAAGTTCCATCTACTCTTCTGAACGTTTTTGTGTCAGCTGTTCTTTCTGAAACAACCTCAGTCGACAAATCAATACTTGATATATCGAAATCTATATCAGTAGTTGTTGGATAATCAATAGTATCATCTACATATTCGCTATCCTCAAACATACTATTATCTAATGCGTAAACTTTTTTTGTGTTCTGTGGTATCACACTAGCAGCTACCATAAATACACACATCATTACTGTAAAAATTTTCTTTATCATTTTTCTTCTCCGTTTCGTATAATGTTTTTAGACACACATTTTACATGCGCATTATATTACGTTTAATTTCTTACAACACAATACTGACTTGGTCTATCTGGACCATCAGCTTTGCTTCTATTATTCTCCCAGTGCAATGGTTGTAAGTTACTTATGTTGTTACTACCATTTCTACTTACTGGAATAATATGATCAATTTCCCAACCATATCTCGTTTGCATACCATATGAAGCTTTTGCTATTGTCGCTCCGCATTTATCTTTTCTTTTTTGACTAGCATCTACTCCACTGATAGGTTGAGCTTTTTCCCAAACCTGGTTTATAAGTGTCCTTGAAAAATCCATAAAGTTTTCTCCCCTCTACATTAAGTTTTTCTGTTTATCATTGAGTTAATAAACTCTTAAGATTTGTTAGTATTTCGTAACTCTTAGTATGGGAGCTTTTTGAAACAACATAGTCACTCTTTTTTATGTCTGTGAGTTTCTCATCATACCATTCAAGCAAATACTCTACTAAAATAATTAATATCCTCTTATTCTTGGGATATTCTATGGTTAACAACTTACTTGCATAACTTTTTATAAAATAGTCATTAGTGTAGTGACAAATTGTTTGAGATAATCCCTCAAATTCAATTTCTACTATTTCCTCAATTGTCATTTTCATAATAATCTTTAAAAATGAAAAATAAAACGCGAAAACGTAGATAATAATCTACTGTTTTCTTTCTTGTATGTTATTACTGCGAATCAATTACAACTTCTTCGTACTCTACATCATCAAATCCATTCTCACATAAGTCTAGTTGAGTTGAAAAAGCAAAAGCGAAAAATCCACATAATAAGATAGCAAGAATTGCTATTCTCTTTTTCATTTTTGCCTCCTTACATCTTTATGTTATAATAAAAATGTAAGAGAAAACATGCCCTGTAGATACCTATTTTAGAGAAAGTGAGATTTTTTTTGTTTATGTATAGAAAAAGAGTTAGGGATATGGAACACTTAGATACTATAAGAAAGAAAAAGAATATTACTATTGCAAAATTATGTAAAGACATCTGTAATGTAAGGCAGTATAGTAAATATAAATCAGGTGAAAATAATATTAGTGAATTAAGACTAGTACAATTACTTGAAAGTATGAATGTTAGCACTCGAGATTTTTATTTCACTTTACATGAAAAAGATACTGAAGATTACAATAAAATAAAAGGCATATACAGCTCAATTGCTAATGGTAACTATTTAGAAGCTAAAAAAATGTTAGATGTAGATATAAACCAACCATTTTTATCGATTCAAAATACAAGGTTACTTGAATATTGCAGAATCAGATATTTGTATGATAGTAAAAAAAACTTACCCTTTTACACTGTCGACCTTATTAAGAAGCATATAAACGTCAGCGACATCTCAAAAACTGAAGTTTTCGATTTCGTTGATATTCTATTTTTGCTTCTATTAGCTAAAATTGAAGTTACTGTACATAAAACTGAAACTTTAGATATTTTAATAAAGATACTTAAGAATCCTGAAATGTTGTATTTCAGCCCTGAAAAAAGAGACTTAGTTGCTCCTATATATTCTAATGTTTGTGTTATGTTAGGAAAATTAGGGAGATATGAAGAAATGCTTGTTATAAACTCTCTCGGAATTGATTTTTGTAAGAATTACTCCTTCTCTAGATCACTTACAAAATTATATGAATGTAGAGCAATTGCACTCAATGATTTAGAACGCTTTTCTGAAACAGAAGAATTCATTGTGAAATGTTACGCTAACTCTTTAGCGAATGACACAGAAGACATGACTAAAAAATTATATATAAAACTTGTCAAAAAGTTCAATAAATCTCCTGTTGATTTATTGATGGAACATACAAAAAAATCTCATTTGTAATCAAAAATTTAAATCAATATGGCTTTATAACTTAACATTAAATATATTGGCTGACTCAAAAATCCTATTTTCAAAAAATTAGCCCCTCGTAAATTAAAGCTCCCACCGTACGGTACCCTTCAATAGGTCATTTTTCTATAGGGGGGGGAGGGGTACAACAGTGTTTTTCTAATATAAACGACGTTTTGATTACAGGCTTTATTTAATCAATTTGGTATATTTATCCCAATACAATTTACTAAGGCTTACACTCAAAATTTCATCGCAAACAAAAACAAGATAAATCTATGATCAGAAGTATCTTGTTTTCTTTTTATGCTTTTCTTATTCAATTAGTGTTTTTGGAAGATAAGCCGTAAATCTTGCATAAGCATAACCTTCACTTTCTACCAAGATTCCAAAATCGTGCTCATCACTTGTTACGAAAATGCAATGATATACATCTTTTGCATCACACCACATAATGTCTCTATTTTCGTAAATGAATCCATAATCATCAAGAGGTTCATGTAAAAATGTTTCAAATAATCTTGGTTTGATTGTTACTACCTTTTCAATTACAAACTCATCCTGTGGAACAAGTTCATAGTCTGTTGCTTTTCTAATAAAGTTTACTTTCATTATTCAATCCTCCATGCTGTGTAAACTGATAGATGTGCGCAATCCCAAGTATCTAGGATTACACCATCGATACATACCGTGATGTGTTTTCTCATTTTAAGGATATAAGTTCCTTTAGGATAAATCTCTGTAAATTGGTGTCCTTTTACTCTTTTCTTTTCAGGTCCTATCTTTATGATAAGTCTTAGGTAGTTTTCTAAATACTTATACAAAAACTTTGTTTCTTTGTAATCTGTGAATCCCCATTCTCGTTTCTTACGATTGAGGTCTCTTCTACATTCCATATAGTCGGTGTTGGTTGCTGTTGCGATTGCTCTTACAACACAATCACCTACTAACTTTCCTTTTGAGTGAGCGTTATATTCTTTAAACATTTTTACTCCCACCCTTCGTTAAACCAGTTAGATAATTCTCTAGATGAGTGTGTTTCAAATAATGGAGTTTTAAAGTTATTCTTTTTACCATAAACTGTGTAGCATTTCTCGTTCCAACAACAATTGATTTGTGTTGTGAAAAGCGTGTCACCAGTTTCAATGTCTGCAAATCTGAAATCATCATATAAAGGTCCATCTAAAGGACAGTTATTTTTGAACCAAACATACATTGTTTCAAGGTTTACTTTTCCTTGTCCATTAATTTTCTTTACAATGTTTCCCATTCGCTTTGTTTTGTTTGCTAGGCTAGTCTCTTTACAAAACCAATCGTACCAACCTGCATTGCATTGTGTGTGGTAGTCTTTCCCTTCGAAATCTCCGTTATTAAATCTTTCGATCCATTCTCTTAATTTCATTTCCATTTTAAGTGCTCCTTTTCGTTTTTTTTGTTACACCATATATCACTCAAAGAGCACAAAATAGCAAGTTATATTTTCACTATAGTGAGTTATTTATCGGCTTTATTCCAGCAAACAGTTTCTTATCACCTTTTTGTAATTTTTCAGTTGCGATAAGGTATTCATCATCTGCAAAAGGTATATCCTCAATTACTTTAATCAATGAAGGTATATCTCTAGTGACTATAACCACTTCTCCTCTTAATTTCTTTTCTGAATAACCATACTCAAATACTGTCAACACATAACACTCAAACAATTTTCTATAGTCTAATAATAGAACTGTTCCAGCTATAAACCCTTTATAATCTTGGGTTAATCTTCCAATACATTTTCCTTTTGTTTTATCCTCACAAAAGTTGTTCATAAATAAAAGTGTATGTAAATCTAGTTTCTTTCTTGAAATATACTCGTTATCTTCAAACTCATCATATTTGTCAGTCCATTTTAAAGAATTCTTCATCTTTACTCTCCAATCTTCTTTCTATTAGTTCTAATTCTTCTTTCTTGTCACTATAATCCCTACCAAAATTGATTAGTAATAAGTACTTTGCACTATTCAAGTCTGGTGGATAGTGTTTTGTTGTTTTTACTATCTTTTGTTTCTTCTTACCAGCGTAGTTTTCCGCTTGGGTTTGTGTTTCTTCTCGATCATATCCCATTGCCTTTTTATAGATTGCTCCAATGAGATTCTCTTTCATTTCACTTTTACCTTTTTTAAACGCATATGCAAAATCAGGATGTTTGTTTTTTAGTTTCTGTAAGGTCTTTAATGAAATACCTAATTCTGTTGCGATTTTTTGTTGTGACACATTTCTCGAGGATAAATCTTTTACTATTTTAAGTTTTCTTTTTAAAATCCCTTGTTTTTCCCATCTCTCAAATGTATCTAATTGCTTGCTAATATTATCATCTCCTATTAGGTGGTGAAGCTATATACCACCCTTTCACCACTTTGATATTTTAGATTATACACCAACAACTAAGGTCTGCATAGGGTACACGTGTAGACATATTTTTATTGTTTAAACTTATCATAAATCACTATAAACAATATGTAATTACACTACTTTTAAATGCCTTTTGTACTGTTCTTATCACCGTTAACATAAATTATCGGTACTAGAAAATATATTAAGAAGTTATTTCTGTTCGATTTTTCTTTAATCCAGGTAAATTATCGAAAAGATAACAAAAGAAAAAAGACGAATAAACTTAATTACTCGTCAATATCTCAATTTTATCTTACCCGATTATCTTACCCGGTTATCTTACCCGGTATCTTGCCCGGTTATCTTACCCGGTTATCTTAAATTGGTCTAAAACCTATCCTTATCGAACAGTTCGATACTTTTGATTCTTAGAAGTAGGTTTATCAGGAATTGTCATTTCTAATTTATGGGAGTCTAATAAAGGTTTCAAATAAGTTTCTCTAAAATTATCTCTATGTTTAAGTTGAAGTTTATCCATCATTTCTTGAACACTCTTCGGATTCTTACAAAATTCTAATAATAACTCATGTTTTGATTTAGTAGTTTCCACAACCTCTTGAACTTTCTCATAATTAGTATTATACAAAGTAACTCTAAACTCATAGCTATCGGATTCAAATAAAGGTTTATAATCATCTGAATATGCGTTGTCAATTTTTTGCAATCCACTACCTCTTCGTTCCATAAAATCTAATCTGTGAAACAAATCAGCTATAATAGGATTCCTTCTTACTGATGAAATATTAAGTGATTTTAAATCTTGAATATTTCTTCCATCAAACATTCCACCTGGAGATACTATCTCTAATCTATTATCATACATATCAATATGTACTTCAGCACCTAATTGGCTATAATCCCTGTGAATAATTGCATTAACAACTGCTTCATGTACAGCTCTTTCAGGATAATCATAACTCTCAACTCTACCACTACCAGTTTTAACCCATGAGTGCTTTGAATTATTCTTCACAAACATCTTTGCATTTTCTAACTGCGATATTATATCTCCTTCATACTCTTTATCATCTAATGCATCTTTTGAGATAGAACCCTTTTGTAAACCACTCCATCTTGTACAAAAGACCCTTGATTGTCTTATTGGAGAGTGATCTGCAAACAAAACTCCACCATTGGATAAAATACCATTATCATTAAGTAATTTAAATGATTTTAAATCACGTGATAAATCTAACTCAATATCTAATGCGTTCTTAAACGTTGTTTTCAAATAGGTAAAACTTAAATCATCATACTTATAAGTAGAATTAATTGAGTCGTAAGATTGATTTAGGCCTTTCATTGCTAATTCACTTAATATGTGAGAAGGAGCAACTATAGACTGATTACCAGCTCTAATAAATGCTTGCTTAACACCATCTCCACTGTAGTAATAAGGAGTTTGCAAACCTGAACGCACATATACTCGAACTATAATTTTACCTGAATCATCATGAGTAGTTACATCAAATAATGGAAATGGTTCAATTCTTTCTTTTATCTTGTTTGTAATGAATGTAATTTCTTGTTCTACATCTGTTATTCCAACTACATTAGATTGATCATCAACTCCAAAAAAGATACTACCACCTATTCCATTAGCAAATGCACTAACTGTCTTTAACCAGGTTTTCACTTTTTTTCTTTCAACCTGTTTCTTAAACTCATATTCACTAACTTCTGCTAATAGCAATTCTTTAATATCCATAAGTCCACCTCAAATATGTTAATATTAGTATTTCAATTAATTGGTTTTTCAACACATAACTATTTTACCACAAGTATTAAGCTAATTTCTTTATAAATCAATGTATTTCTTAAATCATTCTAAAGCAATTCAATTATCAAATTTTCAATTTTCAAGATGATTATGCCTTTATTCAAGATAGTCGCATTAATCTAATATTCATTTATGATGTTATTTCTGTTCGATTTTTCTTTAATCCTGGTAAATTATCTACTAGTTTTTCAATAAAAGGTCTATCATCTTCTGCATCATTTTCGTTGTTAATGATTATATTAAGATTATTTATCATAGCACTCTTGATATATCGATATTTGTCTTTAATGGGCTCGTTATCACCATCTACCCAACCATTCTTATGAAGTTGATTTAAAGTATGCATAGTAGCATCTCGAACTTGTCTATTCGTATAATTATCTCTTAATTCAGTAAAGAACTCATTTAACATTTCAGTGATAGGATCATTAATATTCAATGCTCCTTGTAATATGAAGGATTTAAAAGATCTATCAAAATGAGAAGGTATAATAACTGGGGGTAAAACCCCTTTATCTTGAATCTTTAATCCTTCTTTTCTTTCAGTCTGACTCTGACTATGACTCTTACTCTGTTTACTTTCGTTAACAAATTGCGAACCGTTTTGAACTTGTTCCGTCAAATTGCTTTCATCTTGGTGCAAGTTGTTAACAGTTTCAACTGTATTTTTTTTGTCTATAAGATCCATTTCTTCATTTGATAATAACCAACCTTCTTCAAGGTATCTCACTTTCCTTCTTTTAGTAACTTTGTAATACTTTTTCTGTATTTCAACTGATGTAAGATAACCATTGTCATAAGATTCTTTATCAAACAAACCGTACTTTAATAGGATTTCTAATGCTTTAGTTACTCTATCTTCAGGACAGTTACATCCATCACTAATAAAGAACACTAAAAGTTCCTCATCATCAAATTGATAAGAATGACCTATAATCAATATTTCTGCTTGCATAAAGAAATAAACCGCTATTACATCTGGTCCATCCTTTATAATCGCTCTTCTCATAGCTACAGAACGAAAATGATTAACTTCTGTTCTAAAATACTCTATGCCATACTTAATCTTTGCTGGCATAGTTATTGTTCTCACTCTTATGTATATATTCTAAAAATGCTTCTTCTGTAACTCTCCATGAATTACCAATTTTGAAACCTTTAATCCTACCTTCTCTAATGTATTTAATTACAGTTACTCTAGTAATACCAAGCATCTCAATTAAATCATTTATTTTGTATATCTTTACCTTTTGCATTTATGTTGTTTCCTCCTAATAATATCTCACTCATCACCAACTCGCCTTTGTTTTGACTTCTTTGTAATGAATGATTATATAACTGTGTCGTTGAAATATCTTTATGTCTTAATATTTGCTTAGCTTGTTCTAAAGTTCCATGTCCATGTAACATTAAGTTAGTAGCTAAAGAATGTCTAAGACTATGAGTTGTATATCTTGAATCATCAATACCAATTCTTCGTATGAGTTCCTTAACAACTCTTCTAATTGTTCTGGTTGTAATTCGTTTACCGTAATAATTATGGTCATGATTGATGAAAAGTGCATCGCTCTCAGAATCTCTACTCATTAAATAATCCATTATAATTGCGTAGACTTCATTTGATAATCTAACATATTGATCTTTATCATCACGTCCTTTACCTTGAATGTATAATTTATAATCTCCACGAACATCCACCAAATCATTAACATTGGCTCTTTCAACTTCAATTGTTCTTAATCCTGTTGTTGCTAATAAAACAACGATTGTATAATTCCTTTTTCCTTCAATGTTAACTGCTAGTTCTTTTGCTTTATTGATTAACATCATCACTTCATTTACTGTAAAAGCGTTTCGTTTAAATGTTTGTTCAATCTTTACTCCTCTAACACCATTCATTATATTTTTATACACACCTTCAGATTCAAGATAAGTAAAGAAACCTCTTAAGACAACAATGATCTTCTGGATTGATGCAGACCTCACTCGTTTTGCTAAATACTCTTTATAACCTAAAATATCCATTTTATTTGGTAAATTAATAGAATTGGTCCATAAATACTTAGCAAATGCTTGTAAGGTTCTTTTATACGAATCCTTTGTAATTTCTTTTCTATCTAAAGTGTTGATGTATTCTTCAATATAATGATTAAAATCAATACTTATTGAATTCTTCATCAAAGTCAATCTTATCTCTATATTCTCGTTCAAAGTAATATAAATCATCCAATGAAATATCTAACACTTTCGCAATATCAGAAAAGATAATAAATGATACTTTACGACCACGATCACCTTTTTCAATCTTACTATAGTGTTGAAATGATATTCCGGCTATTCTAGCAGTTTTTCTTTGTGAATAACCTAACTTCTTTCTTGCTTCAATTAAAAAATATCTGTGCAAATTTGTTGCCTCCTTTTTTGTGATGATTATATTGTATCCTCTATTTCTTTGCGTTTTTAAAAACTGTTTTCAATTCACAGTATAATGCAAATAAAGTAGTTACATCTTTAAACACTTTCTTACACTCTTAAAAATCATCGAGTTTCACTCTTTATAGCAATTTTTAGTAAAACATCACTTGACGCAACTATCAAAAGTGCAAAATATTGCACTTTTTGACAAGTTTTACCCAATTTCATCCCAATTATAAAAAAGGTGCTATAATATTGTAGAAACTTAAAGAAAGTGCAGGTTACTACATGAACGATTTTGAAAAAGCATTAAAAAAATCAGGTAAATCTATAAAAGATATACCTGAAGAATCAAAAAGAATATTATCAAACTTTGGTAATGATATTAAAGAACTAGCTAAAAACACCAAAAAACACTACTACAACAACTATGTATATAAAGGAATTAATAGTTATTATAGAGAGAGTAAAGGTTTAACAATAAAAAAATTATCTGAACTATGTAATGATGTCAGCATAAGATCAATTAATAACTATGAAAGTGGAAAAACTGATGCTTCAGTTAAAAAACTCATGGAGATATCTAGAGTTCTAGATACTACTCCTGATATCTTATTAGGGATTAAAACACCACCTATTAAGTATCTATGGAAAGGTAGAATAGTAAGAGAAGACACTGATCCATTTAAACTACAAGATGGTGAACAAGGGAACTACTATCTTGATGAAGGTCTCATTGTTCCGTCAGAAGATGAAAAGAAACAAAACATTAACGAGTTAGGATACGAGTACTTAGCAGTTAAACTCAAAGAAGACAGCTCACTTCTTCACGCACCTAAAGGTGCAATGATGATTGTTGATGTTTCTTGGAGAAGTTTAAAGCTTTTAGATAAAGGAACGCTTAAAGTACTACTGCGAGTTGATGGAGGATACTTCCCAACGGAGATTCATTTTGGTATGGATAAAGATAAGAAAAACAAATGTTTCTATAAAGATATCAAAGGAAATTTGATATATATCAATAAAAAAGAGGTAGACTTTAAAGATACATTTGTTGGAATCATTAAAAAGGTGATTATTGATTATTAAAGATTTATACCTTGCTATAGTAACTTTTCAGAGGTAACATGCTTACTAACAAAAAAATATACAGGAGGAAAACATGTTAAATCAAGTAATTTTAGTAGGAAGAGTAACTAGCATTGATAAAAATGCAGGAATTATGACAATTGAGGTAATCAGAAAGGATGTTAATCAATCAGGTCTTATCCCAATCAATTTAGGAGATGAATTAGCTGAATCGTCATTTGAGTATTTAAAGGAAGATTCAACAGTTGGAGTGAAAGCATCAATTAACATTGATGATGGAATCTTAAGAATCATTGGTGAAAAAGTAACATTCATAAATCCAGTAGCGTAAATCTAGCCCACAACAATGGGCTTTTTTTATTGTCTTAAAAACTATTTTCATTTGTCTACACTAGATAGTCACAATCAAAGTTAATATATGTTATACTAACTGTGGTAAATTAGTGAATTGGTCTATGACCTAAAATATCCTATGCATTTATGCATGGGATTTTTTTGTATCTCAAGCATAAATAAACACTCTAAACAACTTGATATTAGTTGCTTTTTGAGTGATATATGGAGTAACAACAATAGGAGGTAATTTATGCTTGAAAAGAAAGTTTATGTTATTGAACCTGATAATCCAATAATAGCTACAATGGATAACAAGTTCATAACAAAGAAAAAACTAAGAGTATGTGCTTATGCTAGAGTTTCATCTGATTCAGATGATCAGTTGAACAGTTACAATGCACAAATACAAGAATTTGAAAGAAGAATAAAGGCAAATGATGAGTGGGAGTTTCATGGATTATATGCTGATGAAGGAATATCTGGAACTGGAATGAAAAAACGTCCCGAGTTCCTTAAAATGATTCAAGATGCTAAAGATGGGAAAATTGATTTGATTCTAACAAAGTCATTATCACGATTTGCAAGAAACACAGTTGATACATTAACGCTTGTACAAGAATTTAGAAGAATAGGTGTAGAAATATACTTTGAGAAAGAAAACATCTATTCATCTGATTCTAAAGTTGATTTCATGTTAACCATCTTTTCGTCTATCGCCCAAGAAGAATCAAGAAACATTAGTGATAATGTAAAATGGGGTATCAAAAAAAGATATAAAGAAGGCAAAGTAAGAATCAATACAAATAGGTTCCTTGGATACGATAAAGATGATACTGGAAAGATCATAATTAATGAAACCCAAGCAAAGACAATTAGATTAATATTTAAATTGTTTATTAGCGGTAAATCATTAGGTGATATTTCTAGATTACTAATTAATCTTAAAGTCGAAAATGGTCATGGTCTTGTTAAATGGCATCCATCTACTGTTAAAGTGATTCTTCAAAATGAAAAATACTGTGGTGATGCATTACTTCAAAAGTATGTTACTCAAGATTATCTAACACACAAACGTATTAAGAATGACGGTTTAGAACCTAAATATTACATAAAGGATAATCACGAAGGTATCGTTTCAAGAAAGGACTTCGAACTGGTTCAAGATATACTTGCTAAAAAATATCTAACAACAAAGAACGGTTCAAAGTTTACTTCTAAATATCCATTAAGTGGCATTGTATTTTGTGGAGAGTGCGGAAACAAGATGAATAGACATCATTATAATTATGGAAAGTATAATCAAAGAGTTGTTTTATCTTGTAAGAACAGAGGAAAAGGAAAACCAAAGCACGATTGCACCTCAAAACCATTGGACAATAAAACATAAGAAAAGATAATCAGTCATTCTATTGAAGGTAACTACCAAAAAGATGCTATTGATGAACTGTTAAATGATTACAATAATTTACATATTCAAAATCAAGATTTAGCGTTTATCGAATCTACAAAACACAAAATTCTTGATCTAGAAGATGATATTAGAAAAATAATGGAAATGAACATCGTTGAGTTAAAAGAAAACACTTCATTTTACGAAGAATTATACAATTCAAAATCAGAACAAGTTAAAATGCTAAAATCACAACTTGAATCAAAGAAACAAGACACCACAAACAAACATCTACAAAAAGAGAAAATCAGTGAGATTAGAAGATTCTTAGAAGATGAAACATTCTTATCAAGAAACATAATAAATATGCATTACACATACATAATTGTGATTAATGCTCATGAACTTATA
>Ga0334890_1003255_pt1 | contig 16716 bp, 13 predicted proteins | sample GraSluR1_MG_3_FD_207220 | JGI IMG/M metagenome (GOLD analysis project Ga0334890, IMG submission 207220) | Sludge microbial communities from methane-producing bioreactor in Wageningen University, Netherlands - Granular Sludge_31_08-R1 | ecosystem: Engineered > Bioreactor > Anaerobic >... | reverse complement strand
AAGTGCAAGGGGTATCTCATTTGATCGAGCATATGCTTTTCAAGGGCACGGGGCGAAGGTCCCCGAAGGACATCGCGGCCGCCATTGAAGGTCGAGGCGGCCAACTGAACGCCTTTACGGGCAAGGAATGCACCTGCGTTTACGCGAAAGTCCTCGACGAGGACTCGAGTGTGGCGCTTGATATCCTGTCGGACATGATCGTCGATCCAAGACTGGATCCCGGCGATATCGAGAGGGAGAAGGGCGTTGTGGCGGAGGAAATCAACCTGATGGAGGACACCCCCGACGACCTGATCCACGAACTGGCGGTCAAAGCGGTGTGGCCCGACCATCCTCTGGGCAGGGATATCCTGGGGACTTGTGAGAGCCTTAGAGCCTTGTCCCGGGACAAGGTGGCGGACTACTTCAGGGAGCATTACACGAGTGGCAACATCGCCGTTGTCGCCGCGGGGCATTGTTCCGCCGACGAGGTCATCGATGGGGTTGCGCGCCGGTTCTCCGGGCTCGCACGAGGCCAGCCGGCGACCGCCCGCGGCGAGCCGGTGATGCACCCGGGGCGCGTGATCGACAGGAGGGACACAGAGCAGGCCCATATCTGCGTCGTGGCGGCGGGCGCCGCCGCGGGTTCGAGCGAGTCGTATCCGCTATGTCTCTTGACGACGGTCCTGGGCGGCGGCTCGACCTCCAGGCTGTTCCAGAGCATAAGGGAGGAACAGGGCCTTGCCTATTCGGTGTATACATACGAATCCTCGTTCACTGATTGTGGGCTGCTGACGACTTACGCCGGCACGAGCCCGGGCAATGCCCGGAGGGTGATCGATGCCGTACTGGGCGAGTTTTCCTCCATAGTGGAGGATGGGATTTCGGCGGACGAATTGTCGGCGGCTAAGATGGAGGTGCGGGGGAGCCTTATCCTGAGCCTCGAAAGCATCTCGTCAAGAATGATCAGGCTGGGGAAATCCGAGATGACGATGGGAAGGCCAATTGGCGCAGAAGAATCGCTGAACAGGGTCTCTGCGGTCACACTGGACGAGGTGATGGCCGCGGCGGGTCGCTCGCTGGAGCGCGACCGCCTTGCGATGGCCGTCATTTCCCCCGACGGACCGGACGCCGTGAAGGGAGACGCTTTGAATGGACCGGACAATTGACAAGCTCGAGGAGATATTCAGGCTGCAGGAGGCGTTCGATACTGAACTGGCGCGCCGGCGGGGCCTTGAGTTTGGCTTCGAGGAGTGGATTCAGAGAGAAACGCTGGCGATAGTGGCGGAGCTCGGTGAACTCCTCGAGGAGGTCAACTTCAAGTGGTGGAAAAATCCCAAGCCTGTCGATCGCGCAAGGGTCACCGAGGAACTAGTCGACATACTGCATTTCTTCGTTAGCGCCTGTATAAAGGCGGGACTCGACGCGGATATGCTATACCGGGCCTATACCGGCAAGAACAGGGAGAACTTCCGCAGGCAGGATGGGCAGTCGGATAGGCCGGGATATCGGGCGCCGGATTGACTGATGGATTGACTGATGGATTGAGGGACGGGTTGAGGCCCGCCGTCCATATTGGACATGAAATGCCCCGCGCGGCCATATATGGTGGGTGACACGTGATTTCGGGAGGGATTCGCGTGACACCGGTTATAGTCCTGGCCGTAGTTGCGGGTTTTGGCGCGTTGTCCGTGAGGGCGAGAGCGAGTCAGATCAGCAGGACCAGTGAACTGCGAGACGCCGGCGGAATCGAGCCGGCCCCGTCCCACCTCTCGAAGGCGCTCCAGGAGATGCTGGCTACCGCCGCCGGCATATACGTTGCGCTCTCCGCCATCTCCGCCTTCCTCAAGATCCAGTTGCCCGAGATTCCATTGATGAGCGGATTTTCCGTGGACCCTGTGCCGGCGCTGGCCGTCCTGCTCGCCATAGTCCAGCCCGTCTTCGGGAGATCCTAGAGCATCGATCGGGAGCGGGGCGGCCCGCGCCCCGGTCGAATAGGAGGCCGCTTCCTGGGCAGATTATACGCAGTAAGCAACTGTTGGGAGGCGGTGTGATGGAAAAGACTGTAATTGGACTATTCAAGTCCCGGTCGCAGGCCGACAAGTGCGTTGACGAGTTCAAGACGAAGGATATCTCGGAAAGGGAGATCAGCGTGGTCACCCGCGAGGATAGGGCGGGCGGAGGATCTCCGGGCGCTGGCGGGATGGGCGGCTCCCTGAGATCGGGGGTCACGACGGGCGGCGCCGTGGGGGGACTGGCCGGGCTTCTGGCCGGAGTCGGAGCGCTTGCGGTGCCGGGGATAGGGCCGATCGTAGCGGCTGGGCCGATCGCGGCCGGTCTCACGGGGGCTTTGACGGGCGGGATCGCCGGCGGCCTGTTGGATCTGGGAATCCCGCAGGAACGAGGGAGATTCTATGAAGGCCGCGTCAAAGAGGGAGACATCGTAGTGGCGGTGAGGTCCGAAGAGAAGAAAGTCGATGAGGCTGCGCAGATATTGAGGCGAAATGGGGCTTCTGACGTAGAAACTCATTGAACGTGCCCCATTAATCGAACGGATGGACGTAATATGGGGGTGCGGTTCCCCGAAACCGCACCCCTCTTCATTGAATATACTGAGGTACCGGGTTATACTGGCAGTCAAAGAAGATGGGCTGCGATAAAGCCGACCTCCCTGGAATTCGATCCCGAGATTATTCTGGATACAGTGATCGCCGCATTGAGGGGTGAGCAGGCACAACCTATGCTGATACAGAAATAGAAGCGTGAGTGGCAGAAGGTAGCGGAAGTGACTGGGAGGAGATATCCGTTATGGCAGGATACAAGGTCGCGGTCGTGGGGGCGACCGGGGCGGTTGGCAGGACGGTCGTCAGGGTCCTGCGGGAACGAGAGTTTCCCGTTTCGGAGTTGAGGCTGTTCGCAACCAGCCGATCGGCCGGGAGCGCCGTTCAGTACGGCGACGTCCAGGTGGAAGTCATGGAGATGAAGATGGGGGATATCGCGGGGGCGGATTTCGCCTTCTTCTGCGCCACCGGGGACGTCAGCAAGGAATACGCCCCCGGGCTCGCGTCTTCGGGGACGGTGGTGATAGATAAGTCGAGCTTTTTCAGAATGTCCCCGTCGGTGCCGCTGGTTGTGCCCGAGGTCAACAGGCATCACCTGGCCGGCCACAGGGGGATCGTCGCCAGCCCCAATTGTTCGACCATTCAGCTCGTTGTGGCCATGAAGCCCGTTCACGAAATGTCCAGGATAAAAAGGCTGGTAGTGTCGAGTTATCAGTCCGTGTCGGGGACGGGCCTCGACGCAATCGAGGAGCTCATATCGCAGTCAAAGACGTCACTGGATGGCGGGATTGTCTCGCCGCGGGTGTACCCGAGGCAAATTGCGTTCAACGTGCTGCCTCACATCGACTCCTTCGACCCATCCGGATACACCGGCGAAGAGATGAAGATGGTCAACGAAACGCGGAAGATCTTCGATGAGCCCGGGATGAGGATCACCGCGACGACAGTCCGAGTGCCAGTCATCCATTGCCATTCGGAGGCGGTCACCGTGGAGACCGAGGCGCCGCTGGATCTGGATGGTGTTCTCGACAGCCTGGGAAGGGCGCCGGGCGTCGTGCTCGCCCGTGAGCCGGGCTCGTATCACACCGCCGTCGAGTGCTCCGGCCGCGACGAGGTGTTCGTTTCCAGGGTGAGAAAAGACCTCGCCTTCGACAATGGGATCAGCATGTGGGTAGTGGCGGACAATCTCAGGAAGGGTGCCGCCACGAACGCGGTGCAGATTGCTGAATGCCTTGCTGGGAGATGAATCTGGAGGATTGACGATGAGATTGGGAAGTATCATTATTCAGAAGTTCGGAGGCACCTCGGTATCCACTCCGCAGTACCGCGAGATGGTGGCGGATAAGGTGGCGGCCGCCGTCGAAGAGGGCTTCTCGCCCGTAGTGGTGGTCTCGGCCATGGGGAGGAAAGGCGATCCTTACGCCACCGACACGCTCATCAACCTCGCGAGGGGCGTGTACCCTGAGACGTCGCCGAGAGAGATGGACCTACTCATCTCGTGCGGCGAGATAATATCCGCTGTTGTTGTCGCCAATACCCTCAAGAAGCGCGGGCTCGACGCAATGGTGCTCACAGGGGGCCAGGCGGGGATAATCACGGATACCGAGTTCAATAACGCCATGATCTTGAGGGTCGAGCCGGATCACCTGGTCCGCCACCTGAACGAAGGGAAGATCGTGGTAGTAGCCGGATTCCAGGGAGTCACGGCGAACGGAGACATCACGACGCTGGGCAGGGGCGGAAGCGACACGACCGCCGCCGCTCTCGGCGCGACCCTGGAGGCGTCCAGGGTGGATATATACACCGACGTGGACGGGGTGAAGACGGCCGACCCAAAGCTTGTGCCCGGCGCGCGTACGATCGGGAGGATGACTTACGATGAAGTCACCGAAATGGCCGTGCAAGGGGCCACGGTGGTGCATCCCCGGGCAGTGGAGATCTGCGCCAGGGCAAGTGTGCCCCTTCGCATAAGGTCGACGTTCGCGGAGTCGGCCGGCACCCTCGTGGCGAGCGCGCCCGCCAGGGGAGGGGCGTGGCCGGAGATCGGCGCTTCACGGCCGGTGACCGCCCTTGCCCACATCGCCCCGGTGGTCCAGTTCAGGTTGGGGATCGAGGGCGAATGGGCGTCGGGTCAGGGAATCTTGAGATTGTTCACGACACTTTCCGGCGTGGGCGTGAGCGTTGACATGATCTCGGTGACCCCGTACGAGAGGACGTTCACGGTCGCGGAGACGGCGTGGGAGAGGGCGCTGGCGGCGTTGCGCTCCGTCGGGCTCGAACCGGAAGTGCGGCGGGACTGCGCGAAGATATCCGTGATAGGCCACGGAATGTCGGGAAGACCGGGAGTCATGGCCAGGGTCGCCGAGGCCATGGCCTGTGTAGGGGCGGAGATAATCCAGACGGCTGACTCGCACATGACCATCTCGTGCCTTGTGCCTTCCGGGCAACTCGAGGGCGCGGCAAGGGCCCTGCACGACAAATTCGAGCTGGGAGGGGATCTTGCGTAATGAAGTTCGGTAGGCTTTTGACGGCGATGGTCACCCCGTTAGACGGCAGATTGGAGGTTGACTACGGGCGCGCGGCTGAATTGGCGAAGAGACTCGTAGATTCGGGATCCGAAGGTATCGTCGTCGGCGGCACCACGGGGGAATCACCCACGCTCAGCGCGGAAGAGAAGATAGACCTCGTCCGTGCGGTAGTCGAAGCAGTCGGGAACAGGGCGCAAGTCGTAGCGGGAACCGGCTCGAACTCCACAGCGGCCACCATAGAACTGACGCGCAGGATGGTTGACACGGGCGCTCACGGGGTAATGGTCGTCGCTCCGTACTACAACAAACCCTCACAGGAGGGGCTCTACAGGCATTTCGTGGCCGTTGCCGACTCGACAGACCTTCCCGTGATGCTCTACAACGTCCCGGGGAGGACATCCGTCAATATTTCGGCGGCGACATCCCTCAGGCTTGCTGAAAAGGCCAACATTGTCGCCCTGAAGGAGGCCAGCGGCGTCCTCGACCAGGTGGGCGAGATTATCGCGAAAGCGCCCGAGGGGTTCGCAGTGTACAGCGGCGATGACTCGGCGACGCTCCCACTGATGTCGATCGGCGCTGTGGGCGTCGTGAGCGTTGCGGCTCACGTGGTGGGCCGGCGGATGAGGGACATGATAGAGTCGTTCGTGAGGGGCGACGTGGAAAGGGCGAAGAACCTGCATCTTTCACTGTTGCCGATCTTCAAGACCCTGTTCATTGTGACGAATCCCGTGCCCGTAAAGGCGGCGCTCGCGATGGCTGGATTCAGCGTGGGCGGCGTGAGACAGCCCCTCTGGCCGATGGATGAGAAAGAAGAGCGGATCCTCAGGGATTGCATGGAGTCGTTCGGATTGTTGGCCTAGCGGTGCGCGTAGTGTTCGCGAATACGCGATCGATGCGGCATCGAGCGCCTTCGGCTAAAAGCGGGCCGGGCGAGATGCCGTGTTGTTTTATTGGGAGAGTCTGGACGGGCGGCTGCTTGTACCGGCTACACGTTGTAGTATAATTAGGTTTAGTTGCCGCGATCAAGTGTTAAGAGGTGCTTTAATGAGAAGACGCAACACAAGCACGGTAAGCATGATCGCCCTGGGCGGGCTCGGTGAAATAGGCAAGAACATGATGGCCCTGAGGTACCGTAATGAGATCATAGTGATCGACTGTGGGCTGTCGTTTCCCGAGGAGGAGATGCTCGGAGTTGACATCGTTATACCGGACATCACGTATCTGCTGGAAAACAGGGAGATGGTCAAGGCTATAGTCTTGACCCACGGCCACGAGGATCACGTGGGATCGCTGCCGTACGTTTTGAAGCAGCTCCCCGTTCCGGTGTACGGCACCAGGCTGACGCTCGGGCTCGTGAAGAGGAAGCTGCACGAACATAATATGGATAATGCCGACCTCAGGGAGATTCAGGTCAAACAGACCCTGAGCATCGGCAGGTTCAAGATAGAGTTCTTCAGGGTCAATCACAGCATCGCGGATTGCGTTGGAGTCGCTGTTCACACGCCAGTGGGCACAATCGTTCATAGCGGAGACTTCAAGTTCGATCAGACCCCCGTGGACGGTCAGATGGCTGACTTCCACAGACTCGCGGAATTGGGCGATGGAGGGGTGCTCGCACTACTCTCCGATAGCACCAACGCCGACAGACCCGGGTACACCCCGTCGGAAAGGACGGTCGGGAAGACGCTAAGGGAGATCCTGGCCACCGAGAGCTCCAGGATCCTGGTGGCTAGTTTCGCCAGCCACATCCTTCGGATTCAGCAGGTGATAACCGCAGCCGCCGAGTTTGGCCGCAAGGTCGCGGTCGTGGGGCGCAGTATGGAGAACGTTGTCGAGGTCGCACTCGAGCTCGGATACCTCGATGTACCCAAGCATACGCTCGTCGACGTCGAGGAAGCTGCCCGGATGGCGCCGGGCAAGGTGGTTATCCTCACAACAGGCAGCCAGGGCGAACCCATGTCGGCCCTGGCCAGGATGTCCACGGCGGACCACAAGAAGATCGACATAATGGCCGGCGACGTCGTGATAATCGCCGCCTCGCCGGTACCCGGGAACGAAACGACCGTGATGCGGACGATCGACAACCTGTTCAGGCGCGGGGCCAGGGTAATATACGAATCCTCCGCAGGCGTCCACGCCTCTGGGCACGCGAGCCAGGAAGAACTCAAACTCATGCTCAACCTCGTGAGACCGAAGTACTTCGTCCCGATACACGGTGAATACCGCCACCTCGTCCATCACTCGGAACTCGCGGAGCACGTGGGGATCCCCAAGGAGAACATCCTGGTGGGAGAGAACGGGAGCGTGTTCGAATTCTCCCGCGACAAGGCCAGGCTGGGTGACAAGGTGTCCTCGGGGAACATAATGGTGGACGGGTTGAGCGTCGGGGACGTCGGCAGCGTCGTGCTGCGCGATAGGAAGCAGCTGGCGGAGGACGGCATCCTTGTCGTCGTCGTCGCGGTGGACAAGGAGACCTGGGAGGTCCTGTCCGGCCCCGACATCGTCTCCAGGGGGTTCGTCTACGTGCGCGAATCGGAGGAACTCATGGAGGACGCGAGGCGCAGTGTCAGGACGACCGTGGACGCGTGCATCACGGCGGGCACTAGGGACTGGACTACGGTCAAGTCGTCTATCAAGGGCGCGCTGTCCACGTTCTTTCACGAACGGGTCGGCAGGCGTCCGGTGATACTGCCGGTGATAATGGAGGTCTAGCGGGAGCTGGCGGGCCACTCTGGATTCACGCAGGTGGCAGCCAGCGACGCCGCTTCGAATTAAGGCATTCACACGGTGTCAGAGACAGGCCATCGGGGGAGACTCCCCGACCCGGCCTGTTTTCTGTTTTTCGCAGCATGGTTCCACGACGCTCGACGCGGAGAGAATACTGTACAAGAAAGCGTAGGAGGGGTCGGGGTGTTCCCGTTCGGTGCTATCAAAAGGGCCTTCAGGAGGCCGTCGCGGCCGGCCGACTTCACCCTGGGAAAAAGGGGCGAGCCCGGGATCCCGGGGGGCGGGGAAGACGTCGTTCGGGGAGTACACAGGGAGCGGCGCCCGTTTCGGAGCGGAACCATCTCGCGTTCACCGTTCGGGGGCATGTCGGAGACCGAGCGGGAGGATCTCGGACGCCGGCTAGATAAGTCGTTGCGCGAAAACATCTCCACCATCATGGACACCTTCCACGCTCCGCGCAATTCCGATCTCACTGTGCGCGAGATCGAGATCAACTGGCGGGACGGGCGTAGACGCGCGGTTTGCCTGTTCATCGACGGCCTGTCCGATTTAGAGACGATAAGGAGGCATGTACTCGCACCACTCCTCAGTATGGACCATGATGCCGGGAGGTCGTCAGTGGATCCCAGGTGCCTTGCGAAAAAGGTGCTCTCCGGGACATTCGTGGATTTTGGGGACACATTCTCGGAGGTGGTGGCCGCTATCGTCGGGGGGGAGACAGTGCTGCTGGTGGACGGAGAGGATTTGGGGGTTATAGTTCAGACCCGTAATCCGGAGCACCGCGCGATCGTCGAATCCCCCGCGGAGGCAGTTGTGAGGGGTCCTCACGCCGGGTTCGTGGAAAATTTCCGGGAGAATGTGACGATGATCCGACTCCTTTTGGAGACCCCGCAGCTAGTGACCGAGCAACTGCATGTTGGCGCAAGGAGCCACGCCCTTTTCGGGATCATGTATATCGAGGGTATCGTTAATCCGAAGCTCGTAGATGAGGTCAGGCGGCGGATAACGTCGGTCGAATCCGGCCTGCTGATGACTATGACCATTCTGGAGAGGTTGATCGAGGACGAACCGTACAGCCCGTACCCGGTGATGTTGGTGACGGAGAGGCCCGACAGGGTTGCCAGCATGCTTGCGGAGGGGCACGTGGCCATTGTGGATAGCTCCCCCAGCGTGGCCGTTGTCCCGGTCACACTGTGGACGCTCATGCAATCTCCGGAGGATTACTACATCCATTTCGTGGCCGCGTCCTTCGTGAGGGTGATCAGGTGGGCAGCCCTCCTTTCCACGCTTTACGCTTCCTCATTGTACGTCGCCATCGTCACTTTTCACCACGAAATGATCCCCACAGAGCTCCTATTCACTATCGCGGCGTCCAGGGAGGCTGTGCCGTTCCCGGCCGCCCTCGAGGTGGTTGTGATGGAGGCGGCCTTCGAACTCATAAGGGAGGCGGGGGTACGGATCCCGACCATCATAGGCCCAACGCTCGGTATCGTTGGTGCCGTGATAATCGGACAGGCCGCAGTAACGGCGACCGTGGTCAGCCCCATACTCGTGGTTGTGGTGGCTATATCCGGCCTGGCATCTTTCGCTATTCCGAATTACGAACTGGGAGTGCTGCTGAGGATGACCAGGTTCGCGATGATACTCGCCGCGGCGGCGCTCGGTCTTCCCGGGGTGACGATGCTTAGCGTCTTCCTCCTGGCGAGGTTGTGCATCATGCGGTCTTTCGGAGTTCCCGTCCTGGCGCCCGTGTTGCCCTCGTGGCGCCATTCGGCCGACACGTTTTTGGAAGGGCCCTTGTGGATCATGAGGAAACGCCCCCAGACCGCGCGGCCACTGGAGGACGACAGGCAGCCTCAGCGCGCGAGGCCGGTCAAGCCGGGGGAATCGGTGCGGCGCGGGCGCGTACCGGAGAGGCGTGAGCGACGTTGACTATCGGAGCGGGGGGGACGCGGTTCCCCGATGGGCACATAGACTGGATTGAGGCCGCCGCGATCATAGTTGCCTACACTATCGCAAAGGCGTTCCTCGTGTTCCCCGAACGCATGGTCAGGGACGGGATCACTGCGGGATGGACGATACCGATCTTCTCGGCGCTGGTCAGCATATTGTGGTTGTATCCCCTGGTTCTTCTGCTCGAGTCGCATCCAGGCAAGAATCTAGTGGAGATAACCGGATTGGTCGCCGGCCGTACTGCGGCCATCCTGTTTGGAATGATCTACGGTATCTACATCCTCGGGATCGGAGCCACCGTTTCGCGCGAGATTGCGAGCGCTCTAAATGTCGTCGTGCTTCCCCTCACTCCCACTACCGCCCTGATGATCATAGGGTTAATAGTATCGCTCTATATAGCTTACCAGGGCGTAGAGGTCCTGGGCAGATTATGCGCGATTCACGCCGTTGGGACGATTGCGGTGATGGTACTGCTTTCTTTGATGTCGTCCAGGTCTTGGGACGCGCGACAGTTCTTTCCCTTGCTCGGGCCCGGCGCGGGGAGGCTTGGCGCGGCCTATATTGTCAGGCAATCCATCTACGGCGAGGTCCTCGGCCTCGGGATCGTGGGCGCGTACTTGCGGAATCCCCGGGAGGAAACGGGGAAGGCGGCGCGGTGGAGCCTTGGTGCAAGCGCCTTCGCTCTCACCCTCACCGCGCTCACGGTCGGCATGGTCTTCCCGTACCCCGCCCTGGTACGCGTGGCAGTGCCGTTCCTGCGCATATCGCGGTACATTTTCATAGGTCGTTTCCTGCAGCGCCTCGACGCGCTATTCGTGGTGGTGTGGCTCGGGGTCGGCGTGATGAAAACCGCTGTTGGACACTACCTTGGCGCGGTGACCTTGGCCACGACTTTTAACCTGAAGACATATAAGCCGTTGATCGCGCCGATTGCCGTGGTGAGCTTCGCAGCGGGCAGATTGATACCGGATTATAGCACGGCCATCATCCTCGATTTCGACATTTTGAGAACGTACGGCACCATTCTAGTCGCCGGATGGCCCATTTCGATATACATCCTCTCGCGATTCACGAGGCCCGAAAAAGAGGGAGGGGGGCAATGAACGGGTGGCGGAGAGTCATGGTAGTTATTGCGCTGGTCGTTGTCGTAGTGGGCTGCCCGGGATGTTGGGACAAGGTCGAATTGGAGGACGTGGCCTGGGTGCAGGCGATGGGATTTGACAAAGGACCTGATGGGTACACCGTCACGACGTTCCAGGTGGGCGTGCCCCGCAACCTCAGGGGGGGCGTAGGGGGAGGGGGCGCGGGGGCTCCCAGCGGGCCGTATCACGTGACTGTCTCGGTTCTCGCGAAGACCTCCTTCGAGGCCATCGACCTGGTGGCGCTCAACCTGGGGCGCAGATTGTCATTGGAGCATACGCAGTCGTTCGTCTTCGGCGAGGAACTCGCCCGCGCCGATATCCGGGGCCTTGCCAGTGGCATGGATCGCTTTCGCGAGGTGAGGGGATCGGCCTTTGTCTTCCTGGCGAGGGGGCGGGCGGAGGACGTCCTGCGGGCCATGACATCGCCCCTCGACGTAAGCCCAAGTCGCTTCCTCCAGACCATAGTGCAGCAGCACCGGCACACGGGCTTGTTCGAGGCGACTCAGTTCGCCCCATTCGTATGGGGAATCCAGTCGGACGCTCACACGGCTAGCGCGCCCATTATCGCGCTCGCCAAGGATGTAAGGCCGGGCGTGCCGACGGGCATGGGACGAGAGTATCCCGCAAGTCCCGGAATCGGTGAACGGATCGGAGAACCCGCGCTACCGCCCGATGTGGGGGGGGCGAGCGCCGGTTCCAGCATGCTTGAGGCGGGGCGGATGCCTAGATTGGGGGGCGGCCCCGTCGAAGTCATGGGTGCGGCGGTGTTCTCCGGAGGACAGATGGTAGGGGATTTCGACGGCGAGGAGACGAGAGCGATGATGATGCTCAAGGGCAGATTCGAGCGGGCGGCGTTCTCGCTCCCCGACCCTATGGCCCCGGAATACCCGCTGGCCCTGGAGATCAAGGGCCTCGGGACGCGCGTCCGGGCGCGACGGGACGGGGAAAAGGTCTGGATCGACGTTACGGTGCGGGTGGAGATCGACTACATCTTCACCCGCACGCAGGCGGACTACACGGACCCGCGCAACAGCCCGATCGTGGAAAAGGCTGTGGAGGAATATCTTAAAGCCCGTTTGGACCGGGCGATAGCCCGGGCCAAAGGGATGAAGGTAGATCCGTTTGGGCTTGGGGAGTATGTTAGGAAGACATTCTGGACATGGCCGGAGTGGGAGGCCTTTGCATGGCCCACGAAATTCCCCGACGCATTGGTGAACGCCTCGGTGAAATGCAATCTGGCCAGGTACGGAATGAATCTGGAGCCCCTTTCGGTGCCGCCGGGCGAGAGACTGAGGAAACAGGGGGATGCCGAGTGATACACAACGGCGCGCGCCCCGTGCTCCACGAGGCCCTTACGGGCCTCGTTCATTGGTAGACGGCAAAGGGGGGGGGTCAGCGCGCAGCCCTTCTGCCGCGAAATGCGTAACCGACAGCCGAGCGCGAACGCGGGGCATGGGCCGAAGCATGGGTTTCTCGACGCGCCGGTACCGCCGCGATGGCCGGTAACAGGGCGTAATCAAAGCCCGCGAATTCACGAGTCTCAATTCGCTGTCCCAGCGACCTTTCGATCTCGCGGACGATCTCAGAATCCTCCACCGAGACCAGCGTGAGGGCTTCACCTGTCTGTTCCGCTCGGCCGGTGCGGCCGATACGATGGATGTAGGTATCCGCACAATCCGGGATGTCGTAGTTGATCACGTGCGAGATGCTGGCAATGTCCAGCCCGCGAGCCGCGATATCAGTGGCCACGAGCAGGGGATATTTGCCGGAACGGAATCCCTCCAGGGCCTGTTGGCGCTGATTCTGCGATTTGTTTGAATGAATGGCCGAGGTCCTGTATCCGGCTTGCCTGATTTGTCTTGCGACCCTGTCGGCCCCATGCTTGGTCCTGGTGAATATGAGTACCGACTGGGTGTCCATCTCGCCAAGCAGTTTCAACAGTAGCGCGGTCTTCTGACCCCTCGGCACGAGGCACAGCGCGTGCGATATCGTGCTTGCGGGCCTCGCGTCGCCCTTGTCGACGCGAACGGGTTCCCGCAATGCCTTGGCCGCGAGCCGGTTCAGTTCCGGCGCAAATGTCGCGGAGAACAGCATGGTCTGACGCTCCCGCGGCAACTCCGCGATGATGCGCTTGATAGAGGGCAAAAAGCCCATGTCGAGCATGCGATCAGCCTCGTCTAGCACGAGAAACTCGACCGCATCGAGTTTGGCGTTCCCGCGTTCGACATGGTCCAATAGGCGACCCGGACAGGCCACGATGATATCGACTCCCTGACGCAAGGCGCGTTCCTGGGGCTGCATGGCGACGCCACCGTAAACAGCAACCGAACGTATGCCGGTAAACTTGGCGAACCGCAGAATTGCCTTGTGAGTCTGCTCTGCCAGTTCACGCGTTGGACTCACAATCAGCGCCCGCGTGTGGGCGTTCTTGGCGGGGTGCGCCAGTAATGATTCTAGAATGGGAAGGACGAATGCTGCCGTCTTGCCGGTGCCGGTCGGGGCTGTGCCTATCAGATCCCGCCCCGTGAGAGCCAAAGGTATGACACTCGCCTGGATCGGGGTTGGTGCGGTGTAGCCCGCAGACTTGACGGCTCGTTGAAGGCGCACGTCTAATGCGAAATCAGTGAATTCCATTTTTCCTCCTGAGTTTTTGATTGGCTCTCGATGATTGCGCCCGGGGGTTTATTTCGGAGAGGATAAAGCCAAGGCATTCAAGAAAACCATTTCGAACCATCGCGAACAGTTGATTTTGCAGCTCTCCGAGGGACATTGTCCGCCTGTCCCTCCGCAAATTCTCACATTATACTAATCGGCAGTCTTTGTCAATAGTCTATGGAAAACTACCCAGGCAACGGAGTCCCGCGTACGAGCACAGGCGCCGTGCCGCCTACCGCTCCAGCGCAAAAGGGTGATAATATCATAGACCGACAACACCGGCTGATTGTCCGAATCGGCACTCCTCATGGTTGCCGCGTGACTGTCACGGTCCGGTCGACGTCGTCCCAATCCACCGACGCGCCGAGGAATTCACCCACGTAGCGCAGGGGCACCATAGTGCGGTCCCGCTTGATGACGGGGGCTGTGTCCATAGCCTTTCGGACGCCATTCACCTCGGCGGTCCCGCTGCCTATGGTCAGATTGACCGCGATATCGCCCTTGATGATGCTGACAAGGCGGCGATCGCCGTCCCACTGGACTTCGGCGCCGAGGCCTTCGGAGATCGCCCTAAGGGGGACCATAGTGCGATCGCTGCCGTCGATGTATGGCTCCACGTCAAAGAATATGGGGACGTTGTCCACGATTACGCCTATCCGCCCCGATTTTGCGGCATATCCGTAGATTAGGTAGCGCTGTCGCAGCATCCTGAATGCATCGAGCTCGGCTGCGTAGCGCCTCTCCATCTCCTGTGGAGAGAGTCTCTGCTCCAGCCACCGCCCCACCCGGTCAGTGCCCATTACCTTGTCGAACATGACGACGCTGGATGGAGTGGAGCCGCTCTTGGGCACGTTGAAGTCGTTCATCTGCCTGGCGTAGGCCAGCGCGTATAGACCCGCCCTGGCTGGGTTGAAAGTGCGGTAATCGGTGATCCGCAGCCTTACGCCGCCGTCCGCCCCGATTGTCTCCGGGACGAAGTCGACCCCCGGAAGATCGGCGGCATTGAGTAGATCGGCGAAGCGGTTCGAATCGATACCCTTGCCGCCGATCCACTTGAACCTATCCGATTGGTGGATTCCGGTTCCCTCGCCCAATCCGGTGGCCATATAGCCGAACACCGAATCGACATCGGGTATGTTGGGCGACGTAGCCACCCACGGGAGCCCCGTGTCCTGGTAGATCATGTCGCGGGTGTAGCCCTCCATCGGAACGACAGTAAGGTCGACCCCGATATTCCGGTTGAAGAATCGAGCCAATTCACCAACCGTCATACCGTGCGCCATCGGCAGGTTGTCCACACCGACGAAGGTCTTGAAAGCATCCTCAAGCACGGGCGCCGCAATGGTTTCACCGCCAAGGGGGTTTGGGCGATCCAACACGATCACCGGCTTGCCATATTGCTTGGCCGCTTTCATCGCGTAATTCAGCGTGGAGATGTACGTATAGGTGCGCGCGCCGATGTCCTGCACGTCGTATAGCAGGACGTCGATGTCTCTCAGCATGTCCTCCGTAGGAGTGCGCGTCGCTCCGAACAGGCTGTACACCGGTATGTTCAGGGTGGGGTGTGAGTACGACTCCACCCAGGCGCCCGCGCTCGCCTTACCATCGATGCCGTGCTCAGGCCCGTAGAGGGCGACGAGCCGAACCGATGGGTCGGAGGCCAGGACGTCAATAGTGCTGCGGCCCTTGCTGTCCACTCCGCTCTGATTGGTTATGAGCCCGACCCTCTTGCCCTCGATCAGGTGGTGGTAGCGACCGTACAGCACCTCATTGCCCAGCCTGAAGACGGGGGTCGACGCCGCGGCCGGTGGAGTGAGGGGAAGTAGCATCATTGCCGTCAAGACCAATATAGTGACTGTTGGTGCGAGCAATCTGCGCATCTCTTGTCTCCTCTTGTCGAATTCTCTGTTGGATAGACGTCGCCAAGGGCTGCCGGGTTCCGGCGCTTTCAGAGGGGGATCACGGTTTTCGCCAGAAGCCGGGGATGAACAGGGCCAGGACTGGGTACACTTCCAGCCTGCCCAGGAGCATGCAGAAGCTGAATATCCACTTGCCCATCGGGTGAACGTGGGCATAATCTGTGGACGGGCCCACGATACCGAGGCCGGGCCCCACGTTTCCGAGTGTGGCGGCCACGCCCGAAGCGGCGCTCACTATGTCGAGGCCGAGCGAAGTCATAGCGAGCGTCGCCGCGACGAACGCGAGCATATACAGGGTAACGAAACCCAGCGCGCTGTTCAGAGCCTCGTCTTGAACGGCGACGCCGTTAAGTTTCACGCGCGTCACGGCCCTCGGGTGAAGGGACCTGTATGATTCGGCGAAGGCGTGTTTGAGGACGACGAGTACCCGTCTCACCTTGATGGCGCCGCCGGTGGACCCCGCGCAGCCGCCGATGAACATGAGGATAAAGAGGACGCCTTTGGCCAGGAAGGGCCAGGTGTCGAAGTCCGCAGTGGCGAAGCCGGTCGTCGTTATGATGGAAGCCACCTGGAAACAGGAATCGCGCACGGTTTTGCCCAGGTTGTCATAGGTGGGATGAATGGAAGAGATGAGCAAGATAGCTGCGCAGGCAACGATGACGAGGTAAGACACAGCTTCTTCATCCTTGAGAACGGAGAAACGGCGGTTTCGGAGCAGTCGATGGTAAAGGGCAAAGTTGCCCCCCGCGATCAACATAAAGGCAACTATCGTCCACTGGATGAAAGGGCTTTCCCATGCACCCACACTTGCGGTCTTCGTGGAGAATCCGCCCGTCGCCATTGTCCCGAAGGTGTGGGTCACGGAGTCAAAGACGCTCATTCCCCCAAGGCGGAGGAGGGCGGCCTGGACGATGGAAATCCCCAGGTATATGAGCCACAGGCTTTTCGCCGTGTCCCTGATCCTCGGTTCGAGCCTCTCCGGCACTGGGCCCGGTACCTCCGCTTTGAATAACCGCATGGCGCCCGGGCCGAGGTTTGGCAATACGGCGATGAAGAGAACGATTATGCCCATTCCGCCCAGCCAGTGCAGGAAGCTCCTCCAGAACAGGATGCCGTGAGGTTGGGCTTCGATGTCCCTGAGTACGGTCGCCCCCGTGGTCGTCAGCCCGGACATCGCTTCAAAGAAGGCGTCCGTGTATGATGTGAGGCTTCCGGCAAAGACGAAAGGCAGTGCGGTGAATGCCGCGGCTCC
>Ga0334890_1003245_pt1 | contig 16788 bp, 16 predicted proteins | sample GraSluR1_MG_3_FD_207220 | JGI IMG/M metagenome (GOLD analysis project Ga0334890, IMG submission 207220) | Sludge microbial communities from methane-producing bioreactor in Wageningen University, Netherlands - Granular Sludge_31_08-R1 | ecosystem: Engineered > Bioreactor > Anaerobic >... | reverse complement strand
CTGGCCCCCACCTCCACGATCGAGGAGGCTGCCACCTCGGTCGAGCCGACGCCGAGTGCCCGCCCGAACGTTGCGTCGGCCGCGCGCGCGATCGAGACGCCGATCCTGGTGGCCCCGTGGCTCACCGTGACTGCTGCCCACGAGGGGTCCAACCCATTCCTCTCGATGAACTCGCGCGCTACCTCCTCCGCCGTTGTGGGATCCTCCGGCAACTCCTGAGCCCCCGCTAGCGCCGCCGAATCACAAACATCCACGAGCCGTTGCCTGATGCCGAACAGCCTGCCCGCGTCCACACTGACGGCCGCGAAACCCATGACCGCCGTGGTCGCCAACGCGGCTAGTATGAGGATGGATCCCCTCTCGGAACGCCGGCCGAGTCTCTCCACAGCGACCACCTCCTATTCGATCCTCATATCGATTGAACTCCGCAGCGTCACGTCCTCTCCAATGATGGACGCGACCAGGGGCGTGATGAACTCGTGCGTGTACTCGACGGCCACAGTGAGGGGTTCCCCACGCTGTCTCAACGAGGGCTCGGGCGACACGGAGATCCCCAGTTTCGATGGGTCGATGGGAAAAGCACGATCCCTTACTCTGGCCGCGATATCCGCATCCGACGCGCCCATTATCCCCAGGCGCGCGCCCTCGCGCGCCGCGTGCTGGACGGTCACGTGGGCGTTCATCGCCAGCCCGAACTCCACGATCCCGAGAAGGATGAGCAAGAAGACAGGGAGCACGAGCGCCATCTCGACCAGGGCCGTGCCCCTCTCGCCATGATGGATGTCTCTCTCCACTGCTCTCACCCCGTTTTTGGGTAAAATGGGGCCCGGAGAGATTTGCCCGCCGGTATTTCCCTCCGGGCCCTGGTGGAGGAACACCCAGATTCAGCCGCACATTGGGGGGGTGCTGGGGCAGAACCTGAGTTTCCGCTTACACCTCTTATACCTCGTCGCGGTAGACCTTACGACCCGCCGAGACTGCCCCATATCGACTGGAATATGGCGTTGACGCGTGTGCCTACGTTGGTGAGCATGGTGATGGCCACCACCGACACGAGGAAGAGAATCAACCCGTACTCGACCATTCCCTGGCCCTTCTCGTTCCTGAAAAATCCTCTCACCATTAAGAAAAGGGATGCCACGGTTTCCACCTCCTTGGGTAGATTTGACCCGTTTCAACCCTCGCCGTTGGAAACGGCGCCGGTATCCCGATGTGCGGGACGACCGGCGGAGTGTTTCTTCTAACCCCGTCGTTCGGCAACCCGGCCACCCTGGCCCTTGAGCTTTAGGTCCGTTGGTTTTGCGCCCCCGCTTTTCGGCGGGTTTGCCTTTTCGCGGCGTAGGTTGTAATGGGTTCTGGCCAGATCCTACAGTACGCGTGCGCCCACCACCATAGAGCCGGGGTCTCATTTTTCTGGGACCAAAGTCCTAGGAATGGGCGGTAATGGGGGAAAAGGAGCGGGGGCTGGAGCTATACGGCTTTCTCACCGAGCCCGTGTTTTTGCCCGAACAGGGCGGCCTTGGTCCTGTCGTCCACACCGATCTTGACGAAGATACTGCTCAAATGGTTTTTGACAGTCTTCTCGGAGATGAATAGCCGGTCGGCGATATGTTTGTTGGAGAATCCCTGCGAAACAAGGTCGAGTATCTCAGTCTCGCGCCTTGTGAGCGACTGCAATTGGGCGGCCTTCCCTGACTGAGCCCGACCGCAGCCCTTCAATAGTTTGGGCAGAATAGTGGGGTGCACGTACGCCCTGCCCTCGGCCACCGCCCTCACGGCCTTCACCAACTCCGCTGGGTCTACGTCCTTCATCACGTACGCCGAGATACCGGCCCTTGCCGCCTCGTACACGTACTCATCATCATCGTGAATCGTCAGTATCACAATCCCGACGCGCGGACACTCCCGTTTGATCTCGGTGGCTGCCGAAAGCCCACTCATGTCCGGCATGCTGATATCCATGACGACCACGTCCGGTTCGAGTGATTTCGTTTTCTCAATGGCTTCGCGCCCCCCCGACGCCTCCCCGACGAGGTGAATGTCGCGTTCGAGGGCTAGAACCTGGCCAATCCCCCGCCTCATCAACGCATGATCGTCCACTATCAGCACTCTGAGAGACATAGCAACGCCTCCAATATCCACTTCGGCCGCCGGTCGGGCTTTCTACTCGGGCGAATCCAGAGGTATCGCGATCGCGATCTTGGTGCCATCTCCCGGCCGCGATCTGACATCGATCTCGCCCCCGAACATGGCGACCCTCTCCTTCATGCCCATGAGACCGAACCGCTCGCCGCCGGTCTGCGACACCGAGCCGGGGTCGAAACCGGCCCCTTTGTCCCTTATGACCAGCCTGACACAATTGCTCGTGACCTCCAGATTGACCCACGCCTCGCTGGTGTTGGCGTGCTTGGCCACGTTGGCGAGGGATTCCTGGATGAGTCTATATATGGCTATCTCGAGGGGCGGCGACAATCTCTTCTCCTCCCCGAGCACTCTCAGTTCGACTCTCACACCCGTCCGATCCTCGAATGCCGCCACGTACGTCCTTATCGCCGGCACGAGACCCAGATCGTCCAGGGCCATGGGGCGCAGGTCGAAGATGATCTTCCTGACGTCCTGAAGGCTCGACCTCGCCATCTCCTTGAGGTCCGCAATTTCGCCCCTGGCCTTTTCGGGCTCACCGTCCAGGGCCTTCTCGCACAGTTCCAACCTCATGGCCATGCTGGCGAGGGCCTGGGCCGGACCATCGTGTATCTCGCGCGCCACCCTCCTGCGCTCCTCTTCCTGGGCGCGGATCACGCTGACGGCAAGCTCTTGCCTCTTCTGCCAGTCGTGCACCTGGGAAGTGATCCTCTTGAGGTCGCCGGCCAGGTAGTCCATAACCACGCCCACGCGGGATAGTAGATCCTCGGCCCTGGACACCATCTCTTTAAGATGCTTGATCCGGCGCTGCAGGTCGTCTCTCCTCTGGCGCAGTTGGATCTCCTTGCCCCTGGCAACTTCCAGCTCAACCTGAATGCAGCTTGCCTTTTCGTACGCCTCGCGGATCTCGTCCTCGCCGTGGTGCGCGAAGTCGCGGCTGACAACCATCAGCGCGTATCGCGCTGCCCTATCCTGCTTCTCGAGGTCGTCCACCACTTCGATCTGCTTCTGAGCCTCCGCGGCGGTGGACTCGAGTTCCTCCTGGACGCGATTGAACTCCCCCCGGGCCATCTCCGCGATGTTGAACATCTGGTCGCGCGAGTTGTGTATGGCCTCGATGGTCCTATTGAGGATCGCGTCGAGTGTTTGAATGCTGAACTCGTTACTGTTCATTTTCGCATCATTCTCCGGAATTCCGCCCTGACCTTCAATAGTAGCGATGGGTTCCCGAGCAGGTCGATGACTGTCATGGCCAGCGCCTTGACCCCGATGAGCATTCCCTCATGCGCTCCCTGAGTGAGCGTGGCCCGTGCGAACTCACGGGTGTGTCCCGCCACGCCCCTCGGGCACGTCGCGATGTACGCGTGAAGGGACGGGGTCACGTGGCTGACGTTGCCCATATCCGTGGAGCCGGTTCCCGCGTCCAGCCTCTCTTCCACTTCGACCCCCAGCGTCCTCAGATTCCCGGCGAAAGCCGACGCGAGGAACCTGTTGGTGACCATTTCCTTGTATGTGGGGGACGTATGGGTGAATTCCACCTGGCATCCCGTCGCCATGGCCGCCCCAATTGCGCAATTCCTGACCCTGAGTTCGCACGATTCGAGCTCCGCCGTCTCGAGCGCGCGAACATAAGCGCGGACCTCGCAACCCGGGTCGCCGCCCACGATCACACCGTGTACCCTGGCCCCACGACCCAGATGCTGCCTTAGCGCGTTAATGGCGTTGAAGGCCAGCATAGCGGCAGACTGAGCATCGCCCGCGGAGAAGACCATCTTTAGCGCGGCCCTCGCCAGCGACCTGCCGGACACCACGTATCTGGACGCGGGGTGAATCATCATCGCAGCGTCCACGCCCTCGAAGTACCCCCCGTCGATGAGGACGACCTTTCCACCGGCGCCGAGCACCGCGCCCTCTTCGGCGGGGCTCCCGAACACCACCACCTTGCCATCCATACCTCCTAGCACAGATTTCACAGCCGCGGCCGCTCCGCAAGCCGCGACCCCTATTATGTTGTGTCCGCAACCGTGGCCTATCTCGGGCAGCGCATCGTACTCGGCCAGCAAGGCCACTGCCGGGCCTGCCGATGCCCCGGAGGCCGATGCTTTGAACGCCGTCTCCATCCCGGCCAATCCGAGATCAACCTCAAAGCCTCGCGACGCGAGGAACTCGGACAGCCACCGGCTCGCCCTGAATTCGGAGAATCCCAGCTCGGGATTATGGTATATGCGATCACTCAACACATACAGGTCCGGCGCCATCGCCTCTGCCTGGGCCACCGCCCGGTCTTTTAGAGCGCTCAGTTGTCTGCCTACTTCCCGCGGTATATCAGTCATTTGGCGAACACCAGGAATCAATCATCCTCACAATGTGTATCGTTCCAGCGCCTAGTTCAGATGAGGCCGGTAAGCGGGGCGAACTCAGGCGGACATCATCCTCGACCAGTACCAGGCCATCACAGGCGGGCCATACAATCGCGCGAGAATACCCCCGGCCGCGAGGCACGGGCCAAACGGTATCGGGTCCTTCCCGCGCTTGCGCCCTGCGGCCATCAGGCCGAGTCCCGCAATCGCCGCGACCCCAAACCCGGCGAACAGGGCAAGGGCGATCCCCGGCCATCCGACGAAGCCGCCTATGACAAACGATAATTTTACATCACCTGCACCCAGGCCCCCTCGACAGGCGACCGCCGCCAACAACATGATAAGGCCGCCGGTCAGGGCGCCGGCCGCCGCAGGCCGCAACTCCACTAAGCCCACCGCGATCAGCGCGGCGAGGGCGATAGTCCCGGCAATCACGAGGCAGTTTGGGATGAAATACGTCTGTATGTCAACGGCGGCGACGACCATCATTATCGAGGCGAACACTACCGAAACGAGGTACTCACGACCCAAACCGTACCTTGCATGAGCCATCGCGAACGCCGCGAGCGTCGTCCCGACGATGAGGCTGAGACGAATGCGCTCGATATGCAAGGCCCCGCTTATCGAGGCATCTGGTTCATACCGTCGACAAAGCGCTCCCGACGCCCGATCCGCCAGCATCCCCGCAAGTAACCCTGCGGCTCCCGTTACAAGCCACGCGGTCAGAGGGCCATCACCTCGCTAGTCTTTATCCGCCTCGGAACCGTGTCGTGCTCGGTACTCCTCCAAACTTATCAGGTGTCTCTCGTGCAGGTCCTTGAGCGACTGTTCCATCGTCCTCATGCCTGACCGCGAACCGGTCTGAATCGCAGATTGCAGGTGTTGGACTCGCCCCTCCCTGATAAGGTTCCTCACGGACCCCGAACCGATGAGGATCTCGCACGCGGGCACTCTCCCCGGCTCGTCCATCCTTGGGATGAGCTGCTGCGTGACGACCCCTGCGAGCACCGCGGCCAACTGCACCTTGACCTGCTGCTGCAGGTGGGGCGGCGAAATATCCACTATCCTGGCGACAGTATTCGCGGCGCTCGTGGTGTGCATGGCCGCGAGCACCAGGTGCCCGGTCTCCGCGGCCGCCATGGCGAGGCGGATAGTCTCGGCATCCCCGAGGTAGCCGGCCATGACGATGTCGGGGTCCTCGCGCAGGACGGAGCGAAGCCCTTCTTCAAACGAGGGTGTATCCGATCCGACTTCGCGCTGGTTCACGATGCTCCGCTTGTGCCTATGCAAGTATTCGATGGGATCCTCAAGGGTGATCACGTGGCAGTTTCTGTTCTCATTGATGAGATTCACCATTCCGGCGAGGGTCGACGATTTGCCGCATCCGCTGTGGCCCGTCACCAGGACGAGTCCGCTGGGCCGCATCGCCAATTCCGCGACAACCAGCGGCAGCGAAAGTTCCCCGAGAGACGGCACCTTGGGCCACAATATCCTGATGGATATGGCCACAGAGCCCCTTTGCCGGAATGCGTTGACCCTGAACCTGCCCACTCCCGAGAGACTGTAGGAGAAGTTAACCTGTCCCCTGAGATCCAACACGGTCTTATCCTGCGGTCCTGCCAGCCTTGCCAGCGCGTCCGCTGTGTCGGCGGACCGCAGGGTCTCCGATTCTCCGCGGACCAGTTCACCGCCGATCCTGAACGACGGCGGGGCCTCCACGGTCAGGTGGAGATCCGACGCATGACGCGAGACTGCTTCCTTCAGGATCCCCTCAATGTCCAACTCCCGCTTCCCCCGATCCTCTATGAGTACTATCGCGCCTGTCGCTCGCCGCCGAATCGACAGACACACCCACAATTCCTATCGAATGGATTCGCCCTTTTATGAACGTTGCTGTCAGGAGTTCCCTGCTATTGGGAGCCTTCGACGGGATAAAGGGCTTTCCTCCCAGGCATCGAGAGAGCGGCAGGCAATGTCAAGGGGCGCAATGAATCGGAGGGCGCGAGCGAAAACGGCGGACGGCGGCTGGTTTTGGATCCAGGATCTTCATGAACTCCTCGAGGAGGAACGGCTTAGAAAGGTGGGCGGACGCGCCGGCGTCTCGCGCGGCGCCCTCGAGATGGTCGTAACAGGGGCTCGAGAGGCTGATTATTCGCCCGACATATCCGCTCTCGCGCATCAGTCTGATCGCGTTCACTCCGTCCAGCGCGAGCGAGCCCGCTCCGAAAGGCCCGATCTCGATGAAAACGGCATCCACCTCCAGAGACATGGCGCTTCGCACGGCATCGGAGGGATCCGTCGCGAAATACACCGCTTCGACGCGGTCGCCCATCATCAGACAGCACGCCGAGAGAATCTCTCTGACGCACCAGTGGGATTCAGATAGAAGGATCTTCACAAGCAGTCCTCCAGAGTCCCCGTGCCAGCCTGACGCCATTGTACAATACGATTACTGTCATAGTCTGTCAGTTTATGGGTCTATGGTACATGAATCGTGTAAACGGCCAGCCAAACGGTCAGTCAATTGTGGGGTGCGTCCCCGGGCATCAGCCCCCTGGCCTTCAAGTACCGCAGTACGAGGCGTTCCACTTTCCGGATGAGCCTGGTCCACGCGAACTCGCGGGGGCTCACCGGTTGGACGAGGATGGTGCGCAGGCCCAGGGCGTTTCCTCCAAGGATGTCCGTAAACACCTGGTCACCGATGACGGCCGTGTTGGACGAGTGAGTGCCGAGGCGCCTCATGGCCGAGCGGAACGAGGAGGGCAGCGGTTTAGTGGCGGGACAGATGAACTCGGTGCCAAGCGACCGCGCGAACGCGCAGACCTTCGAGGCACGAGTCGAATTGGAAACGATGCAGCATGACACGCCCGCATCGCGCGCTTTCTCGAACCATTCCTCCATCTGTGTGGTGACTTCGTGCTTGTCCCATTCGACGAGGGTGTTGTCGACGTCCACTATCAGACCGTCTATCCCCCGCCTTTTCAGTTCGCGGGCATCCACGTCGTAAACCGACCGGCGATACTCATGCGGGCAAACGAACGACGCCAGTCCCTTCGCCACCCGGTCCCCTCCGCTCGCGGACGGTCCCCTCGCACGCCCAAGCACGCGTCGATCCCCTCCCGCACGACTCTTCCGGTCCCGTGCAAGCTTAGCATGGCGTCATTCCCGGAGTCAAACGGATCGGGCGCACGCCGTCCTCATACCGTTGTGATCTGGCGCGCGAGCCACGCGCGGCGGCACGCGTCAACTCCTGCACCACAGCTTGAATCAACTCGATTCGTGCGCCACAGCATGAATCGCGGCGAAATCCATGCGTACAACACGTACCGCAGCCGGACCCATGCTGTAGCGCACGGGTCCGGCTATGCGGCCATACACCCTTCATTGCCGGCCGACACACATCTCCCTGCTGAGCTTGTGCACCGCCTTCTTCTCTATCCTCGATACGTAGGAACGGGATATCCCGAGTAAGTAAGCGATCTCCCTCTGCGTTCTCCTCTGGCTCCCGAACAGGCCGTACCTCATCTGCAGCACCCTGCGTTCCTTCTTGTCGAGCACCCTCAGTTTCTCTATGAGCCTCGCCTCCTCGAACCCCTTGTCGACCACCTCGGGAATGTAGTCCGGGTCCGAGCCAAGTACGTCTATCAGGGTGATCTCGTTTCCTTCCCTGTCGATCCCGATGGGATCGTACAACGAAACCTCCGACCGGGTCTTGCGGGTGGATCTCAAGTACATGAGTATCTCGTTCTCGATGCACCGCGCGGCGTACGTGGCAAGGCGCGTGCCCTTGCCCTGGTTGAAAGTGCTGATCGCCTTGATCAGTCCCACGGTGCCTATCGAAATCAGGTCTTCGGGATCCTCCACGCAGTTATCGAACTTCTTAACGATGTGCGCGACGAGGCGAAGGTTTCGCTCGATCAATACGTTGCGGGCGTGGGAATCCCCATTCTCAAGGAGCCCTAGATGCCTGGCCTCTTCTTCCTCGCTCAAGGGCTGGGGGAACGTGTTCGGGCAGTTCACATACGATGTCAGGAACGACAGCCACTTCGGCAACACCTGCCCCAGCAGGACAAGGAGTCCCTCCATAGCGCCACCTCCGAGGCATTGCATCATCAATTATATGGAGGGTGGGCCCGGCCGGTGCGTGTCCGAGGATACAAAAGTCGCAGGGCCGCGGTCGGGTTCCGCGGCCCTGGAATCAAGTGTGGCTGGTAATCCTACCTGTGGTGCAATCTTGGAGCCGCTATGAAAGAAAGTCCGCGAGATGTGAGGGCGGCGGCCGAGTGATTCACCGCATTGTGCTTGTCCAGGTAGTTCCTGGCCAGAGCTTCCCAATCCCCGCTGTCGACGACCTCCCGCTTATCGCGGAAGTAGTCGAGTATGTCTGAATTGTGCCCACCCTCCGCCTCGATAGCCATCTCGACCTCCACGTCTCCTCCTTCGTGCTTCGCCGATATATTTTTCACCTTGCCGGCTATCTCGAGGAGATCTTCTCTCCTGTCGTATGGCTGGCGCACGATGCTCTTCCAAGTCTCAGTGATGTGATGCTCGAAGCGCACCACATCCTCGAAACCTAAGCCCCTGCGGATCTCCGCCGTTATCTCCATGGTTTCGTTGTCGATGGAGTTACTCCAGTTGAAACCGACGAGCGGTGTGGTGCCGTCTTCCCGAGCGAACAACTTCGCGCCGACCAGGGTCCACATCGCCGCGTACGGGTTGTCGTTCCCCATGAACACCGATATCTTGAACTCATTGTCTATTCCCAACTTGTGAAGCATGTAGCCCAGGAACACCGTGCCGGAGTTGGTGTTGAGCACCTGCCTGATACCGTAGTTCGTGTAGTAGTATAGGAATTCGTCGACCCATTTGAGAGCGTGCTCGTTCGGCTGGCCGATGCCCCCGAAGTAACCCGTGATGGTGGCGGGGCCGCCAAGGTGCACGTTGGAACCGTCGGTCCCCTTGGTATCGAGGGTCTCCACGTAACTGGCCCCCATGACCTCCATTGCGGCGGCGAAGGCCAGGATGTCCCCGTCGTCCTTTTCCTGTTCCTTCATCTTGCGCACGCGGATGAATCTGCCCGGCATCAACTCGCCCCGGGCTATCGCCTGTTCGGCCTCAAGTCGTATCCAGGGAAAGTACTGCGCGGCGCTGATCTCCAGGGTCACCGCGAAGTCGTCCTCGAATGTCATCGCCCCTGCCCTATCGCCCAGAACCTTCCTCCTGTACTGCTCCAGGGTTACGAAAGCCCCTGCGTCACGCCTTTCGATTAGCCACTCGACGTCCTTCAGGTACGGGGAATCCTCCGCCTTCAAGCGGGCCACCAGGTTTTCGATCTTCCGCGCCTCGCGCGCCTTCCGATTAATCTCCTCCGGAGTGCCGTACTTGGCCACCACGTCGAGCAGGGCCGAAACCGCCTCATTTCTACCGTCCATGAGCAGGCCGTTTATCGCATCTATCTGGCCGGCACCGATTTTGAGCCGCTCTCTCAGGTCAGCCACGACAATGACATCCCCCTTCCTCTCGCGAGAACATCTAGAGGATCTATTCCAGTCATGGCCGGAGATTCCTCGTGAGCGGCGGCCGGGGGGAAACCCAAGAGAGTTTCAGGGATGATCCGAGCCGCCCTCTTCCAGGAGGTCCTTCATCAAGGCCCGGAAGAGGGGGGCGGCGACAGCGCCGCCATACCCGCCCTCTTCCACGAAGGTGCAGATAATGTATCTGGGCGCGTACGCCGGGGCGTAGCCTACGAACCAGGCGTGAAGGACGCTCTTGCCGTCCACCTTCCTCCCCGTCTCGGCGGAACCCGTCTTGCCCGCCGACCCGGCGTCCTCGACGAACGCCGCCGAGGCACCTCCTATCCTTGTGGCATCCAATAGGGCTCTACGCAGCCAGGCGGCTGTGGAAGCCGACATCACCCTCACGGGCCTTGGACGGGGGAAAACCTCCACTGCCAGACCGCGAGCGTCGGCCACCTCCTTGACGAGGGTGGCCGGCAGCATCCTTCCGCCGTTCACGACGGCCGTCATCGCCTGGGCCACCTGCAGGGGAGTGGCCGTAAGCCTCCACTGCCCTATCGACATGTTGGCCAGATCCCCCGCAGCCATACCCCGATGATCGGGCAGGTGTCCCGGGCTTTCCCCCGACGCAACGGCGCCCGTGGTGCGGCCGAAACCGAACAGATGGGCGTACCGGGAGAGTCTCTCAGCGCCCACCCTCTGACCCACCTCTATGAAAACGGAGTTGCACGATTCGGCCAGCGCTTCCCGGAAGGTGATGACCCCGTGCCCGCCCCTTTCCACGCTGGCGCAATCGAATCTCAGCGAACCCACGCGGGCGTATCCGTGACACACGAACGCCTCACCAAGGCCTATGCAGCCCTCCTCGATGGCCGCCGCGGCGGTCACGATCTTGAACACAGATCCCGGCGGATAAGCGCACACCGCCCGGTTCAGGAGCGGCCCCCGCTCGTCCGCCAGGCACTCCGATACCCTCGACTGATCGAAATTGGGGCGGCTGGCCATGGCAAGGATCTCCCCGCTATGCGCGTCGAGGACGACTATGGCCGCTCCCCTCGGGGCCTGCGCCCCCTCCCACCTAAATTGACTGTCGAGGATCCGTTCGGTCGCGGCCTGGATGCGACCGTCGATGGTGAGTACGACATCCAAACGGCCGTCGCGTTCCGCGTCCCCCCGCATCCTGTACCCCAGGCCGGGCACGTGTTTCCCCATCGCGTCCACGTACAAACAGAACGCCCCTGGCGAAGAGCCGCGCAACCGCCTGTCGAAGGCCATCTCCATCCCGGCCAGCCCCTCACCCTCGGCATCTGTGTATCCGATGACGTGACGGGCGACGGACGCGGTGGAATACCTCTCACGCCTCTCCACCACGAACATTCCGTTGATGGACTTCAATAGGGACGCTTCTCTCTGGGATATCCCTCGCTTCAATTCGACAGGGTCTCCGCGGGATATCATTTCGAGGATGAGGTAGCGGTCGAGTCCAAGGATCTCGGACAGCCGGGAGGCGGTGCCGTCCACATCCAGAACAAGGCATGGAAAACAGGCGGCGGAGAGGGAGCGGAAATCGGTCAGGGGAACGAGATTCCTATCGTAGATCCGGCCCCTCGCTCTCTCAAGCGGGATCCCCGGCTCACGTTGAGCGACGGCCGCGAGAGACAGGCCCGGTGAACCCACCAACTGGAACAGGGCCAACCTGAAAACGATGAGGATGAACCCAAGAAAGGAGGCAATAGCCGGGAACCAAACCCTGTGTCTCAACAATCATCCCCGCCCGTCTGGATTCGGCGGGAATAGTCTCCCATCGAGTGGGGACGCCTATGCTTCTACCCGCGGTGGCCCAGCATTTTCTGGATCCCCTGCCGGATGATGTGCGTCGCTTCCCCCACGCCGAGGGCGGCGGTGACAACGAAGTAGATCGCGGCGCCGGAACCAACTGATACGAGGACGGGCACGAGCCGCCCTCCCAGGACCGCAGTGGCCAACCTCAGCGCCCAGGAGACCGTCACGACCATGAGCGCGCAGCCGGCCGAGACTCCAAGGAGGAATGATCCCGCCTCCCTCCACCTGACCTCCGCCCCCAGCCTGCGCCACAAGACCGTCCCGAGCGAGACGCACGTGAGCGCGGATGTGATGGATGTCGTCAGGGCGATCCCCTGGTGCCCCATCCACCTGGACAGGGGAGCCGCCGCGACCGCGTACAGGATTATTCTCGACACGCCCGCGACCGAGGGCGTCACTGTGTCTCGCAAGGCGTTGAACGCCCGCTCGAAGACCGGCTGCACGGATAGAAACAGCATCCCCGTGGAGTACCAGAGAACCGCGGACGCGGTGGTGGCGGTAGCTTCGGCGCCGAAAGCGCCCCTCTCGAACAGAGCGCTAACGATGGGACGCCTGAGGCAGACCAGGCCGACGGAGGCGGGGAGCGTCACATAGGCGAGCATCCTCACCCCCCTCTCGATGGTTGCCCTCAAGTAGCCATTGTCACCCCTCCCTGCGGCCTCCGCCATGCCGGGGAACATCGCCGTTGACACGGCCACGGAGAAAAGGCCCACGGGCAACAGGACGAGCTTATTGGCAAACGTGAGGGCCGAGACGCTGCCCTCCTCGAGCCCCGAGGCAAGATACTTCTCGATCAGTCCCGACGTCTGGCTCAGGACGCCGTACGCGACCACGGGAACAGCAAGGCGCAGGACCTGCAATGTACCGGGGTCCCGAAGCCCGAGTGTCGGCGAATACGATCTCGCGCCGCGCGGCAGGAACCGCGCCAGCATCAATGCTTGAATAACATATCCGGACAAAAGACCGTACGCGGCGCTCGCGATCCCGATCCTTCGCCCAAATATCACCACTGCGAGTATGGTGGCGGCGTTCACGACGATCGGGCCGGCTGCCGCGGGAGCGAACCTCCTGTACGATTGCAGGACCGCCGATCCCACCGCGAAAGCGCCGATGAACACCGTCGAAGGCAGGGTGATGCGAAGAAGGCGCGCAGTGAGACCTGCGGTGGATTCGGAGAAACCGGGCGCCGCCAGGCGGGCTATCTCGTCCGCCCACGCGATACTGGCAACCGTCAAGATGCCGCAGATGATCGCCGTTATGTTAAGGATGGCCGATGAGACCCTCCAGGCGCGAGCCTCATGTCCTCCCACCCTCAGGCCGGAGAACACGGGGAGGAGCGCCGCCCCGATCGCGGCGGTCATCGTGGCGACCATCACCCCCGGGAGCCATACCGCGACAAGGTAGGCGTCACAGTCGGGGCCGACCCCGAACGACACCGCGAGGGTGCGATCTCGCAGGAACCCCGCTATCTTCGCCGTTGTCGAGAGTGCCACTATAATAATGGCCGCGCGTCCCACGGCGGTATCGCGGGACGCGGAACCAGCGTTCGTGTTTTGGCCCAATACGATCGCCCCCGGACCACCCATTCTTCGCCGGATATCCCCGTAAACCTCCCAGGACTCCTGGACACACGCGGCGCGCCGATAATATACTGGACGTGCAGGCCCGCCGGGGACCGCATAGCGGGGAGAAAAGCGGCGCGGCCGGGTGGAAAAGTGTGGTGAGCCGTTCGTCATGAAGCATAGGGTCTTACAGGCGTTGAAAGAGGGCCGGGGAAGGTTTGTCTCCGGGGAGCAATTGAGCGGTGAGATGGGCATATCGAGGACGGCCGTATGGAAGCATGTCGCGAGACTCAGGGAAGAGGGCTGGTCCATCGTGGGGCAGCCGAGGGCCGGCTACGCGCTAGTGGCGTCCCCCGACAGGCTGCTGCCGGAGGTGATCAGGGCCGGCCTCGATACTAAGACGATCGGATCACGAATCAAGTACGTCACCACTACGTCGTCCACAAACGATCTGGCTAGAGCGATGGCGAGGGACGGCGCCCCGGAGGGGACAATAGTCGTCGCCGAGGAACAAACGGGCGGGAAAGGAAGGGCCGGCCGGAAGTGGCAATCCCCGCCGGGAACGGGCCTCTTGTTCTCGCTGATACTTCGCCCCGATCTTCTCCCTCCGGAGACACCCATGCTGACCCTGGTCTCCGCCGTTGCGGTTGCAAGGGCGATATCCGCCTCCACAGGAGTGACGCCGCGGATTAAATGGCCCAACGATCTACTTATCGGAGACCGCAAGGTATGTGGGATACTAACTGAGATGGCCGGCGAAATGGATCGGGTCGACTTCGTCGTCGTCGGCATAGGTATTAACGTCAACCTCGGCCTCAGCGGCACGCCTCAGGGGCTGGAGGGCGTATCTTCCCTTGACATCGAGGCGGGCAGACGTCTCGACCGTCCCTCGATACTGCGCACCGTCCTGCAAGAGATCGAGTACTGGTACTCAACGTACATGCGCGATGGAGCGGAACCGGTGCTCTCCGAATGGCGCGCGCGATCCATGACCATCGGGAACCGCGTCACCGTATCGAGCCCACGCATGACCTTCGACGGTCAGGCGGTGGACGTGGATTGCGACGGCGCCTTGATAGTGGAGGTGGACGGGGGGGCGAGACGCAGGGTATTGTGCGGGGATATCTCGGTTCGCTCGGCCCGCCCATCGTAAACCATGTGATTTCATAATGGTTGACATTCCCGCCCCGGCGGCTTATGATTTGCCCATGAAGACGAATAGGAATCCCAAAACCGCACGTCCCCGCGCAACCACGCCCATAGCGGCCCGCGTCACGATCCCCGCAATGCTCGCCGCCTTGACGGCGATAGGAGCGGTCATAGCCATCCCGCTACCGGGCGGCGCCGTCCCGTTCACCCTGCAGGTGTTCTTCGTGCTCCTCGCGGGGGCGGTGGCCGGGCCGACGGACGGCGCCACGTCAATGCTGGTTTACCTGGCCCTTGGGACGGCCGGAATACCCGTATTCTCCATGATGACGGCGGGACCGGGGGTGCTCCTCGGACCTAGGGGCGGCTATCTCATGGCATTTCCAGTGGCGGCGCTCGTGACGGGGGTACTCGCCGGCCCACGAAGCGGAGCCGGGGTCTTACGCACCGTTCTGGCCATGCTCCTGGGTCTGGCGTCGATTTACGCGTTGGGAGCGATCTGGCTGTGTAGGGTGACAGGGAAGTCACCTGGGGCCGCGCTCGCCGTCGGAGTCGTCCCTTTCATCCCGCTGGATGTGGCGAAGGCCCTTGCGGCCGCTGTTATCGCCTCGAAGAGGAAAGGTTGGCGAGGCTCCGGATCATCTCGATAGGGTTTCAGGGCTTCGAGCGGCCGGTCGCCTGCAGGAGTATCACCTTGAGTGCGGTATTATGTGTATTCATATAGGCGACGACCCTTGAATGGAGGCATCGGTGTGCGCGAATCGTACCGCTCCGTACAGCGGATGACGAACGTTCTGGAAGCCCTGGCTAGCAATCCCGCCGGCCTGGATCTCAGCGGCACCGCCATGAAGACGAACCTGGATAAGAGTACGGCATACAGGTTTCTGAAGAGTCTCATGGGAGTGGGCATGGTTCGCCAGGGGGCGGACGGAAAGTATCAGCTCTCGTGGAAGGTATACGAGCTGGGGAGCAGCCTCCTTCTCTCCCAGGGAATCGACTTGAAGGCGATATACCCGGTGCTGGAGCGCCTCTCCAGCCTCACAGGCCAATCATCCAACATGGCGGTCATGGATAATAACGAGGTCATATACGTTGCGGCGGTCAACTCCCAGGATATCATCCAGACCGTGTTCAGGGTGGGTTGTCGTCTGCCCGCATTTTGCACCGCCGTCGGGAGAGCCATGCTTTCACAATGGAACCCCGACGCCACACGCCGGTATTTGTCCGACACCGACCTACGGAGGTACAGGGACGACACCGTGGTGGAAAAGGATCAGTTACTGCTTGAGCTCCAGGCCACGCGGGCCCGATGTTACGCCGTGCAGAGCCAGGAGATCGTCGGAGGGGTCCACTGCATGGCGGCGCCCGTGTTCAATATGTTCGACGAGCCGTTCGCGTCCGTGGGCGTTTCCGGACATTCCATCGACCTCATGACCACGCCGCCCACGATCAGGGAGGTCATCTCGTCCGCGCAACAACTATCCCGCTACTTCGGCGCCCCAAGGGACAGGCTGTCGTATTTCGACGACTGCCTGCTCAAGATATGCTGACGGGGAGAACTCGGGGCCGTCCAAAACCACGTGGACAGCCCCATTCATACAGTAACTCCGCACTATTCGAGCCGCGCGCGCTCGCGGCTACTGCTCGACCGTGACCTTCACTACTAGATTACCCGCCAGGTTGAGAACGACCTTGTCACCCTCTTTTAGATCGCCGAATGACAGGAGGCTCGCGCCCTTCTTGATGATCGCGTCGCCGGAGACCCTGTATGTCAATTGTTGGCTCGTAGCGGTTTTGACGGTGATCATCCTTCCCAGGGTCGAGCTCGGATTCAGGGCTTCGATGACCCCCGTCACCTCCGACGCCGGCCGATCGGTGACGGTAATGGAGGTTACCTTCGAATCGGTTATCTTGATCTCCACAGTGTCGCCCGGTACGATATCCTCGAGTTCGAGAGCGTCATCTTTGTACTCGATATCGGCGTCGGCCGCGACCGCGTAGTTCTCCACGGAGCCGCCGCTCACCCGCACCCATATCCTCGCGCTCGTGCCGGTTTCCACCTGGGTGACGACTCCCTTTCTAGCCAGCACGGAGCGCTTGAATATCTCGATCCTTGTAGCGAGCGAATCAACGACGGTGACCTTCACCTTATCCCCGACCATCACGTCGCCGAGCGCGGCGATAGCGCCGTCATACTTCACTACCACGTCAGGTGAGACA
>Ga0334890_1003243_pt1 | contig 16794 bp, 10 predicted proteins | sample GraSluR1_MG_3_FD_207220 | JGI IMG/M metagenome (GOLD analysis project Ga0334890, IMG submission 207220) | Sludge microbial communities from methane-producing bioreactor in Wageningen University, Netherlands - Granular Sludge_31_08-R1 | ecosystem: Engineered > Bioreactor > Anaerobic >... | reverse complement strand
TTCCCGGGCCCTTATCGTCCCGGAGAGCGGGTCAAGTATGTGACAGGTGATCCGGGCCTTGCCGATCTTGTCGATCCGGGATGGAAGCACGTGCCGAAGCCGCCCGGCGATCCGGATTTGGGGCGGCTGGGCCGTCCATCTCCGCCTCCCGCGGATACCGTTATCGCTCCCCCGACGCCAGGGCAGAGGGCTCCAACCAAGCTGCAGCCCGGTGTGACCCCTGCATCGTCGGATACCCACATTCGACAACCTTCACCGGAGCAACTAACGCCAACCAGGTTGCAACCCGGCGTGGCGCCGGCATCGCCAGATACCCGAATTCGAACACCAAGCCCGGAGCAGCTTACGCCAACCAGGCTTCAGTCCGGTGTAACTCCGGTGCCATCAGATACGCGGATTCATCCGCCGACGGGTACTGCAGATGGGCGAGGATTTCCAGGTCCGTACCAGCCTGGGGAGCGGGTTAAATATGTCACGGGCGATCCGGGTCTTGCCGATCTTGCCGATCCGGGGTGGAAGCATGTGCCGAAACCGCCCGGCGATCCGGACCTTGGACGATTGGGCCAGCGGACGCCACCGTCAACCCCTCAATCTACGGCACCGACCAAGCTGGATGCCGGTGCGCCGCCGCGACCGGTGGCAGATGGCGCAACAACCCGCATGGATTCGCCGGGCAGCACACCCACGAAGGTTACCGATCCATCTCATGTGCCGGCTCTTGGGGATGGAACCCCGACGCGTATAAGGGATGCAAGCGTTGCCGGCGGGCGAAGACCAGAACCGTTGACGGAGGGCAAGTCTTCCTTTGCGCCGGAAAAAAAACCGGAGCCCGGCATGGCGGAGCAGGTCATGAGTGGCGTAGCCGTGGCGGGACAAATCGCCGACCCGGCCACGAGAGAGATGGGCGATGCGCTGCGCGACAATCGTCCGATTGATGCCGGACAGGTTGTCAAAGAAGCAAGCGGCATCGGCACGTATGACATTGGGCGGCGTCATGCGGAGGAGCAGTTGCAGCGGCATCATGCCGGAGAGCAAAGCAAGGTGGAAGCCGTGGGCCGGGCCTTGGCGGGCACGGCCGACGAGATGGTTTTACAGCCCATTCGCGGAATTGTGCACCAGAACCTGTCTGAAATGGAATCGCGCGCGGAGGCGGAGGGCAGGCGTCCCACAATGGCCGAAGGTGCGGAAATGTATTTCGGCACAATGGCGGAGATTGCCGGCGCAGGATTTCGCCCGTTGTTGAATGCGGCTTATGAAAGTCAGAACTATGAGGCAATGGGTGCGGCCGGCGGCATGCAGGCGGAAGTCGAACAGTTTGTGGATAGAAATCTCACGACCGGCCAACGGAACATTCAGCAGCTGCAGAATCAGATAGAGCAGGTCATGCACAACGGAGACCCCAAAGATCCCGCCACAGGCGCGCAATTGCAGCAGTTGCTTGATCAGTACGATGCTGAATACGATCGCATGCAACGATTGGAGGGGATGGCTGAGCGTACGCTGACCCACGATCCGGATCGTTTAAGCAATGTTAAGAATTCTGTCGGCCATATGACAGACGCCGCAGCCATGCGCGACTACGCGGCCGATATTTATGAGGGCCGGGGCGGACAGTTGCCGGCAGAAGGTCCCGCTGCTGCGGAAGGTGATAAATCGAGGACGGCGGGGAGCGGGCTGACGCCTGATCGCATCGAAGAGCTGGTCAGCAGAAGCGAAGATAAAAGCCTGACCCAGGCGGAGAGGGACCAGGCGACGCACGACTTGATGAATGTGCTCGACGTTTTGCGCGGCGGCAAAAAAACACAGGAAGAAGGAAAAGGTGGCGAGAGCGAAGGCGACGGGCAGGAAACCGGCGGCGACGTGGCTGATGACGGGAAAGGTCCTCCTTCGGACGGCGAGCAGGATGACACGTTCTGGCAGGACCTTGCGGCAGACCCAGACAGGTTGCTGGTGCCAACGTTGTTTGGTCCGGTGGTTGTGAGTCCGGAACAGTTACAGGATATCTTGACGGAAAAACTGCTGACGGGGGAATGGACTCCGGAGCAGGCTGTTCAAGCAATCCGGGAGGTTGGTGATTTCAACCGTGAGTTTGGAGAGGAAATTACCCGTGCTGTTGAACAAGGCGATCTGTTGCCCTCACGCCCTCCTCCCGACGTTGGATCGAAGCAGGATGATGAGTTTGCGGATTATCTGGGCGGATTGCTGCAAGCCGGCGTTCCTCCGACGGCTCCTCCTGATGAGTATGCCGATACTTCCGTTGCGGGGAACGGACTGCGAGATGCGGAAGGGGGGGCATCTGATGAGGTTGAGTATGGCGACGATGGCGGCAGTGATGACAGTGTATTGGGTGGTTTTATTCAGGGCAGCGATGTCAACCGGGACCGGGTGGGAGAGATTCAGATGATCGCCAGCGTGCAGGATGTGCGGCGGGCGACAACCAGCGGGGATGAGCAGCGAGAACAGGCTGGGCATATCTTGAACAGCAGCGGCTCGTCCGCGGGAGAGATTGTCAGGCAATCTGCCGCAAGCACGGCGGCGGGTGATCGCGAACACAGTTGGGGGAATGTCCTTGGTGATGCCGTGGCGGACGGGGTGAAGGAAGGCGCCAGCCAGGCGGCAACGGCATTCGGACAGGCAGCAGCCGACCGCGCCTCGGGAGAAATATTCAGCGGAGGTAGTTCCGATTCAGGTGGATCTTCGGGATCGTCTTCATCCGGTGAATCGCCGCAGCAGACGGCGAGCGCGGGATCGGGTGGTGGGCCGTATGTGAACACCTACAATCCGAATATGCTTGGCGGCGGCAGCAGCGGTGGCCCGGTCAAGCACGAGCAAAAACCGCCCAAGCCGCCGAGAGTTCAGGCGCCGCCCTGCCCGGGTTGTGGCAATCCCATGGTCTTTTGTGCGGATGGCCAGTGGCATTGCCGTAATTCGGCATATGTAAGGAGCAATCCGGGCGTTGTGCGTAAGCCGCCACGTAAGCCGCCACGGACGGCCCCGGAATCGAAACCACCATTGACACCCGTGCAACTCGGGCCGGGCGGTGAGGCTAACTTTGCCTCCGGACAGGGTTTTCACAACACGGTACCGGTGCCTTCCGGTCCGGTGCAGGGCGTCTGGGTGCAGGATCCACGACCTTCACGTTCGGACGGACAGGTGCAGCCGACCGGAGAATACTTTATTCCGACCAAATAAAGAGACGGCAGTCATTCATCCCATTCGATCATGAAGCAGTTGCGCGGATCGGGAATGCAGTCCGTGCGCCAGAATTTTCCGAAGGCTTTCGGCCCGCGAAATTTCTCCTCGGATTCACTGATGAAGTTCTTGTAGGCAAACGGTTCGCCGGTGACCCATTTCGGGCCGTGTTCGTCCACGAAAAGCCCAAGCCAGAACCAGCATGTGCTTTTGAACAGGGATGCGATGAAGGCGTCCTCGTCGGGTGTTGTGATGGTGACGAGGTGACCGCCGAGTTCTTCGCAAAACTTCCTGGCATCCGCCCATCGCATGAACTGGGGAATGAAAAGATAACGGTGTCCCTTGAAGACCGCGGCACGCTTTCGCAGTTCGTTCCGATCGCCCGCGCGAAGATTGAGCAGCGTTTCGGCGTTGTGTGCATGCCGCGCGTACCGGGGGTGCTTCGCCCACAGGCGGTGAAGCCGCTTCAACTCGGGAGTGGTTATGGTGTCACAGTCGAACAGGAAATCCTCGGGCGGATTCTCGGCAAAGGAGGCGAGGTCCCGGAGCGGGTTGTCTCCGCAGTCCAGTTTCAGGAGCTCCAAGCTCTTGAGGGGACCGAGATCGGTAATGCGGTTGCTGTGACAGCCCAGGATCGTCAGCGGCATGTCTGCCAACGGCGACAGGTCCTCTATTTCGTTGTCGCCGCAATACAGCGAACTCAGCGGCATGCCTCGCAGGGGCTCGAGATAGCGGATGCAATTCCCGCCACAGTGCAGGTTTGTCAGCGGCATGCCGCTGACGGGTTCCAGACTGGCGATTCGATTCCCCGCGCAATTCAGATTGTCGAGTTTCATGCCCCGCAGGGGTTCCAGGCTTTCGATGCGCGACGACCAGCAGTAGAGGAACGTGATGGGCATGCCGCGCAACGGCTCCAGGTCGGAGACATTGCTTGCGCTGATTTCAAGCATCTTGAGCGCCATGCCCCGCAAGGGCTCAAGGTCCGTGATCGGACAATTCTCGCACTGCAAATTCCGCAGCGGCGCACCGCGCAACGGGCCGAGACTGCGAACGGGGTTGCCGGTGCAGTTGACCGACTTCAGCGGCATGCCGCGCAACGGCTCCAGGCTGTGTATTCCGCAATGCGCGCAATACAGCACATTCAAGGGAAGCCCGCGGAGCGGTTCAAGCGTCTCCACCGGCTTGCCTGAAATATCCAGCGAGAGCCCGTCGTTCACCATTTGCAGGCGGGCATCGGTGTTCGGCCATGCCTTCTTCAACATCTCGTTCCAGGACGGCATTCGGTGCGTGAGGGTGTGTCGTTGGCGCGCCGTGCGAAGGCCTTCTTCCGCGCGTCGCCTGCGTTCGGCATCCGGAAACGATTCGAGCATATCTTCAAAAAGCCCGATGGCGACATCATAACGGCCTTTTTGAATCTGACGCTCGGCCAGTTCCAGGACATCGCCTTTCCACGGAGTGCCCAGCATGGAGACGCGGATTCGCGTAAACCGTATTTCCGCATTCCATCCGACAAATCCCAACGCCACGCGGTCATTTCCGGAAAGGGGATCGGGGTCCGCCAGGGAGGCGATCTCCTTGCCGTTGACGAGAAATCGAAGGTGGGGGCCCATGCGCTCGGCGAGTACATCGTAGGTCTTGCCGCAGGTGATCGGGCTGTCGGGTTCGATCCAAATCTGCTCGTTGAAGCGATGAACGGCGTTGCGCGTGTTGTCGTAACCTCCGTATTCGAATTCGTATCCGCTCCAGGGAATGGCGCGCGGATTCGGATCGCGGATAGAATTCATGAAACAACCGATGCAGGTCAGCGCGGGACCCTCCTGGCGGCACTCGAATTCAATGCGCACATCTCCGGGAACATCTCTGCGAAGCAGAAGCACGTAGGGTTCTGCACCCCATAGCCGCAACTCGCCCTCCGCGATTTCGGCTTGGCCGCTGACGACCTCCCAGCGCGAAAGGCTTTCGGGATCCGAAAAATCATCGTCTATCACCAGGTGCCAGATGTGCCCCTGCTGGTAATCCTCAATTTCCCGCTGCAGTTCCTGCACGCAGGAAAATCTGTCGGCTGGATTCGCGGCCAGGGCTTTCATGGCGATGTCCGACAACGCGGTGGGGATCCAGCCGTCGGGACAATGGGGGAATCCGCCCTTTCTGGCGGAGCCCGCGCGGGTTTCCTTGGCCCTGCCGCCTTCCGTTTCATCGGCCGTATTGAATAACACGGGCGCTGGGAAATCGCCTTGGACGATCCGGTGCAGCATATCCTTGATGTCGCCTCCGCCAATGGGGGGGCGCAGGGTCAGTATCGCGTAGAGCACGGCCCCGAGAGAATAGACGTCCGCGCGCTCGCCGGACGGTTCGGGTTTCTGCTGTAGAATCTGTTCGGGCGCGAGAAATCCGGGGGTGCCCATCACGCGACCGCTGATGGTCTTGAGCGTATCGCTGAAATCGTCGGTGGGGAGGCGGCCCCACGTGTCGCGCTTGAGTTGATTCGGGTCCACCCACGCGGCGCGTGGTGCCGACAGCCCATCGGCTTCTGCTTCGTCCATGGCGCGCAGTATTTTGGCGAGGCCCCAGTCCATCACCTGCACTTCGCCGAAATATCCGACCATGATATTGTCCGGCTTCAGATCCCGGTGCACCACGTTTTTCGAGTGCGCGAATGCGACAGCGTCGCATACTTTCTGGAATATGTTGAGAAGGCGGGCGAGGGGGAAATCGGCGATGGTGGCGGCATCGTTTTTACGGATGGCTTGCAGAATGCTCGTCAGCGTGCGGCCTTCGACCCGTTTCATGGTGTAGTAGGCGCAGCCGTCTTCATCCACGCCCAGTTCGTGGACCGGGACGATGTTCGGGTGTTCGAGTTGGGAGGTCAGTTGCCCTTCCCGGATGAAGCGAAGGAGGTCCTGCCTTGGGCACGGCACGTCTTCAGGGAGAACCTTTAAAGCCACGACGCGCTGCGAGTGAATGTCGCGCGCTTCATAAATGGCGCCCATGCCGCCCCTGGCGATCAACGGGCCGATTTCGTACTTCTTTCCTCCCCGCACTTTCAGGATGACAGGATTCTTGAGGGGGGCGCAGCCGGTGATGTCCGTCCCGCGGGGATAGCCTTCCTGTTCGAGGAAATCGGCGATGACCATGCCGCTCGGAATTCGGCAGGTATCACCTTGGGAAACTTCTTCGCCGGTACTCTTGGACTGAGACTTCCCTGAGCCCCTTTTCATGTTTTCAGAATGACAGATTTCTGCGCAATGGGAAAGACGAACCGACTCTTAATACCCCTTGCTCATACCGATTTTCCATCCGCACTTCGGACAAATAAGCCAATAAAGCACATCGTCTTTAGGACCGGGGGGGTGCTGCGCGATCGGGTAATGCCCGCAACCCTCTCTGCGGCAATAGAGATGCCATTGACGTTTTTCCTGAGGGGGTTGCGGCGCTGGTTTTGGCGCAGGCTTGGCTGTGGCGGTTGGTTTCACCTTTTCAGGTGAAACGAAGTTGACGACGATCTGGTTGCATTTTGCGCAACGATGGCAGGGCAGCACCTTGCCGCCCACTTGCGTCATTGTTCCGCGAACCACCGTGGTCTGGCCACAGCGCATACACATCGGCACCATACCGGAGATATCGGAGGGTGCGCTGCTGCTTCCGTCCGCTTTGTCCGCGCCGCCGCCTGCTCCCCCTTTCTTCTTCTTTCCTCCTGCCTTGCCTTTGGATGGCCCTCCGCCTGCCGAGCCACCTCCATGCGGGGCAGCGCCTCCGCCACCAACCGATGCGGTCTGGACGGGTGCGCCATCCGGGCCTTGTCCGGATGAGGGATCGGACGAATCCGCCGATGAACCGCCGGATGAACCGGGCTCTTCGCTCTGCCCGCGATCAAATATCCGGCTCGTAGCCTGGTCCGCGGCGGCTGCACCGATGGCGGTTCCAAAGGCAGCGCCGCCGGCGGTGATGCCTGTCTCGATAGCGTTTCCAATTTCTCGACTCCAACTGTCTTCCCGTTCAGCGCTGACAGTTCGTGCCACGCTTTCGCGGCGGATTTTCTGGGCCTGGCTGCCTGCCGCGTCGCGCGTGAGACGCGCGTCCCACAAGCGCTGCTCGCTTGCGGTTTCAGCGCGAGCTATTTCCGTCTGATGCTGCATCTTGCTCAACGCACCCTCTGTGCGTTCGATGACCTTTTGATCGCGGCTTGTAACCATGCCGTCAAGAAGGCGGCCGGATTGCGAGGCGATGTTCCGACTGACATCCTCCGTGCCGTCGCAGTCTGCCTCCATGTCGCGCAAATCGTTTTTATTCTCTTCCTTCTCGGCCATGCGTTGTTTTCGAACTTCAGCCAGCCGGCGAAACTCGGAGGCATCGCCATGGTCTACCAATGCATCGGCCGCTCTTTTTGCGCCCACGGGCGAGGCCCCCATGGACTCGAGATATTCGATGATCTCTTCGCGCTTTCCCTCGGTTCGTGTCTGCGTATCCGCATTAAGGCTCCGGATGGTGCGGGGGTCGCGCAGTTCCTTCGCCAGATCTTCACCGCCTGCAATCTCAATGAGGTCCACAGCGGTGTCGCGCGTGTATTCATAGGGGGTGTCTATGAACGTCTTCTTCATCCCGATTCCGGCATCCTTGAAAGTGTCCACGATCCGCTGGCCGGCCGATTCATCTTCCTGAACATCCACGGCGTCGGAAGCTTCGAGGGTGCGGGGGCGGGCGTCGTCCTGCCAGTCGCCGCGTTCCTTTATACCTTCCACTATCTCTCTTTGCCCTTCGACATCTCCATGTTGCCGCGCACGGGTATAGGCTTCGGCTTCCTCCTTTGTGGCGCCGCGGTCGCGAAGCGCGAGATTCAACGTTTGATTGACGTTCTCCTCCGTTGCGTCGAAAACGTAGTCAGCCTCCTGTTCGATTGCCTCAAGGTCCTTTTGTGCGGCGCGCCCTTTCGAGACTCCGCCCAGCGAAACGGTGTCCACAGGTACCAATGCGTATTCACCCGCCTGGGCGATTCCGTCGGCAAGCTGCTCCTTCAACGTCCAACTCGTGTCATCCGGTGCGTCTATGTCGATGCCGCGCGGGGCCGTGTCCGTTCCGCCGCGCTCTTTTACAGCATCCACGATTTCCCGCGTTGCGGACCCGTCGCTACGGGCGCGTGCCTCGGTGTAGGCGTCCGCCTCTTCCTTCGTGGCGCCCATCCGCCGGAGCTTTGCGGCGAGTTCTGCCTCCACTTCCTGCGCCCGTGTCTCCTGAAGCTGATCCATTTCCTCCGCATACTTCTGGCCTTCGGGCGACATTGCCCGGGCGGCGGTATCTTCGCCCACGATGCCGCTCAACGCCTTCTCTTCGTCGCCTTCCTGGATGCCTTCGCGGACCTTGGCTGCGCGTCCGATAATGATGGCGCCTTTGGCATAATCGCCCGCCACTTTTCCCGCCTTCTCCTTCAGCGAGGCTTTCTCCGCATGAACCTGCTTTGCCAGGTCCGGCTGCTTGGCTTCCAGGGTTTTCTTGGCCGCGTCGCTCAACTGCCGGTGCTCGGCGAGCTGCTTGCGCAACGCGGCGGCTTCCTTCGTTCCGCCCTGCGCGGTGGCGGCCCTGATTTTCTCCGTCAACTCGGCTTCATGGGCTTGCGCGGCTGTCACGGTCTTGTGAGCCGCTTCCATATTTACTTTAGCGGCCTGGGCCTGGAATTGCTGCGGATTCTTGATGCCGGCGGATTCCGGACGATACCCTTGTTTCAACATCTCCGCCTGTTGACGAAGAACCGGATCGTTGATGCCGGCCGCGTCCATATTGCGGATCGTCATCTTGCCGAGTTCCTGGTAGTCCGCCGACGTCATGCTGCTTGCTGGCTTGTTCAGTGTATGTCCGCCCTTGGCGAGGTTGTCGCTGACCTTTGCAGACTGGACTGCCGGAGTCGGCTTGGCGCCCATCGTGCGCGAGCTTTCGGCGTCGAATCCGCGCCCGGCCTCCATCTGCGCGGCCGAGCTGCCGGTGGGCGATTTGAAGTTGCTGGCCGCGCGGTGCACCGTTGTGTTGAGACCTTTACCTTTGATCGTAAAGCTGTCGCCGCGGACCTCGACGTTGCCCTTGCCATACATTTTCTGTGCTTCGCGGAGCAGACGATCATACTCCTTCGGACTGTAGCTTTTGGTGTCCACGTCGCCCGTGATGCCGCGCCCTTTTGTCGGGTCGGTGCCGTAGTCGCCCTGTCTAACCGGCCCCACGCCCGCTTTTTTGCCCAACGCGTCCAGGACCCTTGTCCGCTTGAACTCCAGGTCGCGGGCGCGGTTCAGGAATTCATCGTCAATCGCCTTGTGCTGCGCGGGGGTTGCCTGCTGGGTCGCGAGCCGCTGATGCTGATCCATTCTCCATTGCTCGAGGTTCGCGATGTCCTGGTCGAGGTCAGGCAGCGAATCCAGCAGTTCTCCTCGACACGGCAGCGCGAAGATGCCCATGCAGGCAAGCAAAGCAAGTCCTGTGACCTTCCGGAAGGCTGTATTCATTTTTCACTCCTCCCTCGGCCGGCTCTTTGCCCGAAGAGCCGGGCCGGGTTTCATTTACGCCGCTTGACCTGGCGCTGCACGCGCCATTGTTTCTGGAGGCTGAAAACGGTATTTCGGACGACGGTTCGGGCTTGTTGTGAAATGGGAATGCCGGGATCCCTGGATTTCTCGGCGAGCGTTGCGGTCCACATCACGCGGCCGCTTTCGCAATCAATCAGTCGAACGGAAATACCGACCACGGAATACGTTTTCCCGCGATGAGCAACTGTTGTGAATTCATCCACGGTGCCGATCACGACACCGTCGGCTCCGAGCATGTTTCCCAGTTCGACGGCGCGCGCGTCGGAGAGCCCGGAAAGCGCGATCTCGGCCTCGCTCAACACGTTGGCCAGTTGCGTTCGCTCGACAAGCTGGTATCGGCCCATGCGCATAAGCTCGGTTACAAAGAGATCGGATACCGAGAGCCCGATCAATTCCGTGGGCGCTTTGAACGGCATGATCGCGATGCAATGGATGGAGCTTGGAATCGGTGCCACATATACGGATGCACCGCCGGTGGCCTTGGGCAAGTCCCCTTCCTTGGATCGGCCTCCGAGACAGCAGCAACCTGCCGTCAGCAACGCCAGGACTGCAGGGCCGAAGGCAGAAAGAGTCAGGGCTCTTTTCATGTATCCGCGCTCCTTGTTGAGCCCCCGGCCCGGTAGATGTCGGGCAACGACGGCCACGATAATTAACTCCGCGTGCGGCCTGTTCCGGCAGGGCAACCGGAATCCGCGTTGCGTGGTCCTGTGACCATTCTGCAGATAGATGCGGATAGGGGGAAGCTTTTTATCGCATTTTTTCGAGGTGCTCGGAAAGAAGGAACATCAGCAGGCACATGACGATCAGCACCGGTGGCAGCGATTCAAGACTGGTGCGGGCTGCGACAACACCGACAAGGAGAGGGACCACGGCGATGCCGAGCCCGGCGCCGGCCACCTGGAAGCCGACGACGTTGGCCACATGCGTGCGGTCGAAACGGCGCGGGGTCAGCGCGATCAACGAAGGATAAATCGGAGCCAGCGAGAACCCTGTGAGCGCCAGGGCGAAAGCTGCCAGTCCGGCGTGATGCCGGAAGCTCAGAAGTCCCGTGCCCAGGATTGTGCCGGTCATGCACAACCGCAGGAGCTTCATGGGTGCGATCCGGTTGGCGATGGCCCCGATGACGAAGCGGCCGGCCGTCAGCGCTCCCCAGTAGAGGCTGATCCAGAAACCGGCGGTGACGGGGGAAACGCGGCGCGACTCGACGAGCAGGCTGTACGCCCACTGACCGGTCGAGGCCTCGACCCCGCAGTAGATGAAGAAAAGGCCGATGCTCATCCATGCGGATGAAAGCGTCAGGGTTTTGCGCCGCGAAACATGGGCGGTTGTTTTTTCGTCTGTGGACTCGGTCAACACCCAGAATCGGGTGGTTGCAAAAAATCCGGCGGTCAGAACGAGCAGGATGGACATCACGGAGATGTAACCCCAACGCCATGACGCGCCGAGTCCGATAACGGATGTCATGATGGCGGGTCCGGTTGCGGCGCCGACCCCCCAGCAGGCGTGCAGCCAGTTGACGTGTCGAGGGGAAAAACGAATGGCTGCGTAGGTATTGATTCCTGCGTCTATCGCGCCGGCGCCCATGCCGCCGAAGAAACTCAGAGCGACAATCGTCAGCCATGATGGCGCGGCGGCGCAACCCATGAGGCACAAGGCAGTAAGCAGTCCGCTGTAAGACAGGATTCTGCCCACGCCCCATCGGCGCACCATGCGGCCGCTGTTCACGCTGGACAGAAAGTAGCCCGCGGTTCCTACAAGGAAATAGAGTCCCAGCGCATCCAGAGGAAGACCGAAGTCGCGCCGCATGAACGGCCACGCCACGCCGAGGATGCTGTCCGGAAGTCCGAGACTGATAAAACCCGCGTAGGCGAGCAGGAGTACGAGTGTGCCGCGCTGAATGTGCATGTGGTCGCCACTGTATTGCAACCAAGGCTAAAAACAACAACCTTTCTGGAACCCGCGGGTTGTCTTCCCCCCGGCTTTCTGATAGTCATGTTCCAACAATTCTGGAGGGTGGGCTATGCGCAAAATCGGCAAGGGGAGTTGCATCCGTGTGGGCCTCGGTGGCGTTCTGATGGGATTGATGGCATCGGGTTGCGCCACGTCGTCTGACCACGCGCACTTCATGTCCACGCCCACCAGCGCAAACATCTACGTGGCGCCGGGCAACAAGCACATTCAGAAGGTCGCCATCATGCCGTTCAAGGGACCGACGGAACTGATCGGAAATTCCGTGTCGGACATGTTCGTCACCGAGAGTTTGCGCGCAGGAAAGTATGAGCTGGTCGAGCGTAACCAGATGGCACACGTGCTTGGCGAAGCGGAACTCGCGCTCGCCGGTCTTTCTGATTCCAAGGCGGCCCATCTCGGCAGCATGATGGGGGCGGACGCCGTCATCATCGGGACCGTGGATGAATACGGTACAAGCGCGCAGCGGGGCAAAACGTATCCCGTCGTCGGCATCACCGCGCGCATGATTGATGCCGAGACAGGCAAGATCATCTGGAGCGTGGACCTCGCGAAGCGCGCGGATTCCAGCGCGACCCCTTTGTCCCAGCATGCCCGGGCCGTGGTGCATGAAATGATGTCTGCCTTGTACAGAAAATGGCTGCGCTGAAAGGAATAAGTATGAGCAATCCGACTAAGACCTGGATTACCCTTTCCCTCTTGTTCGTTCTTCTCGCGGGCGCGGTCTGCCAGGCGTCGCCGAAGCCTAAAGTGATGTTGCTGATTGATGAAAAGAGCCTGGGCACCATAGCCACGGCGGAGATCGAGGCGATGGCGATCGGCCTGTTGATTGATGAAGGGGTGCCGGTCGTGGACCAGGACATGGTCCGCGCGAACATCAAGAAAGATCAGCGGCTGCTGAAGATGGCGGGTGACGCGCGCGGCGCCGCGTCGCTGGGGCTTCAATACGGGGCGGATGTTATTATCATCGGCGAGGCGGTGGCCAAGCCGTCGGCCCGGCGGATTGCCGAGAGCAACCTGCGGACGTACCAGGCCGTGGCGACCTTGCGCGCGGTGCGTACCGATAACTCGGAGACCATTGCCTCCGCGTCGGAAACTGCTTCCAAGGTCGGGCTCGAAGATGTGGCGGGCAGTTCACAGGCGTTGAAGGCGGCGGGCCAGCAGGTGCTGGGCGCGCTCATTCCGAAGATGCTGAAAGCCTGGGAGGGCAGCGGCGGCGCGGCATCGAAGCGTGGCCTGGTGATCAACCTGACCATCGGCGGAGTGGACAAGGCATGGAAGCTCAAAGAGATTCGCGAAAAATTGCGCTCCATGGATGATGTCGTAGTCAGCGTGCTGCAGAAAAGCTACACGGCCGGTGTGGCGGTGTTCGATGTCGAAACCGTGATCCCTGCCGAAGAATTATCGGAGCGCCTGCTGCTCGATTCGCCGGAAGGCCTGAAGTTCCAGTTGCTGGATGTCAGTCGCGCCAAGATGGACCTGCGGGCTGTCGAGGCGAACTAGCGAGGAGGTGTATCATGACCCTGCATGTCGCGAGAGTTCCCGCCGTTCGGATTGCATCGCTTGTGCTGAGCGCTTGCCTGGCCGTTTCCGCTTTCGGCACTCTTTCCACTTCGCCGTCTGAAACCGCCGTGCTCATGCGCAACTATCTGCGTTTCATTCTCAGCCAGCAGGTGGAGCGGCAGGTCGCGATCCTGGCAGATGATGCGCTGCCGGGCGATCGAGGAGAAATTGAAGAAGCCGCGCACCTGTGGAACGGCAATCAGATGGGGACGATCCGCCAGGAGTTGGAGGCGGCGTTCGGAGATGAATCGCGGGAGCAATTCGAAGAGTTTGTGTCCATTTTTACCACGGCCGAGCAGAGTCTGGATGCCGAACTACTGCAGGAAGTTTCCATGGCGCTCAGGCTGCACCCGATGCCGGCCGACTACAACGCGCTGAAACGCACGTCGCTGGATTCGGTGTTGCTGGCGGATGTCCAGAAAGCATCCGCATGGCTGGGCGAAGTGCAGACATGGATGGATTTACGGCGGCGCAACCAGGAGGTGCCGCCGCTGGCGGTCTGGCTGGAGCGGGACGTGCGCGGCGCCGCGCCGATTGCGACGGCCTCCGCTCCGGCGGCCACACCACAGCCGGTGAAGAGACCGGGCGGACGTCTTGCGGCTGCGGAAGCGGAAAGTTCCGGAAACTTTGAGATGGAAGAGGATGACGAATCGCCCCTGGACGCCTTTGATTCAATGCGGCGGACGCGTCGCGAGAGGGCGATGCAGGAGGCGGAAGCGGGGATGAAGCAGGTTGCGGATGAGCGTCGCGCGGCGGAAGAGGAGTATGCCGCCAAGAAACTGGCGTCCGCGCAGGCCGAAGCGGATGCGATGAAACAGCATGCGGAGAAACTGGCCGCGGTCGAGCAGGAAGCGCTCGAACAACGGAAGAACAGCTGGGGCAACCGCCTGAAATCCATTGTCGGATCCACGATCGGAGCGGCCACCGGCGCCTTCACCGGCGGGATCGGCACCCGCGCCGGCCAGGAAGCCGCCAACGCCATTTTCAATAATTAGGCCGTTCAGGGGGGGCTCTCAAAAGAAAGCATTTAAGGCTTGAGGGGCGCCTGTAAACCTAATAATTATTAGGTAGTAATTATTCCTATCTATAAATGAAGAATCCCGGAACAGCACGGAAGTCGTCCGACTTCGTGGGAGCCTGCCGCCGGCATGGGGTCAAGGCGACGCACCAGCGGGTCGCGATCCTGGAGGAAGTGTTCGCCACCGATGAGCATCCCGACGCGGAGGCCATTTACATGCGCGTTCGGCGCCGTGTCCCGACGGTTTCGCTCGATACCGTCTATCGCACGCTTCGCCTGATGGAAGATCGAGGCGTGATAGCCCGGGTCGGTTCCACGAGCAACAAGGCCCGGTTCGATGCCAACACCAACCGTCATCATCACTTCGTTTGTACGGATTGCGGATTGATCGGCGATTTTTATAACGAAAAGTTCGATCGCTTCGCGGCGCCGCCCGAGGTCGCGGCGATGGGGAGCGTGGAGTCGGTTTATGTAGAAATGCGGGGTCGTTGCCGCAAGTGTCAGCGGAAAAGAAAAAGTGGAATGAAAAGGGCCGGACAAGCCCAAGGGAGATGAATGGATGAAGAAAGAGAAGAAGACGGCAAAGGGTGGAGGAAAAAATCTGACCAGCAGGGCCGGCGCGCCGGTGGTGGATAATCAAAACGTCATGACGGCCGGACCGCGGGGTCCGCAACTGCTCCAGGATGTCTGGTTCCTCGAGAAATTGGCGCACTTCGATCGCGAAGTGATTCCGGAACGGCGTATGCACGCCAAGGGTTCGGGCGCGTTCGGAACGTTCAAGGTGACCCATGACATCACGCGTTTTACGCGCGCAGCGCTGTTCTCCAAGGTGGGCAAGAAAGCGGAGGTGTTCGTGCGCTTCTCCACGGTGGCGGGTGAGCGCGGCGCCGCCGATGCAGAGCGCGATATTCGCGGCTTTGCCATCAAGTTCTACACGGAAGAAGGCAACTGGGATCTCGTCGGAAACAACACGCCGGTGTTCTTCCTGCGCGATCCTCTGAAGTTCCCCGACCTCAATCATGCGGTCAAACGCGACCCGCGCACCAACCTGCGCAGCGCGCTGAATAACTGGGACTTCTGGACCTCGCTGCCTGAAGCGCTGCACCAGGTCACCATCACGATGAGCGAGCGGGGTATCCCGCTGTCCTACCGCCATATGAACGGCTATGGCAGCCACACGTTCAGCCTGATCAACGCGAAGAATGAGCGCTTCTGGGTAAAGTTCCATTTCAAGACCCAGCAGGGCATCAAGTGTCTGACCGACGCGGAAGCTGAAAAGGTCATCGGAAAATGCCGTGAAAGTCATCAGCGCGACCTGTATTACAGCATCGAGAAGGGGGATTTCCCGCGATGGGATATGAAGATCCAGGTTGTGCCGGAAGCGGAGGCTGCAAACTTCCCGTTCAATCCGTTCGACCTGACCAAGGTCTGGCCGCACAAAGATTATCCGCTCATTGACGTCGGCGTCCTTGAACTGAACCGCAACCCGGAGAATTACTTCGCGGATGTGGAGCAGGCCGCATTTAATCCGGCGAATGTCGTCCCCGGCATCGGGTTCTCCCCGGACAAGATGCTGCAGGGCCGCTTGTTCTCCTACGGCGACGCGCAGCGTTACCGGCTGGGGGTCAATCATCACCAGATTCCGGTCAACGCGCCTCGCTGCCCATACCATAGCTTCCATCGCGACGGTTCGATGCGGGTGGACGGCAACTACGGCAGTACGCTCGGATACGAGCCGAACAGTTTCGGCGAGTGGAAAGAGCAGCCGAAGTTTGCCGAGCCGCCGCTGCCGCTCGAAGGAGCCGCGGATCATTGGAGCCATCGCGAGGACGATGATGATTACTACACGCAGCCCGGCAACCTGTTCCGCCTGATGAACAAGAAGCAGCAGCAGGCGCTCTATGAGAATACGGCCCGGGCCATGGGCGATGCTCCGGAAATGGTCAAGATCCGGCACATCGGCAATTGCTTGAAAGCCGATCCGGCTTATGGCAAAGGAGTGGCCAAGGCATTGGGCATTCCCATGAGCAAGGTTGCGAAATAAAAATGCAATTCGTCGGATGTGAGATTCATCTTGCGACTGCAGAAGCGCGCGAATCAATGGTGCGTCAGCTTCTGCAGTCGCAGGCCTCACCCCTGCTGGTGTTGAACACGTGCCAGCGTCTCGAGTGCTTCGGGAAGCGCAACCCGACGATCCCTCAAATTCCTGTAACTCGGATGTGGAGCGATGCGGAAGCATTCGAGCGGCTTGCGCGAATTGCGGCGGGACTCGAGAGCCGCATTCTCGGCGAGTTGGAGGTGCTGGGCCAGGTCCGCGATGCCTATCGGCAATTCCGGACGTTCGGCGGACTCGGTGATCCTTCCCTCGACCGCGTCTTCCAGGATGCGCTTTCGCTGGCGCGCAAGGCGCGCCGGGAAAGCGGCATTGATCGCAAATTGACTTCGCTCAGCGCGCTGGCGTGTCGCGAAATGCTCGCATCCGTTCCC
>Ga0334890_1003242_pt1 | contig 16800 bp, 32 predicted proteins | sample GraSluR1_MG_3_FD_207220 | JGI IMG/M metagenome (GOLD analysis project Ga0334890, IMG submission 207220) | Sludge microbial communities from methane-producing bioreactor in Wageningen University, Netherlands - Granular Sludge_31_08-R1 | ecosystem: Engineered > Bioreactor > Anaerobic >... | reverse complement strand
GTATTGAGCAGTCGGAGGTATCTGCGCTCAGATATGTTCAGACTCTTCACGAGAACTCTGCATAATGACACGAACCGCCTCAGTCTATAATGTTTACATAGCAAAGTCAAAGACGAAAGAGATAGACTCAAGGGTTCTCATAGCTCAGACCAAGAGCAAGGAGCTTGAAAGCCGGGTGTTAATCGGTCAGTCCAAGACAAAGGATATGGATGGTCTTGTAGCGATTACTCAATCCAAGAGCAAGGATGCAGATGCGAGGGTTCTTATCGCTCAGACGAAATCTAAAGAGCTTGACAGCAGAATCCTGATTCAGCAGGATAAGTCCAAGACCATAGATGCCTATGTAAGCGTGGGAGGTTCAAAGCAGAAATACATAGATGCCAGAGTCCTCATTTCTCAGACAAAGAACAAGTCCGTAGATGCAATGGTCGCCCTTACTCGCACAAAGGAGAAAGATATTGATGCGAGAGTAGCAGTTACCCTGTCAAAGACCAAAGATGTAGACGGAAGGGTACTTATCGGGCAGTCAAAGAGCAAGGAAATCAAGGCAATGGTGGCGATAACCTACGAGAAGACCAAAGAGATAGACGGAATGGTAGCCATAACCTACACCAAGACGAAGTACATAGACAGCAGAATCCTGATAGCAGGAGAGAAGACCAAAGAAATTGACAGTAGAGTGGCGATTACGCAGACCAAGAGCAAGGAGATTAAATCCGCAGTAGCCCTTACGGTTACAAAAACCAAAACGATTAAATCCGCAGTAGCCCTTACTGTGACCAAGACGAAGGAGATTAATGGAAGAGTGGCGATTTGGTGGGAAAATATGCAGGAGTCAGTTTCCGGCTCGATTGAACAGAATGAGTCTATAAGCGGAAGCGTTGATGTGAATGAAGGAATCTCAGCAGTCATAGAACAGAACGAAGGGATAACTGCTTAAATATGAATAAATATTATGGTGTCCATTTATAGGAAGGAAGACCGGATTCTTACCTTTACAGTTACCGATGGTGGCGTAGCTGTTGACATATCCGGCTCAACAATTTCCTTCAAGGTGTCTAAGCGGTTTGGTCAGACCACGCCAACCCTTACAGTTGCCGGGGCGATAGTTGGAGACGGTTCAGCCGGTCAATGCACCGTGACCCTGACAGACACGCAGACAGACATTACGGAAGGTAATTATGTCTATGAACTTGAGGTCACGCTTTCAAGCGGTCTCGTTTATATAGCCAAGCAGGATTATTTTACTGTGAAGCGGAGGGTTGAAGTATGAGTCTTAATCAGTTGGCGGTTGTCCGGAACAGGTTGAACATACCGGCTGAGTCGATGAGAGACGAGGAATTGCAGGAAGAGCTTGACAGGGCGAGTAGGAGGGTCAACGCAAAAGTAGGGAAGTATCTCACTTACAAGGTGAGGGTGCTTGACGAGACCCTTGACGATTACCAGTTGCCGTTTGATGAGATAGATTCCGTACACTCAGTTATTCTTGACGATGATGCCGTAAGCTCTTCTTACTACACTCTGGCACAAGATACAGGGATTGTCTCGTTTACCTCAGATGTGACCTTTGAGGTGAATGACATCCTTGAGATTAGATATGTGCCTACAATCTTCAAGGACATAGAGCTTCTAATGGTCGAGATAGACATACTTAACCACAGGAATATCATAGCTCCGTCAGATGAGAGGAAAGCTCAGATAGAGGAATTGAAGGGTCTGCTTGAAGACTACCTGAAAACTATCTCAAAGAAAGGTGTTGCCATAGGAGGTATGAGCAACCATCCGTCAAGCGCATACTTTGATTCGGACAAGTACACTTATGACTGATGAATTGAAGAAATCCCTTTTAGCCATACTGGAAGAAGTAGCCATAGAAGTGACCAATGAGGCGAAAAGGAGATGCCCGGTAGTTACCGGAAGACTGAGGGGAAGCATCCGTATGCACCCGGAGGGAGAGTCGTTTTTCGTGGGTTCTCCTGTTGAGTATGCGCCGTATGTTGAATATCTGTATGATATGCCGGAAAGAGGGATGTGGGAAGCCAAAAGAAAAAGAGGAGGTCAGGGAGACACCACTCTCCCATTTTTTAGACCTGCCGTCTTCAAAGCTGACGAATACCTTGAGAAAATACTTAAGAGGGTGAAATCCTAATTATGGGAAATGTGACGATTACGCAGGTCTTGAATCAGGTCGTAACCACATTGAGGTCTAACCTTACCGACCCCATAAGCGGAAGAGCCGCAAGAGGTCACAACTGGATATTCAGGGATTTCCCACGATACGAACCGGAGTGTCCGTACATAAAGGTCAGCTCAATATCCTCTCAGCTCAAGCCGATGGCGATAGGGTCGTCAGATTGGAGGCAGGATGTCAGAATACAGATTACGATAGTGGTGGATGAGGGGTTCACCATAGACTATGATTCAGACGGAACGGATGAAGATGCTGACGAGTTATCCGGATATTTGGGAAATCTTGTTCTTGCGCAGTTAAAAACCCAATCCAATTTCACTTCGGTTGTCTGGAATATCGTGCCGTACAACGAAGAAGCCCTGCACAGAGGGGGGAAGATTTACAGGATAATCGAGGCGAAAGCCATTGCGAGCCGATAAGTATATAAATAGGTAAGCTAATTATGGCGAATACAAGGATAACAGGAATTACTGACAAGATTAAGATACTGGATTCTACACCTGCCGAATATGTGCCGGGATTTATCGTAGGTGGCTCATACGAGCTGAATAACGCATCTGAACCCAAAGGCGGTGTTGGAGAAGGAGTGAACCGTTCCTTCCATATTGACGGAGTAGCATCAGGTAAGGGAAAAATTAAGATTGAATGTCCTGACCTCAAGACCTTGCAGTTAATCGGTACTTATTCAGCCGGATGGACTGTCGTAAATGCAACCACATTGCCGGAGTACACCGTTCAGATGGACACCTACACAGGCAAGTACATTTCATTTACAGGGTGCAAATTCAGTCTGGAATCTCTTGAGCTTACAAAGGGAGGACTTCTGACAATGACCTTCGGGTTTGTGGCAAAGGACTATACCTATGAGACCGGTAGCATAAGTCAGACTATGGAGACAGACACGCCCCTAAGTTACTTATCCTGCAAGCTCAAGGTTGCCGGTTCGTATGTCGGCTCTATATCAAGGTTGAACATAGGGATTGACAGGGGACTTCACGCTGAGAGAGGGATAGAGAACGCATCAGTAGCGAGCATAAGGAAACCAACGGATGTATTGGAGAAGAAGACGAATATTTCCTTTAGCGCAGATATTGAGATTACAGACGACACCGCTTGGACTCAGGTGATTGGAGGCACTTCAATTCAGGACTCAAGGAGTGATGTAGCCATAATCTTTGAGACTACATCGACAGGAGGGTCTTTAACTCTGACAGGAGCAAGGGTAGAAGGAGGCAGTTTCGACAAGCCCTATGACGAAGGAGAGATAAGGGTAGGTGCAATAAGCGGTACAGCGTTGTCTTGGTCGGTAGCAGGTTCGTAGAACCTATATATAGATTGTATTTTATATTATGGTTTCTATTGAAGTAGAGCTGATTGACGGAACGAAGCAGACAGTTGAAATCCCCAAAACCCTCTCAGGAGTGCAGAGATACCGATGTTGGGATGAGGCGAGTGTAATCTGCACGGAGAACGGAGTGAGGAAATCTCGCTTTAAGTCAGGTGAGCTTGTGACCCAAATTGCCTATACCGTTTTGCCTAAAGAACTTGTCGAAAAGCTGACAATGGAGTCGCTTGACAAGGTAGCGGAGCAGTATATGGGGCTTTTCTTTCCCAAGTCTGACGAGGAGAGTAAAAAAAAAGTGCCAGACTGACAAGGCAAATAGATAAGCTTGTTTCTTTTGGTTTGTGTGATGATGATGAGGTCAAGGTTGCTTATAATCTGTATCAGAGAATAAAGCTCGGATTTACCGGCTACACGGAGGCAGTTGGGGCAGAGATGGAAGACCTTATAATGCAGATTGCTGAAAAGGATAAAAACCCATAGTATTTATGGCAGAGTACCCTCTTGGAGTTCGGCTATTTCTTTCAAACTACGATGAAGTTGAGCAGGATATGGATGAGCTTTCCCGGAAGAATGTCGAGGTGAGGTATAAGTTTGACGACCCGACAGGAAAGTACGACTTTGGAGGGGGTGGGGGAAGATATACGAAACCGGAGAATCTCGGCAATATGTTTGAGGGGGCTATTTCAGGGGCGTTCACAATGTATGTGCTTCCGCTTCTTGGCATAGACGGACTACTCAAGGCGCTTGAGTTTATAGGCGACAACACGCAGAAGATGGCTGACCGGATGGCTGACATTAACCCTGCACTTGCAGAACAACAGAAAATGCTTGAGAACACGATGAATCTCGCACTTATGCCGATGTCGCAGTTGATGAATACCCTTATGAAGCCCTACTTAACGCTGATGCTGATGAGGGCAAGAAAGGGGATGGAGGAAGCAAAGCCAATTCTTGAAGCCCTGAAATCAGGAGAGATAGACTACGAACAGGCATTGGGAGGTTACGGAAACCAAAGGGGTCTGAACGCAATCTTTGAAGAGACCGCTTCCATTATGTATGTGTACCAGAACAAGCTCAACGAACAGACCAAAGACATTACTGCGAGTATGGCAGGATATACCTCAGGTGTGGAACTTGCGACAAGCAACTGGTACACAGGGGTGTCTAACTGGTTGGACAATTTCCTAGACGGACTGACTTCTATTGATGAGAATTTCCTTAAGAACCTGCCTAAAATCAAAGAGGATATGGAGCAGGCGTTTGGTGAGTCTCAGGCAGTATTGAAGCTACTGCCCGAAGGATTGAGGGAGCTTTCTGAAATGACCTTTGATGATGCACTTGCAAAATCTATTCGGGGTAGTTTTGAGGCATCCGCATTAAGGGTGTTGGTAGAGCCGTTGGGTCTGCTTAACTTCGCAGATGATTTGAAGCAGAGACTGAAGGACAATATCATAGACCCTATCGGTGCGGTTCAGGGAAACGAGCAGAGCTTCGGCTTCAAGGATTCCCTCGCATCGCAGTTGTGGAACAAGCTCATAAAACCAACAGGTGAGGAGGGAGACCTATTCGTAGTCGGGTTCAATGAAAAGTTGCAGAAGATTGTAGACGGACTCAGAGCGCCAAAGATTAGGGACATAGATATGCTCGATGTGATGAGGTCAATGCTAAATTCTCTTAAAGGATGGTCTTTGGATAGGTTGAGTATGCTCTCAGCAGACGATTTCATATTGACAAGCTCAGGTCAGCTAATCAAGACCAACCCCGAAGATACGATTATCGGCACAAAAACTCCTGAGAAATTAGGGGGGGGAGGAGGTAAGATGGTGCATATTACAAACAATGTCCACCTTACGGTTACAGGGTCTATGGAGAACGAAGTAGTACCTCGCCTTGTGGAATTGCTAACAGAAGAGCTTAAAGCAAAAATGAGTTTCTAATTATGACAGGATATATTATTTTGAGGAATAACACAAGCGGAAAACAGTTGAAGTTGAGACTTGTAGACAATTTTGACAGAGATTATTCTCAGAATGTGGCTGATTTGGACTTTGCGGAAGGTAGCCCTAACGAAGTGTATCTTATGGCGTTCTCCGGTCAGAAGGCGAATATTACTCTTATATCTGTACTATTTGATTCGAGCGCAGACCTTACCCTTTGGGGAGGTGGAGGAGGAGACAGTATTCTAACAAAAGAGCAACAGGAGACTTATCTTGTCGGAAGCGATGGGGACACGAGTTCAGCATTATGGAGACCAAATTCAGGAGACCAGCACCAGCTCATAATTGATTCAAATGGAGACGGAGTGGCAAACAGAACATATCCTTGCAGGATTAATAGGATAAGATTCAATGAAGTTGCAGACAGGCCATTGGAAATCAGGGCGACATTTGACCTTATGATAGGTTCACCAGTATGACAGCGTACAAGATTACCGTCAACTCAGTGGATTATACGGTATCAAAGCCAAGGTGGAATAAGAATTGTCAAAGTGGTGTGGATATGGCGACAGTAACACTTCCGCTAACCTACGCCTCGACCTTCACCAACGGACAGGAAGCTGAGCTATATCAGGATTCGACCAAATTGTTTGCAGGTTACATTGACCAAATCAAGCTGTCAGACCGAGTGGTTATGAAGATAGAAAGCTATGGAGGGTATTTGAAAAGGAAGATGGTCAATGTTGTGTATGAGGACAAGACCCCCGAGTACATTATTCAGGATTTGATTGAGAATTACGGAAACCTCACTTATGCTTCGAGCTGGTCGACAGGAATAACCCTCAAGAGAGTGATTATTTCAGACAAGTATATTTCAGAGGTGATTTCAAAGATGTGTGATGTCGTTGGCGGTCAGTTCAGGACAGATGAAAACGCAAACGGATATTTCGAGGAAGACGGAACTGCAACTACAAGCGCAGACCATTTGATTGTGGGGACAAACTGCTCAAGGAAGAATGAGTGGACAATAGACCCGACCAAGATTATGAACTCCCTTATCGTGAAGGGGGGGAGCCAAAGCTTTTCTACAATGGAGACCTTTAGCGGTACCGGCTCTCAGGTGGATTTCGTACTTGCCTACAAGCCAAAGGGGGGAGTAAGAGCCGTTGTTGATGGAAGCGAAAAGATAGGGCAGTTGGAGGGAAGCTCAGGAAAGGATTTCTCGGTAGACTCTGAAAATAAGACAGTGACCTTCGAGTCAGCGCCAAGCAATAGCTCGGACAATGTTGTGATATATTACCAGTTTGACCTGCCAATTAAAGTAAGCGTGACCAACCCAGCAAGCATATCTACTTATGGTTTGAGAGAGAAGAAGGTTATTGCAGGATGGATTACACGATTCGAGGATGCAAGAACATTAGCGAATAAACTCGTATCACAGTATAGTTCGCCAACTAAGTCTAATATATTAGTGCTGTCCGGTATTAATACAAGTTACACGGTCGGTTCTTCGAGGAATGTGACCGATTCTGATAAGGGAATAACCGCAGAGAATATGGTAATCTCAAAGATAGAATATGACACCGAGAGAGGATTGACATATCTGACGGTAGGTAGTGAGATATATTCGATATTTGACTGGAATAAAACCGCTCAGGAGCAGATTAAAGACCTGACTGATTTCTTTACGCAGGAGTCTACGATTCAGGAATACCTTCTATGCGAAGCTGAGTTTAGCGTGAGCTTTGATGTTGATGTAACGGTAAAGACTCGGAATATCAATGACTCGTTTATAATAGGTCATCCCACAGCTTCAAGGATAGGAGCAACCTACACGAGAAAGATTGGATGCCAAGCAAGCTCGTGGAATACTTTATATCCTTAAAAAGTAGATTATGGTAGCCGACCCCTGCATAACCACTCTCGGACTCAATGCGGCAAGAGATGTGATTAAGGATATGGTGAACACAGATTGGCTTTATTGCGCTGCAGGAACGGGTACTACAACCCCGTCGGCGAGTGATACGACACTCGAGGGGGAGATTTCAGGGACAAGGAAAGCCAGGCAGGAGACCACAGAAGTAACAGCTTCAAGGACAATCAGCTATTTGCTCAATAGTATCGAGGGGAATGGGAGTACAATAAAAAAGCTTGCGGTGTTCGATGCAGATTCAGGCGGTACGATGCACTTTGTTATCCTGCTCGACTCAAGTGATTATATCGAGAAAGACAACACGGTAGAGGTTTGGGTAGACTTTACTGCCGTGCCGACTGTCACAGATGCAAGCTAAATTTTAAATAGAGGTTATAATTATGGCGAGCCTGAAAGGATATTATTTTGATGATGTAGATGATTCCACGATAGAGGGTGTAGTGTCTGGAACTAATGCAACGCTCAGGGTCAAAGACGAGGGCATAACTAAGGCAAAAATAGATAGTGATGGGGATTTCCTTTGCCCTATTGGAGCTATCCTTGCTTGGGCGAAAAGCTTGACTGGATGCCCCGCTTTACCCGATGGTTGGGTTGAGTGTAATGGTCAGACTCTTTCTGATGCTTCAAGTGTATTTGATGGTCAAGTAATTCCAAACCTTAATGGTGAAAATAGATTTATCCGTGGAAATTCAACTTCTGGAGATACAGGAGGTGCAGAGACGCACAGCCACCAGACGGGGGGAAATCGCGCACAGGTAAACAGCCTTGCAACGACGGGTGGTTTCCAGAACGACACGGGAAACTACACAAAAGGAATGGTCTCTACGAACCACCTTCCTCCGTATATGAATGTGGTGTTTATAATGAGGGTGCGTTGATATGTTAGAATTCAAGGAGAGGGTGTTCAAATTCGTTTTTCCTAAATGGTATAATGAGAGAATAAATCTCAAGGAAGAAAATAAGGGACTAAGGAATGAAATTGAGCATTGGAAACAGGCGGAAGAAAATGCTCAGGATTTGCTAATTAACTTACAGAAAGATGCCACAACGCTTAGAAATCAAGTTCTCGCATACGAGAAAAGGGACAAGGAGATTGAGAATCAGAAGACTCTTGAGAAAAAGCTAAATTCAAAATACCCTACTGTCGAAACCAGACAGTACAACGCAAGAAGTTTGTATGGAACGCAGTATACAATAGATGTCCGTGCATTTTGCGCCAACCATCTGTGCAACGAGTTTGTTCAGATTGCCAACGAGTGCAGGGGCAGAGATGAGGAGGAGACGGCTGTAAACTGCCTGAAATGGGTAATTAACCATATCCGGTATGTGGAGGACAAGAAGACTTCGGGGATTGCAGAATTTTGGTACTTTCCTCACGAGACCCTTCAACTTCGTAAAGGGGACTGTGAAGATGGAGCATTTCTGTTGTATGCCATAATGAGGGCATCCGGTATTCCCTACTATAAGATTCGTCTGAGAGCCGGAGATGTGTTCTCTAATGACGGTTCACCGCTTGGGGGGCATTGCAATGTCCAATACTTCTATGAGAAGGGCGGTTATTGGGTCTCGCTTGACTGGTGCTTCTTTCAGTCAACCGTGCCTGTTGAAAAGAGGAAGGATTATAAATCCGACAAGCTCTACGGAAACGAAAAGCTGAACACTTGGTTCAGTTGGAATGAGAAGCTAATTTTTGCGACAAGAGGTTGAATGGATGGGAGATGCGGACACTTATCAGGATGGTCGCATAGAGAGACTCGAAAAGAAAGTAGACAAGCTTGAAGAGGGTATGACCCAGATGAGAGTTGAGCAGGCAGAGCAGGGCAAGGACATCAAAACACTCCTTCAAGGAGTTGAAGACATAAAGAAGGAATGGAGAGGGTGTCGGGATAACTGCGGTGCAAACCGCAAGGCGATAGGGGACAAGGTTATGGCATTGGAAAAAAAAAATCAAGACAATGACAAGAAGATGGCGTATGTTGCAGGGGCATTTTGCGTGCTGTGTTTTATTGCTCAGACCCTTTCACCTTTACTCGGCAACTTCTTAAGAGACTATGTTCTCAAACTATTAATATAAACCCTATCCTATTATATGGTAGCTCTTGAAATGGTTGGGGCTGTACTCATAGCGGTTTTGTTCGCTGTGCTTCGGTGCGCAACCGGATATTTCGGAAAAGCGGCAAAGGACGGCTACTTGGAGGATTTCGACCCGGCAAAACTAGGTGGGACTGTCGCCAAGTTCGTAGGTCTTTGCGTAACGGCATACTTCGGAGCAGACATCGCCCCGGTTGTAACCGGTTTCGTTCTGTATGCCTTCGAGTTTTTCTTGTCAGAACTGTCGGAGAAACTCAAATAGTTCTTTTTTTTTATATACCCCTTATCATATAGTATTATGCGTGCCGTGGGGGAAGCTGTTTGCCCGACTTCCCCCACATCCCCCTCAACGAGATTGAGTGCTTCTAAACTTGCCAAGAGGACTTCTGAAAATGCTTACGGTTGCCGGTTTCCGAAGAAGCTAAGACACAAAGACTGGCACAGGTATCTTGGATATGATGGAGCGCCATACTTCGAGAAAGAGTATGGAGACTACCTTCTTACCGGAATCCCGGACAAATTCAACGGCTCAGTCGTGGAGCTGAAAACCTTCTACTATCCGGATTGTGAAAGCAAGATGATTGAGAGGGGTCTAAAGCAGTTGGAGGTCTACGGCTACATTTCAGGCAATCCCAATTTGGAGCTACATACCTATGATGTGAGAAGAGGTCAGTTCAGCGAACTAATCCGGTTCAAAGCAGACGAAAGCAGACTTGAAGGCATTGTGAAGGCGTATGAATCTACTCTGACGGATATAAATAAATAAAACATATCATATTATGCTTACAGAACAGGCAGGGATTCAGCTCAACCTTGAACTGTATCTCGGACTTGTGATTTTCTTCGTGGCTATTTCCTTTATCCTGTGCGTGTATTACAAATGCTATGAAATCTACGATGCCCGGAGGAGAAGGATTATTGAACGGAACAGGGAGAAGTTAGAGAAGCAAAGACTCTTTGAGCTTGAGCAGGAGCAAATCAGGAATCGTGAACGAGACCGCAAGAGAAATTTGGAATACCGGAGAAAACACGCAAGACCGCCACAGGTTCTTTTGGGCTATACTCCCAAAGAGAAGAAAATAGGGGTCTATCAGCTCATTAAACTTCTTGAAGCCGAACAGCCAAAAAAGAAGCGCCGTGACAGGCAGGAATTGAAGAAGGAGGCAGAACAGCAGATTGAGGATTATGAGAGAGCCACAGTAAACAGTCTTGTGGAATCCTTCAAGCGTGAGATAGAAGAGAAGGGAGAGATTAAGATTACAGGTAACACGCACATAGGGAAGAAGAGGGGCTACGATGTACTGATTTGGATTAGAGGCGAGTTACGGAGGATTGGAATGAATGTGGAGCTAAAGAAGCACAAGTTGGTTCTTGTGGAGGGTTCAAAATGAAATCCATTAAATACGGTCAGTTGGCAGATTCTATGGGGAGCATAGGTGTTTTTTTTAATGGCATCCTCATAGGCAGAATCATAAGGATAGGCGTTCCAAGATTCGTTACAGAACGGAGAGAAGAGCATTTTTTCAGAAAGTATCAGGGCTTCGGGTTCAATCAGGAGCTTGTGGAATCCTTGCTCAAGAAAGGCATCTCCAAGATAATCGTGAAGTACGAGGACAGAGAGACCTACCTTACTTCACCAAGAGAAGTTAAGGAGGAAGGCAATCTGTACCAAGCGGAAGGGTATGAGTTCCAGTACATTATGCCTCTCAGGAAGATGATTGACCTCACCGACAGGGCAGAGCCCCCGACACCGCAGGGTACATTATGACCTATCCCGGATATAATTGGGAATACAGGGTCAAGAAAATTCTGGAAGATAGCGGAATAGTCCTTAAACTAGCAAGATGGCAGTTTGCAGACTTTGTATTTATCCCCTTTTGTGAGTCTGTCACCTACCTTGTGGAGTGCAAAAGCACGAAAAAAGAGAAGTATGCTCCTAACGCCCACGACAAAGCTCAACACGAACGACTAAGGGTGCTACTCGAAAACTGGAAGAAGCAGGAAGGGGTTTCTCGAATAGAGGCAAGGTACTTTATAAAATCCTCAGAAACCCAAGAAACGCTGACCTTCGAGGAGGCAAGAGCCAAATACTTCAAGAAGAAATAGCTCCGGAAGGATTTGAACCTCCGACCTTTGGGTTATGAGCCCAACGGACACTCCTAGCTGTCCTACGGAGCTATAATTATCTAGCATTTATATAAATAAAACATATCCTATTATGGCAGGAGTAAAAGGAAGGTCGGCAAAGCCGATACCGGTGACGAATGAACAGATATTCAACATATTGAGGAGACTCAAGTATGCCAACACTCAGCAGGTCGTGGCAGAGCTTGAGAAGAAGGGGGTCAAGGTAAACTGGACTCCTTTGAACAACAAGCTCCTTGAATTGCACAAATCTGGAAACATTGGGATGAAGTCCTATGGAACGAAACGCACCTATCGGATGTGGGCGCTAAAATGAAGGAAATCTACAAGTACCTTATTTTCTGTCCTCATTGCAACGCTTCGCAGGGCTACATCCCAAGAAAGGAGATAACGAAGTCGTCTTCGTACCGGTGTAACCGTTGCGGTAAATCCCATCTTGTGAAGAATTGCCGTAGAATCCCGGCAGAATTGGGGGAAAGAGTCAAGACCCAAAAGATAAGACCCCTTATTTAAATAAAACATACCCTATTATGGATATTCACTTTCCAGAACTAGACCAAATGGTAATTTCGCCTGATGCCGATAAAAACCACTTCTTTATAGCATTGCTCAGGTCAAGATTAACAGAACTTGCAGAATCGGGTCAAATCTATATCACCAAAGACGGAGAAGTGAAGCCAGTTGCAGGGTCTTTAGGAGAGCTGTTGGAATAATAATATTATTTCTTCAATCTCTTAAACCATTAAGGAAAATAATATTATTATTAATATTATTATTTCAAAATTTCTCCCTATCCTATATAAATAATAATATTATTTTATGGGGAAAGTCACCGTAAACTGGACTATTGATTTTGAGGTCGCCAACGCAATCGTGAACCTCGGTAAGAAGAGAGGGTCAAGGAAGGAGTCGGAAGCAGCCAACATCGTTCTCAAGAAGGGGCTTGAGGTTATGAGAGTTGCGGTAATGCTCAAGTGCGAGAGATGCGGAGCTGAGTATGTGTCCTCTTTAGGCAAATGCCCTTCGTGCAGTTTGGAGGAAGCCAAAGCCGAAGTGGAGAGGAATCAGACCCTAATCAATCAAAGGCAGGAAGAAGAGGAGGCGAACAAGACAGAAATAGAGAATATTAAGAGAGAGAGGGACAGGGAGAAAACCCTTGAGGAGATAAGGGTCTTGGAAACTGCAATCAGCCGATGGAGGATTCCGGAAACCAAGCGCTACCTTAATATGGAAGAAGATGCGTATCTAGCCAAAATAGCCGAGATGGAAAAAAGGGTCTTGGATTTGAAGAACAGTCTTAATGGGTCGGACAAGGTACTGGAAGTATTGGAACAGATGAAGACCCGGACAGAATAATCTTTTTTTTTGATATATCATAATGGTTATTATGAGTCATTTTGAGAAAATGACCTCTGTGAATCTTGACTAAAACGAATCCTAAGAGGTCTAATCGAGCCACAAATCCAAAATAAAATCTATATATATAAATAAAACCTATTATATTTAAGAATATGATAGAAAGCGTAACCATAAGGGAAAGCGAGGAACTCAGTTTTTCGGGCTATTTTGAGTTTCCGCTTGAGAGGGCAATACGCCAAAGTAAAAAGAGGGGGTGCAAACAATGGTAGAATGTTCCTTCGGAATTGAGTTCGAGACCGGATTCATTGACGAGGATAACGCAAATCGTTGTTGCGCCATCAATACCTATGCGGTCACAGGTAGGTTCAGTTACCAACACGACTGTACCGCAGGGACAGAAATTGTCTCGCCGGTATTCATTAAGCCACTAGAGGCAATCTGGGAGATAGAACGCCAATGGAAACATTGGATTGAGCGCAATGAGGGGCTCAGCCCATATTTCAGGTGCGACCAGTACCACAGGAGTATGGGAAACCACATCCACATAGGAGTGCCTCATAGAGCTCTGAACAGTTTCGAGAAGTTAGCGGTAGCGGACAAGGCAATCGATATTCTGCCACTCCTTATCGGAATCTCAGCGAACCGACCTTCAAGGATGGATGGCAAGAAGGTGATGTCAAGCAGGATGCTCAAAAGCCAATACTGCCTGCCATTGACCCACAATATAATCTCGTCAAACCACTATGCGGAAATCTCGGACAGCACCGAGAACGGCACAGTAGAGTTTAGGGTTTTCGACTGCAACCTTCCGCAAGTGACCTTCACCTGTGCGTATCTCTTGAAGAAAGCGGCAGAAAAGGCATTGGAAGATGTGAACCCAAGTACGGAAATCATATCGGGGACTGCAAAGGGCTTGGGTATTCAAGCGAACAGTTAGCGCCAAACTCAGTAAGGCATAAGATGTGCGTAAAGTGCAACGGACACGGTAAATTTGAACGCTTCGCCGTGGGAGACAAGGTAAAGATAATCTGCGGAAAGCTGAGATTCAACGAAGCCAAGCACCTGCCTTGCCCACATTGCAAAGGGGTTAATGAATTGATTGCACAGGTTATAGGTGTGAATGAGGCGTATGACGAATATGAAGATGGTGAAGAAGACAGAGGAAGGTATGTGGATGTGACTCTTGTAAAGGTCTCGGAACTGCCAAAGACGAGTGAGGCAAAGGAGGTTCAGAAAAAGCTCAGCGAGGTTAATCCACTTGGCAACATAGAAGACAGCATATCGGGAAACATAGAAATGTTTGACCGAGTGAACGTAGATATCAATATCACAGAGGAGGAGCTACAAAGTACGATGGAGAGGTTAAGAAACTGTTTCCCTGATGGGAACGACCTTGTGGCGCATCAAGGAGATGATGGAGAAATCGTTGTTATGACAAGAGCAGAACAGGCAAGGAGGTCTGCCGAGAGGGCTGAACAATGAGACCGGCATTTTCAAGTTGGCAGTTCAAAGCGGTAAGCGACTTCGTAAGAAAGGAATGGGATAGGTCGTATTCTTACAGGGAGGTGTCTGAGAAGCTTGGCATACGGATGGACACAGCAAAGAAGTGGCTTGACTATTTCACCGACAAAGGGATAATCGCCTTCAAGTGGGGCAAGTTCCGTAAGGTGAGGGGTGAATACAATGACTGATGAGAGAGTCCACTTTTTAGATGTAAGAGAGTTCCGGAATCTCAGGGAGATGGTTGCCAACAGCACGAAGGAGGAGAACGAGGAAGAGGTGACTTTCTTGCAGACCTTTGGAAAAACGATGTCTTGCACCTGCATAGATGGAGTGTCTACTGTCAACGAGATAAGGGATGGCAAAGAAGTTACCATACACAGGCAATGCCTTAAGTGCAATGGGGGTGTGATTAAAGCCCCAGAACTCGTAGAGGGAGAGACAATAGCCCTGAGATGCGTAAACTGCGGAGAGGGAGGCAGAGGACACAAAAGAGGTAGTTGTTCCTGTCGTCTGTGGATGAACTTATCAAGGCAAGTGCTTGAAAGACCAACGACACCCCATATAATCAAGATGCCTGAGATACGGCTTGAGCTAGTAAAGCGATTAAGGAATAGTGAGACCTTTCAAATTTTCAGGGTAAGAGTAGTATGGTAACGCATAGAAAGCCAATGCAGACTTGGCAGTTGGTTCGGGATATGAAGGAGAACTGCAACGCAAAGTTTCCTCCCAAGAACACGCTATACATCAGCCGGGGGATAGAGGGGTTCAAGCACAGGATGGTCAAGATGGCGGTGATGAGTTTGCTCAAGGATGCCGGTATTGATTCGTTCAGCGAAGTGGCAATGGAAGGGGGAGTGGTGGACATATTTGATGCAACGAGGAGAATCATAATCGAGTGCGAGACTGAGCTTGACGAGGCAAAGAAGCAGAAGAAGATTGACCAGTACGATAACGCAATGGTCAGGGAGTTTATCTTCATAGACCTCAGAAAAGTACCGGAGAACCTCAACGAAATGAAGACCTATCTGGAAGATAAGGTAATTCAGGTAAACTCGGACTAGTAATCTATCCTATTTTGTTTTTTTTACCCATTTCAAGGAATATGAGCTTCCTACAAGCAGATATGCCCCTCTAAATTTGCAAAGACGGATAAACTTAAGCCCCTACTCGCACAGACTATGCCCTAAATTTTAAGCAAAATATGGGGGGCGCATTGAAAATCTAATTCAAATCCCGACCCGGAAGGGGGATTTTAAGGATTTGGAAAACCTAAAATCTGCCAAAAGACCACACAAGAGACCCAATGAGCTATATGTGAGCAAATAAGACCTTATATATAAATAAAAGCTATCATATTTATGGGAATAGAAAACCAAATCGGGCAAAAAGGGGCAGACCAATTTTCGGATTTTTCGGAAAGCTCCAAAAACAAACTCACTGAGGCAGTTATCGTGAAAGCGGAAGCTGACCAGACCATAAATTCCTCGCAGGCAGAGGCATTGAGAAATATTCAACTCTCCGGCGAGTGGAACGAGGAGTTCGGAGGGGTACGATAATGGCAGACGGAATCTTTGTGAGGGAAGTGAACTTCGGGGAGAATGACTCCGTAGTGGTCTGCTCAGACAAGGTAGACGAAATCCTCAAAAACGAGGAGATTGGCATTGAGACCGCAGTAACCTCTTTCAAACTGAGAAGAATCCTCGTGGTTAAGGGGGATTGGAGAGACACAGTAAGTATGCTCAAAGGCAAGTATGACCTCGTAACGGTTAATGGGGTCGAGGTCAAATTATGAATGGCTTCTGGAAAACTTTGGGTGCAATGGTCTCAGCCAGTATGGGGGGCAAGGCGAGTATTGCTATGGATGGAGTGTGGAGCTGGATTTTACCCATAGGATGCTTTGCCCCATCCGTGTCTATAATAAAATCCATAGAAGATGAAGCATACAAAGAAGGTTTGAAAAGAGGTTGTGAACAATGATAAAAGACAAGACCGGTAAGGGGGAGAAGTTTGTCCTGAAAATGGACAAGACAAGAGACGAGATACTCCTGCTAAGAGGAATCTTCAAGAGAATCCTCAATGTGCATTTTAAGGAGGAGCATACGCTAAACGAGAAAGGCAAGGCAGAGAAGACCGCACTTGAAGCGCACATCAAGGAGCTTGACAAGTGGATTGAGATAAACGACCTGATTATCGGGGGAAGGTGCTAAGATGAGAGAGATTAAGTTCAGGGCTTACTATATTGCGTGTTTTAAAAAGACACCTTAATGCTGTTGTAATGGGGCTAAGAGATGAGTAG
>Ga0334890_1003238_pt1 | contig 16805 bp, 19 predicted proteins | sample GraSluR1_MG_3_FD_207220 | JGI IMG/M metagenome (GOLD analysis project Ga0334890, IMG submission 207220) | Sludge microbial communities from methane-producing bioreactor in Wageningen University, Netherlands - Granular Sludge_31_08-R1 | ecosystem: Engineered > Bioreactor > Anaerobic >... | reverse complement strand
CTGGTGGCCGGCGCGAAGATAATGGAGTTCTTCGGGGATGTCGCCACGGAACTGTGCATCCGCCATGACGGGGACGAGGGACTATTCGCCGCGTACGACAACGTCGAATTCAAGGCCCCCACCTATGCCGGCGATTTCCTCGAGATAAAGGGGTGGATCACTAAGGCCGGCAACACCTCGCGGAGGATGGAATTCGAAGCCTGGCGAGTGATATCGTCGCTTCACGATCCGGAGAACCCATCCGCGGCCGAGATACTTAATGAGCCGGTCCTTGTGGCGAGGGCGTCCGGGACCTGTGTGGTTCCAAAGGCGCAACAGAGGATTCCCCGCGACTGAGGGCGGGTGCGGCGCACGGGCACACGCACAGGGTACGCGCAGAGGGTGCGGCGCGGCGAGAGGAATTCGCCTCTTTCCAGCGAAACTATCAGCGGAAAGGGGGCGCCCAATGCTTACTCGCAGGCAGACGGGGATGGCGCTTCGGTGTTCCGCCTGCGGCGGCACCAGCGTTTTTCCAATTTCCCTCTTTGTTCTCGGCTCCGGGCGGCGCGAATTCCGTTGCTCCTGCGGCCAGCATGTTCTGACGATCAGCCGGAAGGGCGCGGACGTATGGACTCAACTCGCCTGCTTTTTGTGCGATGGCGTTCACCTGTTCAAGTTCGCGGACAAGAGCTTCTGGTCACGGGAGATTAAATCCATTTTGTGTCCCGACACGGGCGCGGAGATCGGGTATATAGGCCCGCTATGGGGTCTCCTCCGGGTCGCGGACGTTGGAAACGAGATCGCGCCCCAGGTGGCGGCCATGTTCAACGACCCCGCCAGGGGACTCATGGTATTGAAGCGCCTGCTCGAACTCGAGAACCAGGGACAGCTCCGGTGTTCTAAATGCGATAACCCCCTTGAGATCGAGGTGTATCCTGAAGGTGTAGAGATGTACTGTGCTACCTGTGGCACTACGCTGCCGGTGCCAATGGGCGCTCATGACGGGACCGAACCGCATCCGGCTCCAGCGCCGAACATGCCCGGAGTGCTGCCGATGTCATCCCTTGATTATTTGGGGGCCCACATGAAGACAGGTGAAGACGGTGGGGCCGGACCGGCCGCGCACGCGGAAGAGCCCGAGAAGAAGGCGAAACGCGTTGGATCGAGGACCCGGCACCGGGTGAAGGAGTAAGATATGATGAAGATATTCATTGATACCGCGAACATTGACGAGATCCGCGAGGCGGCTTCCTGGGGCGTTCTTGCCGGCGTCACGACAAACCCGTCCCTGGTTGCCCGGGAAAAAACATCCGACATGAAGGAGATCGTCAGGAGAATCGCGGCAATCGTACCGGGGCCGATAAGCGCCGAGGTGCTGAGCCTGGACGCCGACGGCATGGTCATGGAGGCGCGCGAGCTCGCCGCTGTTGCTCCGAATGTCGTCGTCAAGATCCCCATGGGCGTCGAGGGACTGAAGGCAGTCCACCGGCTCACGGCGGAAGGCATCAAGACAAATGTCACCCTCGTGTTCTCGGCGAATCAGGCGCTCCTGGCCGCCATATCGGGCGCGACGTACGTGAGCCCGTTTATCGGCAGGGTGGATGACATCGGCAGTGAGGGGATGCAGGTAGTTCGCGACATCGTGGACATATTCAGCAACTACGACATCGATTCGCAGGTCATCGCCGCCAGCATTCGCCACCCGGTTCACGTGACGCAGGCCGCTCTTGCGGGCGCGCATGTAGCGACGATCCCGTTCGGCATACTTCGTCAGATGACCAGGCATCCGCTGACTGATGCTGGAATAAAGAAATTCATGGACGACTGGGCGAAGATATCGCCAAAGGCTTGAAAAAGACGGCGTGATTGCTTGACTGCAAAAATCCAGGATGCTAAACTAGTACTTGGGTAGTGGCCTACATTATTATATCCTCCTCGGTTTTCTATGTAGGAAGGCCTTCGGTGGACAGTTGCGGAGGCCTGGTTTTTTCGGTACACTCATAAGAAGCAAATCTGTATAGGTAGACCCGCTACCAACCCGATCCGGCTCATCTTCTTAGTGAGGTATTCGCAAGTTCGGTATCCGCTGAGGCTCCGTATCACAACCGTATTACAATCCCTTTGGAGGACTGCCGTTGAGACATCCCGTGCGCAATTCTCGTTCCCCAACGTCTTTATCCATGTTCTGCATTGCCGTATAACCTTCCCTGTGCCTGGAAACACATGCAAACGAGGTGATTCTCTTTGAGCATCGGCGAACTCGAGGCCCTCACCCTGGTGGAACTGCAGAAAATCGCCAGGGAACTCAACGTAACCGGTTACTCCGCAATGAGAAAGAAGGAACTCATCTTAGAGATTCTCAAGGCCAGAACAGAGCAGGGCGGGCTCATATTCGCTGAAGGTATCCTCGAGATCATGCCCGAGAACTTCGGGTTTCTACGCCCGAACTTCTACCTGCCGAGCCGCGAGGATATCTACGTCTCACCGTCCCAGATAAGACGCTTCGACCTGCGTACGGGGGACCTCATCTCCGGGCAAGTCAGACCCCCCAAGGATAATGAGAGGTACTACGGTCTCCTCAGGGTGGAAGCGGTCAACGGCGTGAACCCGGACGTGGCGAAAGAGCGGGCGTACTTCGATGGATTAACCCCCATCTTCCCGAACAGGCGGCTCGTGCTGGAGACCACGAGAGACGAAATCGCCTGCCGCCTGGTAGACCTGGTAGCCCCCATAGGATGCGGGCAACGCGGCCTCATAGTATCGCCCCCCAAGGCGGGCAAAACCGTGCTTCTCAAGAAGATGGCCAACGCTATCACCACCAATTTCCCCGAAGTTTACCTTATCGTCCTCCTCATCGACGAGAGACCCGAGGAAGTAACGGATATGGAGAGATCTGTCAGGGGAGAAGTGGTGAGCTCGACGTTCGATGAGATCCCTGAAAATCACGTCCGCGTGGCGGAGATGGTTCTCGAACGGGCCAAGAGGTTGGTGGAGCATAAGAAGGACGTCGTTGTGCTGCTCGACAGCATCACGAGGCTGGCGAGGGCGTACAACCTCGTGCTGCCGTCGTCGGGCAGGACGTTGAGCGGCGGCATGGACCCGACCGCGTTCCACAAGCCGAAGCGGTTTTTCGGCGCTGCTCGCAACATCGAGGAGGGTGGCAGCCTGACGGTGCTCGCCACTGCCCTGGTCGATACGGGGAGCCGCATGGACGACGTGATCTATGAGGAGTTCAAGGGCACTGGCAACATGGAACTCCACCTCGACCGCAAGCTCGCCGAGCGCCGCATCTTCCCGGCCATAGACATCAAGAGATCGGGCACCCGTAAGGAGGAGCTCCTGTTCAAGCCGGAAGAACTCGAGATAATGTGGCTGCTTAGGAAGGTCACCAATGACAGGGAGCCTTCCACGGTGCTCGACATGCTCATTGACAAACTGTCGAAATCCAAATCCAACAGGGATTTTCTTGCTTCGCTGCAGAAGGAACTCCGGGGTAGCTGACGCGCGCCGCGCCTCGGGTTCTATCTGTACCTGTGCTGTGGCGCACGGATTGCGGCGAATATCGTGCACCTACGCACGAATGACTCGGGATCGTGCTGTAGCGCACGGATCTGGCCGCGATCCATGCTGTAGCGCACGAATCCGCCGGTGCCGAACGCGTGCGGCGGCGTAGATGAACGGCGTGTTGAAGGAAGCAGACTGCTATGCTATAATCATAGCGTTATCGGCTCCTGGAGAGGTGATTCTAAGTGAGGGACAAGATTCATCCCAAGTATGAGAAGACCCGGATTACATGCGCCTGCGGCGCGGTGTACGAGGTTGGATCCACCAAGAAGAATATTAAGGTCGAAATCTGCTCGAAGTGCCATCCATTCTTCACCGGTGTGCAAAAGATACTCGACACCGGCGGACGTGTTGAAAGGTTCAAGAAGAGGTACGGGCTGGAGTAGCAGAAAAGAGAGATGGCAGAGCGGGGGCTCTGCTTTTTTCTTTCCATCCCGGAATCTATTCGCGGACTCTGCGGTGGGACACGAAGACTCGGTTGTGGGCTGCGAGTTCGTGGCCATAAGTTAGGCAGAGAGTTGGGAGGTAATGAGTTGGGCGGGGATACACCCGGAGCCGTCCGGAGGTTGAAACTGGCATCGTCGCAAGTGTCTTATGGTGGACAGGCCGTAATCGAGGGCGTCATGATGAGGGGACCCCGGAAGACCGGCATAGCAGTACGAAAGCCGGATGGGGTTATCGTCGTCAGCTCCAGGGATCGGGTTCAATATTCAAAAATGCATCCCCTGCTGGGCTTGCCCGTCATAAGGGGGGCGGTTTCACTCATTGACTCGCTGGTAGTCGGGGTGGACGCGCTCATGTACTCAGCCAACTTCAGCCTCGACGAGGGGGAAAAGATCGGTAAGGGCGAAATGGCGGCCACGGTGTCATTCTCCGTGGTGCTGGCCGTGGGCCTCTTTATCGTGGCGCCTACGCTGGTGGTCTCGTTATTGAAGAACCGGCTCGGGATCGGCGGCGTGGCGCTGAACCTGTTCGAAGGTGCCCTCAGGCTGGTCATCCTCATCGCCTACCTGTGGACTATCAGCCGTTTTGACGACATCCAGCGGGTTCTCGCCTACCACGGCGCCGAACACAAGGTGATCAACGCGATGGAGAGAAACCTCGATCTCACCGTGGAGTCGGCGCGCGGCATGAGTCCGATTCATCCCCGGTGCGGGACGAGTTTCCTGCTGGTGGTGGCGATGACCAGTATCCTGCTGTTCTCGTTCTTCGGGTGGCCGGGGATCGTGCATAGGATCGTGACGCGGCTGCTGATGTTCCCAGTCGTGGCCGGCGTTTCTTACGAATTCATTAGACTTAGCGGCAGATCCACTTCGGCGCTGGTACGAATGCTGGCGTGGCCCGGGATGTATCTGCAGCGGTTCACCACGCGCCCGCCCGACGATTCGATGATAGAGGTGGCTCTCAAGGCGCTCGAAGCGGCGCGGTGAAGCGGGGTGGTTTTTAGATGATAGAGAGGCTCGAGTTGTTGGAAGAGACATACGATAGGCTCGCATCCTCCATGACGGACCCTGCGGTTTTTTCGGTTCCGCAGGAGTACCAGAAAGTGGCCAAGGAGCACAAGCGACTATCTCCGGTGGTGGAGAAGTATCGGGAATACAAGTCGGTGGGGAAAGAGATCGAGGATTCGAGGCAGGTACTCGCGGAAGACGGCGATCCGGAGCTCCGCGAGTTCGTCGAGTCGGAGATCGCCCGCCTGGAATCGGAGCGCGACCGTCTGGCGCAAGAGCTGCGCGTAATGATGCTCCCGCGGGATCCCAACGACGAGAGGGACGTGATCGTCGAGATCCGCGCGGGCACCGGCGGAGGGGAGGCTGCCCTGTTCGCGGCCGACCTATTCCGGATGTACGGCCGCTATGCCGAGCGCCAGGGTTGGAAGACGGAGCTCGTTAGCAGCAGCCCGACGGATATCGGCGGCTTCAAGGAAGTGATATTCGCCGTCGAGGGCGAGGGGGCTTACAGCAGACTCAAGTACGAGAGCGGCGTGCATCGTGTGCAGAGGATACCGGTCACGGAGTCCGGCGGCAGAATTCACACGTCCACCGCGACGGTGGCGGTGCTGCCGGAGGCTGAGGAAGTGGACGTACAGATCGACCCGGGCGAACTGCGCGTCGATACGTTCTGCGCAAGCGGGCACGGCGGGCAGAGCGTGAACACGACGTATTCGGCTGTTCGCGTCACCCACCTCCCGACAGGGCTGGTCGTGAGCTGCCAGGACGAGAAGTCACAGTTGAAGAACAGGGAGCGCGCGCTCAGGGTGCTTCGCGCCAGGTTGCTCGACATCGCGAAGAGGGAGCAGCAGGAGGAGCTCGCGGAGGCTCGACGATCCCAGGTCGGGACCGGCGAAAGGAGCGAGCGCATAAGGACGTACAACTTCCCACAGTCGAGAGTGACAGACCATAGGATAGGCATGACCGTGCACAATCTCGAAGCCATAATGGATGGGGATATCGAGGATCTACTGGATGCGCTGGCCGCCGACGACCAGGCGCGATTGCTGGCGGCGGGCCAGTGAAGGCCGGCGGGGCCATACCGTCGCCTCACGTGGTGAGGGAGGCCATAAGGTGGGGTGCTTCCCGCCTGGAGGAGGCGGGCATAGCCGGAGATGAGGCTGCCGGGGAAGCGGTCGTGCTCCTTTCGCATTGCGCCGGGATGGCCGTGCCGCGGCTGTACGCAATGGCGGACGGGGTTGCGCCGGCATCGATGCGCCGCTTCGAGGCGGCCATAGATCGAAGACGGGAGCGCGAACCCCTTCAGTACATCACCGGCACGCAGGAGTTCATGTCGTTGGAATTCAGGGTCGACCGGCGGGTCCTGATCCCAAGACCGGAGACCGAGGTGCTCGTGGAGACGGTCGTAGAATACCTGCGGGAGAGCGACGCGGCCGGCATCGCCGGTGCTGAGAACGCCGCCGGTGCGGCGGGGAATATGCCGCGCTTCGCGGACGTCGGCACCGGCAGTGGGGCGATAGCGGTCAGCATCGCCAGGTATGCCGGTTGCGGGGGGTATGCGCTCGATGCCAGCGAAGGCGCTTTGGATGTGGCGCGGCTGAACGCCAGGCTTCACGGCGTCGACGATCGATTGGAGTTTCTCAATGGGGACTTGCTGGAACCGCTGGCCGGTCGAATCGGCACTGCCGGGCTGGACTGCGTGGTATCCAACCCCCCTTACATTACTCGGGAGGAATTCGAGCGCTTGCAGCCGGAGATAAGGGAATTCGAGCCCCGCATCGCCCTGTTATGCGACGACCTGTCCGGATTGTACGGGAGGCTTGCTCAACAGGCGGCCCGTATTTTGCGGCCGGGGGGGCTGTTGGCCGTAGAGGTGGGATACGGACAGGCGGACGTAGTAGCGCGGGTCTTTGGCGCGAGCGGACTGTATGGGGCAGTGGATCGGGTGAAGGATCTGCGCGGGATCGATCGCGTGGTTAGATGCAACTCGAACAAGCAACTTCATGTTTCGAGTATGTAATTGACGCAGAACGACGTGGAGTGACGGGCCAATGACGAAGGTGTTCAGGGTCGATCCCCGGGATCCCGACGAGCGATATCTGCAGGCTGCGGCTGAGATACTGAGAAGCGGCGGCCTCGTCGCTTTCCCCACCGAGACCGTGTACGGGTTGGGCGCGGACGCCAGGAGCGACGCTGCTGTCGCGCGCATTTTCGAGGCAAAGGGCAGGCCCCAGGATAATCCCCTCATAGTCCACGTGCACTCCTACGATGCGGTTCCCGCGCTCGTGCGGGAGCTGCCATCCAGGGCGGAAGTGCTTATGTACCGGTTTTGGCCGGGCCCCCTCACGCTCGTGTTGAGGAAATCCGGTATACTTGCGGAAAGGGTCAGCCCCGGCCTGGAGACGGTAGGGGTGCGGATACCCGACCATGAGGTCGCCCTCAGGTTGATCAGGATCGCCGGTTTGCCGGTGGCGGCGCCGAGCGCGAACGTTTCGGGCAGGCCTAGCCCCACGTCGCCCACACACGTACTACGCGACCTGGACGGCAGGATAGACGCGGTTGTCGACGGCGGCCCGTGCGGGATCGGAGTGGAATCCACGGTGCTCGATCTCACAGTCGTGCCGCCCGCGATATTGCGGCCCGGCGGGACCACTCGCGAGGACATCGAGGAAGTGTTGGGGGATGTTGTCGTGGACCATCCGGTCCAGACCGAGGGAGACTGGGCTCCCAGATCGCCGGGCATGAAATACAGGCATTATGCACCCGCGGCGCAGGTGTACCTCGTGGAGACCGGAGCCGACGGCTCCGATCCGCTGGCCCGATTCGCGGAGGAATATCACCTCCGGGGCCTGAAAGTGGGGGTGTTGGCCAGCTCCGAGAGGTGCTCCGCGATGGGACAAAGGGTCGAGCGGCCCGGCATCGTCTGGATAGACGCCGGCAGCGAGCGCGACCTCGCTTCAGTCGCCCGCGATCTCTTCGACAACTTGCGCAGGTTCGACGACCTTGGCGTCGATGTAATAATAGCCCAGGCCTTTCCGGAGACGGGTATGGGCCTCGCCATCATGAACAGACTTCTGAAGGCCGCCGGGGGGAGGGTGTTGCGCGGTGAAGATTAGGGTTCTCCTCGTGTGTACGGGCAACACATGCAGAAGCAGCATGGCCGAGGCGATCCTCAAGCACCTCGCTGCGGCGTCGGGGATCGCGGGGCTGGAGGTGCGCTCCGCGGGAACCGCGACGATTGACGGCGTCCCCGCGAGTGGACACGCCGTATCGGTGATGAGAGAGCGGGGATTGGACATCACACGGCACCGTTCGACCAGGTTGACGAGCGAACTGGTCCAATGGGCAGACATTATACTTACCATGACAAGGGAGCAGGCCCTCTTCATCAGGGATACGTTTGGAGCGGGGGCCAACGTGTTTACCCTGCGGGAATACGCGGACGGTCTCGGCGCGGACGGCCTCGTCGCTGGAGGGGACACCGCTGGAGGAAGCGCCTTGGTGGAAGACGCGGCGCGGGACGCCGCGGGGGACATCGAAGACCCGTGGGGCCGTGCGGCGGGCGCGTACCGTGAGGTGGCCGGTCAGATCGAGGAGGCATTGAAGCGAGCCATTCACAGAATGTCGGATCGTGGAATGTTGGATCGTGGCGATGAGCGCGAGGCCGGCTCCACCTGATTATCCCAGTTCACACGGCCCGCCTCGTTTACTTTTGTTTGTAGCTGGTTGTATAATGAAGGCGAACGCAAGGGGGGCCTCCCTTACTCCGAAGGTAGGCCCTGTATCATGCCCGGCAATGCCGGGAGTGGATGCAGCGAACCGTGCGGTTCGACGCGGAGGTGCGGTTGTGAAGATCGCGATAGCCAGCGACCACGCTGGATTCCAGATGAAGAGGATGCTCAAGGAATTTCTCGCGAGCCTCGGCCACGAGGTCCGCGATTTTGGCGCGGATTCCGAAGACCCTGTCGATTATCCCGACACCGGCAGGGAAGCGGCGTTGAGCGTAGCCGCGGGGGATTCCGACGTGGGCATATTGATTTGCGGCACAGGGATAGGGATGAGCATCGTGGCCAACAAGGTCCCGGGCATAAGGGCTGCCCTATGCAATGATGTGGTGTGCGCCCGCTTGACCCGCGAGCATAACGACTCGAATGTCCTTGCCCTCGGCGCTCGGGTGATCGGAAACGAGACTGCCCGGGAATTGGTCGGGACGTGGCTATCCACGGATTTTGTCGGGGGGCGGCACACCCGTAGGGTGGAGAAGATATCCGCGATGGATCGGGAGTTCCGCAAGGCGCTCTGATCGCGCGCGGGGAATCGGAGGTATCCAGGAATTGGATCTTCAGACTATCAAATCACAGGTGAAAAGCATAGTAGATGGTCTGCTGGCCGTCGCCGGGCTGAAGCCCGGGCATATCCTGGTGGTGGGTTGCAGTACAAGCGAAATACTGGGCAGAAAGATAGGCTCCGCGGGGAGCCCCGAGGTGGCGTCGGCCGTGCTCGAGGTGATCCTTGAAGCGACGAGGCCGCGCGGTATTTTCTTGGCGGCCCAATGCTGCGAGCATTTGAATAGGGTGCTGGTGGTCGAGGAGGCGTGCGCCGAGAAGTATAATCTCGACCCGGTGACGGTCCTGCCGGTGCCGAAGGCGGGTGGCGCGTTCGCGGGTATGGCAATGCAGACGCTGGACAAGCCCGTTGTCGTGGAATCCATTAAGGCTCATGCCGGCATCGACATAGGCAGCACGTTGATAGGCATGCACCTGAGGCCCGTCGCCGTCCCGGTCAGGCTTCCCAACAAGAAGGTGGGCGAGGCCTACGTCGTCAGCGCGAGGACGAGGCCGAAGCTTGTCGGCGGTGAGCGCGCCGTGTACAAGAAGGACAAGATCGATTCCGAGTTCGGGAAGGGAGTGGACTGCTGATGGTGATTGCCGGGCCCCGGGGGGTTCGCCTCCTGGAGCACCCGCTCATTCAGCATAAACTCACTTTGATTCGAGACCGGAACACCGGCGTCAAGGAATTCCGCGAGCTGGTCGAGGAGATCTCGCTCTTGATGGCGTACGAGGTCACTCGGGACCTCCCGCTCCAGGAGGTCGAGATCGTCACCCCCGTGGCGCCGGCGAAATCCAGGGTCATTCAGGGAAAGAACCTGGCGGTCGTTGCCATACTGCGGGCGGGCCTTGGAATGGTGCCGGGCATCATCAGATTGATCCCGAACGCAAAGGTGGGCCACGTCGGTCTTTATCGCGATCCGGTCACCCTTGCTCCGGTGCAATACTACTGCAATCTTCCATCCGACTTATCGGAACGAGACGTCGTGCTCGTCGACCCGATGCTGGCTACGGGCGGGTCCATAGCGCGGTCTATCGACATTCTAAAGGACAAGGGCGCGAGGAGCGTCCAAACGATGTGTATCATCGCGGCGCCGGAGGGTATCGATGTCGTCAGGGATAAGCACCCGGACGCGGAGATATTCGCCGCCGCGGTCGATGATAGACTAAACGATCACGGCTACATAGTGCCGGGTCTTGGTGACGCGGGGGACAGGCTCTTCGGCACCAGTTAGTGCGCGGAACCATCCGGCGGATTGCCGAGTCCCTCTAATTGGGGGTATTGCGATTGATCAGGCCTTCCTGGGACGAGTATTTCATGGAAGTGGCGGAGGTCGTCGCGAGGAGGTCCACGTGCTTGCGGAGGCAGATCGGGGCGATCCTCGTGAAGGATAAGAGGATCCTCGCGACGGGTTACAATGGTGCGCCGAGCGGCCTTCGCCACTGCGTGGAATGCGGTTGTCTCAGGGAGGAGCTCAAGGTTCCATCGGGGGAGCGGCACGAGATATGCCGCGCGCTGCACGCCGAGCAGAATGCTATAGTGCAGGCCGCGCGCTACGGGATCAGCGTCAAGGATTCCACGCTGTACACTACGGTGGAGCCGTGCGTGTTGTGCGCGAAGATGCTGATAAACGCCGGCATTGTGAAGATCGTGTTTCGAGACAGGTACCCCGATGAACTTGCGAGACAGATGCTCGGCGAGGCATCGATAGTCGTCGAGCGGTACAATGGAACATAAAGCCGGGGGCCGGGGGGATGGAAATGGCTACACTGCCCGTTAAGACGAAGACGATTTCTCTGCCACGGCCGAACAACCTGAAGCCGACCCTCGAATCCACCGCGCTGAAGCTCATGGAGGAAGCGGGGGAGCTCGCGGCCGCTATCATCCGGTTCAGGGGACTGGACCAGCCCAAGCAGGATCTGGACCATCAGTCGGCCCACCAGCTCATCGGGGAACTGCTTGATGTCGCCCAGACTGCCGTCACGATGATGTTCGTCCTGGAGGAGCATTATGACGTCGATGTCGAGAGAGCGTTGGGCGAGCACGTGGATAAGCTAATCAGGAAGGGATACCTCGTGATCTGAAGGCGGCCGCCTCGACGGCGCCGGGTGCGATACGCGCAATGCGCGGAGTGCGAGGTATCCTCCGGTTGACGGTGCTCCGCGGCCAACCTATAATTCTGTTGGGGAGGGGTTCCCCTTGGCCAAACACGCAGCAGCTTTGGCAATATCCGGAATAATGGCTCTCGGCCTCACGCCGCTGGTGAGGATGATAGCCCTTAGGATGAACGCCGCCGTAGTGCCCGGAGATAGGAGTGTGCATACACATCCCATTCCTCATCTGGGAGGAGTCGCCATATACCTGGGATTCCTGGCGGCCACCTTGTTGGTGGTTCCGTCCCCGTCGGACGAGGTATGGGGCGTCCTCATCGGTGGCGGCTTTGCGTTGATCTTGGGGGTCGTCGATGACTTCCGCGCTTTGCGGCCGGGCGTCAAGCTTGCCGGACAGGTAGCGGTGGCGCTGGTGTTGGTCTCTTTCGGGGTGAAGATTGACTTTCTGACGAATCCATACGGCGGCATGATCCTTTCCGGAAGACTGGCGGCACCGCTCACTGTTTTCTGGGTGGTGGCGCTGATGAACGTGGTGAACCTGATCGATGGCCTGGACGGTCTCGCCGCGGGCACGGTGGCCATCGCGGCGCTCACGCTGATGTTTGTGGCCGCGCAGCGATCACAGGTTCTGCCGGCGATAATGGCCGGGGCCATAGCCGGCAGCTCGCTCGGGTTTCTGCCTTACAACTTCAATCCCGCCAGGATTTTCATGGGGGATGCCGGGGCGATGTTCCTGGGTTGCGCTCTGGCCGTCGTGTCGGTGGAGGGGGCCCTCAAGAGCGCGGCCGCTATAGCCCTGGTGCCAGTGATAGCGCTGGGGCTGCCGATATTCGACACGGCGTTCGCCATCCTGCGCAGGATGGTGAACGGCAGGTCCCCTGCTGCGGCCGACAGGGGACACATACATCACAGGCTTCTGGAGATGGGGTTGAACCAGAGGCAGACTGTTATCTTGCTATACATGGCGAGCGGACTTCTCGGGCTCACCGCCATGCTTTCGGCGGAGCTCGGTTTCCGGACTTCAGTGCCCATCACGCTTCTTGTGGTAGTCGGGATGTTCGCGGCGGCGAAGGTCCTGGGTATCCTGGACCTGAGGGATCAGAGGCGGGTCAACAAGGCGCGTTGAGCGGGCAGTCGTAGGCGGGTGCGGTTGTTGGCAAGACCCAAGGTCATGGTCGTTTTTGGAACGAGGCCCGAAGCTATAAAGATGGCGCCCGTCGTACGGCAACTGGAGCAGTACCGAGACGTCATTGATAATGTTGTCGCTGTAACCGGGCAGCATCGAGAGATACTGGACAGTGTCCTGAATCAGTTCCACATCTCCCCCTCTCACGATCTGAACGTGATGAGACCCAGCCAGGACCTTGCGGGGACGATGGCTAGAGCCTTGCAGGGCCTTAGCGGGGTTCTTTCGTTGGAAAGACCGGATATTGTGCTGGTTCACGGGGATACGCTTACGACCCTCGCGGGCGCCCTGGCCGCGTACTTCGCGGGTTGCGCCGTGGGGCACGTCGAGGCCGGGCTCAGGACGGGCGATAAGAGGGCGCCGTTCCCCGAGGAAATGATGAGGGATCTGACCGACCGGTTGAGCGACCTCATGTTCCCGCCCACGGAATGGGCGAAACGGAATCTCCTTAGAGAGGGGCTTTCACCCGATCGGATGTTCGTCACCGGCAATACTGGCATCGATGCGCTGCTCATGACGGTGGGTGAGGATTACGAGTTCCGTGACCCCGAATTGGCGAAGGCCGTGAAGGGCAGGTTCATCCTGGTGGAGGTCCACCGGCGCGAGAACTTCGGCGAACCTCTGAGGAGGATCTGCGAGGGCCTCCGGCGTATCGCGTTGTCCGTCGGGGGCATCGACACGATCGTGTCTGTTCATCCGAACCCGAACGTTGGGCCGGTGATCCGCGAGACCCTGGGCGGGCTCGACGGAGTGAGGCTGTTCGGGCCCTTCGACTATGTTGAATGGGCGCATCTCATGAAGCGATGCCACCTGATCGTCACGGATTCGGGCGGGCTCCAGGAGGAGGCGCCTTCTTTGGGCAAACCGGTGCTCCTGGCCCGGGAAAAAACGGAGAGACCGGAGGCGATCGAGGCCGGCACCGTAAGGCTCGTGGGGAGCGACCCCGGTCTCATACTGGATTCGGTGAGAGAACTGGTAGAGGACGAGGATGCCTACGATAGAATGTCGAAGGCGTCCAACCCGTTTGGAGACGGTAGAGCCGGCGAGAGGACGGTCGGCGCTATTCTCAACTTCTTCGGGATCGGCGGACGGCCCGAGGAATTCCGGTGTGGCGGAAGGGGTGGTGAAGGGGTTTGAGCGTTGAGGTTCTAAACAAGGTCCGTGAGGCGGAGAAGGCGGCGGGCGAACTCGTGGAAGCGGCCAGGGCGCGGGCTGCTGAGATGCTCAGTAGCGCGGAGGCGGAGGCCGAGAGAATCGTGGAGCGAGCCCGCGAAGGAGCCGAGGCGGAGTCCAGGAAGACTGCGGAGTCGCTCCTTGCGGCTGCCGGTCGGGAGGCTGAGAAGATCGGAAAGGAAGCCCAGGCGGGCGCGGACGAGTATGCCGCGGAGGCCTCCGGGCGCATGGATCGCGCGGTCGATCTGATCGTGGAAAGGGTAGTGAAGGCCGATGGCCGTAGCTAGGATGAAGAAGGTGACCGTCCTCGGTCACCGGTGCATTATGAAGGACGTTGTCTCCGCCCTCCAGGATATGGGGTGCGTCCAGGTGATAAACCTGAGAGAGCGCCTGTCCCAGGAGGAGTTGGAGTCCCTGCCGGGCGCTCGGGGGGCATCGGCGGGGGTGTCGCAGGCCGGCGACGTCGAGGAGAGGCTTTCCAGGGTCTCGCATTGCATCTCTTACCTTGGCAAGTTCGAGACCCAGAAAAGGGGCCTGATCGACAGCTTCGTGGGGCCGAAAGAGCGTATCCCATCCGGTCGCTTTGAGCGGGCCGTCGTCGAGTTCGACGAGACGCCCGTGTACGAGGCATGCCTAAAGGACGAGCAGGCCTCGACCGAGGCCCGGGCGGAAAGGGCCAGGTTGGATAGTCAGATATCGTTGCTGGAGGGCTGGGCGGACCTCGACATACCGGTCGAGGAGCTGGGCGAAGGGCCCGGTCTCTGCGTTATAGCGGCGTCGTGCGCGATCGCCGATTACGGGCGCCTGGAGGAGGACCTGGCGGGATATCCGGTCCATCTCGAGAGAGTATCCGAAACGGTCGGCACAACGCGTTTTGTGGTGTTCTACCTGCCCGGGTACGAGGAAGTGACGAGCGCGTTCGCCGCGCGGGGAGTCTCCCGCGCCTCGTTCGCCGATCTCAGGGGAACGCCCGAACAGATACTGGGCGAGGCTCGATCGCGGCTCCTCGAACTCGACGGGCGTGAGGAAGCCATCAAAGCCCGTGGCCGGGATCTGATCGAGCACCGGCTCGACCTGCAGATTCTGCACGATCACCTGGCGGCCGTCAAAGCCCGTGGCCAGATGAGGGATAGGCTTGCGGAGACGGATTCCGCGTTCGCCCTCGAGGGCTGGGTCAAGGCCCGTAACCTCGGTGCGCTCAAGGATGGACTTGAAAGGCTGTCAGACACCGTTGAGGTGTTCGCCGAAGACCCGTCACCCGAGGACGATGTGCCGGTGAGCCTGGAGAACCATCCGCTGGTGCAGCCGTTCGAGATAGTCACGAACATATACGGATTCCCAAAGTACAATGAGCAAGACCCAACGCCGCTCTTGGCGCCGTTCTTTTTTGTTTTCTTTGGATTGGCCCTCACTGACGCGGCCTACGGTATAGCGCTGGCAGTGATATTCTGGTATCTCATGAAGAAGTACCGGGTTCCCCAGGGCGAGCGAAAGTTCTACATGCTGATGATATACTGCGGTATCTCCACCACCATATTCGGCGCGATGGCGGGTGGATGGTTCGGCAACCTATTCGATTTCCTGCCGAAGAGCATGGGATTCCTCAAGTCGTTCCGCTCGCTGTTCTTCGTGTTCGATCCGATGGAGCAGCCACTGACGTTCATGGCCATATCCCTCGCTCTGGGGGTGTTCCAGGTATGGTTCGGCATTCTCGTCAAGCTTTCCGCCAACGTGAGGGCGGGGGCCGTTCTCGATGGATTGATGGACCAGGTCCCCTGGCTCGTGCTCATACCGTCGCTTGTCCTCATGGCGGTGACCGGCGCGGGCGTTGCGCCCTCGCTTTCGGTGCTCGCGTCCAGGCTATCCCTTGGCGCGGCCCTGGCGATAGTCGTGACCCAGGGACGCAACACGAAGAACATCTTCCTCAAGCCGTTCACGGGGCTTTACGCGTTGTACGGTGGAGTGGGCTACTTCAGTGACGTCCTGTCTTACACCAGGCTGCTGGCTCTCGGCCTGGCCACCGGGGTCATCGGGAACGTCATCAACCAGATAGGCGATTTGGCCAGGAGCATGATACCTGGAGCCGGAATCGTCATCATGGTGACCATCATGGTTGGCGGACACGCGTTCAACCTGTTCATCAACGTGATTGGAGCATTCATCCATTCGGGGCGCCTTCAGTTCGTGGAGTTCTTCACCAAGTTCTTCGAAGGAGGGGGAAAGGGCTTCAAGCCGTTCAAGAAGGAGACCAAGTACGTTACCATCGAGTAGTGCATCAGATTTCGGGGGAGGTCAGGCGTAATCATGAACATCAGCGCAATGGTAATCGGCCTTAGTGCGGCCGCTGTCGGTGTGCTTTGCGTAACATTGACGATCATTCTCAAGTTGACTACCGGCGGGCTGGCTCTCGCCGTTCTCGGCGCCGCACTGGCGGTGTTCCTCGCCGGCATAGGCTCAAGCATCGGTGTCGGCATCGCGGGCGAGGCCTCAGCGGGCGTCGTCACCGAGGATCCGGAGAAGTTCGGCAAGCTGTTGCTACTGCAACTCCTCCCAGGTACTCAGGGAATATACGGGTTCCTCGCGGGCTTTCTCGTCATGTTCAGACTGGGGCTGCTCGGCGGCGGCGCGCCGGCTTTGACGATCGAGCAGGGATGGCAGTTCTTCTTCGCCTGCATGCCCGTGGCCCTCAGCTGCATGGTTTCGGGCCTCTACCAGGGACGGGCCTCAGTGGCGGCAATCGGCATTGTTGCAAAGAGACCGGAGGAATCCGGTAAGGCGCTCATCATCCCGGCGATGGTTGAGACGTACGCCGTTCTCGGACTGCTCGCGTCCGTCCTCCTCATCATCGGAGTCAAGATCTGATTGGAGTGTCCTTGATGGGACTTGATAAAATACTCGAAAAGGTCCACTCGGATGCCCGGGCGGAGGCCGCGCGAATAGATGCGCAGGCGAAGGAACAGGTGCAGGCGATGATGAGGGCCGCGGAGGAAAAGGGCCGCGCGCTGGCGGCGG
>Ga0334890_1003237_pt1 | contig 16813 bp, 12 predicted proteins | sample GraSluR1_MG_3_FD_207220 | JGI IMG/M metagenome (GOLD analysis project Ga0334890, IMG submission 207220) | Sludge microbial communities from methane-producing bioreactor in Wageningen University, Netherlands - Granular Sludge_31_08-R1 | ecosystem: Engineered > Bioreactor > Anaerobic >... | reverse complement strand
CGCGCGGTCGCCGTAGCCAGTGTAGGCCAGCATCTTGTTGAGCGCGGACAGGTACGCTTTGGCGCTGGCCACGATGATGTCGGTATCGGCCCCGTGCCCGCCGAAGGTGCGCCGCCCGTTGGCGTCGCGGCGGACGCGCACGGTCACCTCGCCCAGGGCGTCAATGCCCTCGGTGACGGCGGCCACGCGATACTCGACCAGCGTGGCCTGCACTTCGATAATCCGCTCGATGGCCTGGAAGGCAGCGTCCACCGGCCCGGTGCCAATGGCGGCGGCGATCTTCACCTGTCCGTCCGGCCCGCGCAGCTTGATCGTGGCGGTGGGCATTCCCGGCTGCCCGCAGGCGACCTGGATACCCTCCAGGGTGAAAACCTCCGCCGGGCCATAGAGTTCATCGGCAATCAGCGCCTCGATATCGGCGTCGGTGACCGTCTTCTTCTTGTCGGCCAGTTCCTTGAAACGCTGGAACGCCTGGTTTAGCTCGTCGCCCTCCAGCTCGTAGCCCAGGTCTTCCAGCCGGACGCGAAAGGCGTGCCGCCCGCTGTGCTTGCCCAGCACCAGGTTGCTCTGCGATAGGCCCACCGTCTCCGGCGTCATGATCTCGTAAGTGGCCTGGTGCTTGAGCACGCCGTCCTGGTGGATGCCCGCCTCGTGGCTGAAGGCATTCGCGCCGACGATGGCCTTGTTCGGCTGGACGGGCAGGCCGGTGTAGTTGCTGACCATGCGGCTGCTGCGGGCGATCTGCGTCGTGTCTATGCCAGTGGTCAGGTTGTAGAACTGGGGCCGCGTGTGCAGGGCCATCACCACTTCTTCCAGCGACGTGTTGCCTGCGCGCTCGCCAATGCCATTGATGGTCACCTCGGCCTGGCGCGCCCCGGCCTGCAGGCCGGCCAGCGTGTTGGCCGTGGCCATGCCCAGGTCGTCGTGGCAGTGCACCGACCAGATCACGCGGTCGCCGCCCGCCGTCTCGCGGATTAGCTTCTGCATCAGCGCGAAGTATTCGCCCGGCATGATGTAGCCCACCGTGTCGGGAATGTTGAGCGTGGTTGCGCCCGCCTGAATCGCCACGCTGAGCACCTCCACCAAGAAATCGGGGTCGGAGCGGCAGGCATCCTCCGGCGAGAACTCCACGTCGGCGCACAGCGAGCGGGCATAGGCGACCATCTCGCGCACGCGCCCCACGACCTGCTCGCGCGTCAGGCGCAGCTTGTGCTGCATATGAATCTCGGAAGTCGCCAGGAAGGTATGGATGCGCGGCTTGGCCGCGTCGCGCACGGCTTCCCAGGCTTTGTCAATGTCGCTGGTGGTGGCGCGGGCCAGCCCGCAGATGATCGGGCCGTCCGCCGTGCCCACTTCGCGGGCGACGCGGCGCACGCCTTCCAGGTCGTCGGGCGAGGCGGCGGGGAAGCCCGCTTCGATGATGTCCACGCCCAGGCGGGCAAGCTGGCGGGCGATGTCAATCTTCTCGGCGCTGGTCAGGCTCGCGCCGGGCGATTGCTCACCGTCGCGCAGAGTCGTGTCGAAAATGTGCACCCGGTTGTCGCTGTGAACCCCAGACTCGTCCATGATCTGTACATCCTCGTGTGTTCCGTTGTCGTCAGCCCTCAGCCTTCAGCGGTCAGCAAGAGCGCCTGGTTCCTACTCCGCCGGGGGCGCGTGCTTGGCGTTCAGGAAGGGCATCATCCCGCGCAGTTCGCGCCCCACCTGCTCGATGAGCAGGTTCTGCTCGGCGCGGCGCTGCTGGTTGAACCAGGGCCGCCCGTTGGCGTTCTCGGCGAGCCACTTCTGGGCGTAGGTGCCGTCTTGAATCTCATCCAGGATGCGGCGCATCTCGCCTTTGGTCTCCTCGGTGATGATGCGCTCGCCAGCGGTGTAGCCGCCGTGCTCGGCGGTGTCGGAGACGGAATACCACATGTAGCTCATGCCGCCCTGGTACATCAGGTCCACGATCAGCTTCAGTTCGTGCAACACCTCGAAGTAAGCGATTTCGGGCTGATAGCCCGCTTTGACCAGCGTCTCGAAGCCCGCCTTGACCAGCGCCGTGACTCCACCACACAGCACGACCTGCTCGCCGAAGAGGTCGGTCTCGGTCTCTTCGGCGAAGGTCGTCTCCAGCACGCCGGCGCGGGTGCAGCCCAGGGCGCGCGCGTAGGCCAGCGCCTGCGGCAACGCCCGCCCGCTGGCGTCCTGCGCCACAGCGACCAGGGCGGGCGTCCCCGCGCCCTCGACGTACAGCTCGCGCACGCGATGCCCTGGCGCTTTGGGCGCGACCATGCTCACATTCACGAAATCGGGCGGCGCGATCTGCCCGTAGCGGATGTTGAAGCCGTGCGCGAACATGAGCGTGTCGCCCGGCTTCAGGTGCGGCGCGATGCTCTCGGCATAGACTTTGGGCTGCGCCGTGTCCGGCAGCAGCAGCATGATCACGTCGGCCTCGGCTGCCGCCTCAGCGACCGGCTTCACCGTCAGGCCCTCGGCTTCGGCTTTGGCCCACGACTTGCTGCCCTCATAGAGACCTACCACCACCTGCACGCCGCTGTCGCGCAGGTTGAGCGCGTGGGCGTGGCCCTGGCTGCCATAGCCGATGATCGCCACCGTCTTGCCCGCGAGCAGGGACGGATCGGCGTCGTTGTCGTAATAGAGCTTCGCCACTGGTCTTCTCCCTTGTTGAGCGATTGAGCGTTCTTGGTGCCTGGTTTATAGGTTGTTGGTTGTTGGTTATTGGTTGTTGGTAAGCGTGTCTGGCCGCGTAGGGGCGGCGACAGACTTCGGAAGTCTCGAAGACTTCCGAAGTCTTGACCTTCGCTCACAGCACATTCGTCCGGTAGCCGTTGCCGCCTGGACGCAGCTTGTAGCCGTTGGGCGACAGCACATGCTCGCCGCGCGTCATGGTGACGACGCCGGTGCGCACCATCTCCAGGATGCCGATCGGGCGCAATAGCTCGGTCATGCTGGTGATCTTGTCCTCGTCGCCGGTGACCTCGACGATCAGCGCGTCGGTGGTGGCGTCCACGATGTGCGCGCGGAAGATGTCGCAAAGCTGCACGACCTCGCCGCGCGTCTGGCTGTTGACGCGCACCTTGATCAGCGCCAGGTCGCGGCTGACATCGGGGATGTCCGTCACGTCCTGCACCTGGATGACGTTGACCAGCTTGTAAAGCTGGGTGCGAATCTTCTCAGACTCGGCGTCCACGACGATGGTCATGCGCGAGATGGCCGGGTTCTCCGTGCGGCCCACCGTCAGGCTGTCAATGTTGAAATTGCGCCGCCGGAACAGGCTCGCCACCCGGTTCAGCACGCCAGGCTTGTTCTCCACCAGCGCCACGAGTGTCCGTTTCATCGCTGTCTTCACTCCTCCCCAAGCGCAGCGCGCTAGATCGAGTTCTCAGAGGGCAGCGGGCGGCGGATCATCTTGTGCAGGTCAGCGCCCGCCGGCACCATCGGGTACACCAGGTCGTGCTTTTCGACCACGAAATCAATCAGGGTCGGGCCGTCGGTGATGCTGTTGGCCCACTTGATGGCCGGGATCACGTCTTCGCGGCGGGTGACGCGGCGGGCCGGAATACCGTAGGCTTCGGCCAGCTTGACGAAATCCGGGTTGTGCATGGGCGTGGCGTTGTAACGCTCCTCATAGAAGAACTCCTGCCACTGGCGCACCATGCCCAGGAAGCCGTTGTTCATGATGGCGATGTTGACCGCTGCGCGCTCCTGTACGGCTGTGCCCAGTTCCTGCAGCGTCATCTGGAAGCCGCCGTCGCCGACGATGGCCCACACGTTGGGCTGGCCCAGCCCCAGCGCCGCGCCGATGGCCGCCGGCAGGCCGAAGCCCATCGTGCCCAGCCCGCCGGAGGTGAGCAGCGTGTTCGCGCGCTGGTGCGGGTAATACTGGGCTTCCCACATCTGGTGCTGGCCGACATCGGTCACCACCACCGAGTCGCCGCCGGTCGCCCGCCACATGTCGTGGATGACGTGCGCGGCGAAGAGGCGCTCGCCCACCTCGCGGTTAACAATGTCGCGCTCGTCGGCGTCTTCCATCCAGTCGCGAATCTGGCCCAGCCACGCTCTGTGCTCGATGGGCTTGAGGTAGGGCATCAACTGGCCGAGCACGGTCTTCAGATCGCCGACGATGGGCACGTCCACGCGCACGTTCTTGTGAATCTCCGACTCGTCAATGTCAATGTGAATCTTGCGGGCGTTAGGCGCATAGGTCTTCAGGTTGCCGGTCACCCGGTCGTCGAAGCGCATCCCGAAGGCCAGCAGCAGATCGGCGTTCTGGATGGCGAGGTTGGCCTGTCCGGTGCCGTGCATGCCCATCATGCCCAGCGAGAGCGGGTGAGTCTCCGGCAGGCCGCCCTTGCCCAGCAGAGTCAGCGCAAAGGGAGTCTGCGTCATCTCGGCGAATTGCAGCACTTCGCGCCCCGCGCCGGACATCACCACGCCGTGCCCGGCCAGGATGAGTGGGCGCTCGGCCTGCTCGATTAGCGCCAGGGCAGCGGCGATGTCCTCGTCGGTAGCGCGCTGTGGCGGGTGGTAGCCGGGCAGCTCGATGGGTTCTTCGGGATAGACAAACTCGGTGACGGCGTTCTGCACGTCTTTGGGGATGTCCACCAGCACGGGGCCGGGCCGCCCCGTCCGCGCGATGTGGAACGCCTCGCGGATGGTATAGGCCAGCTCGTGCACGTCGTAGACCAGGTAGTTGTGCTTGGTCACGGGCAGCGTGACGCCGGTCACGTCCGTTTCCTGGAAGGCGTCCGAGCCGATGACCGCGCTGGGCACCTGCCCGGTGATGCAGACAATGGGCGAGGAGTCCATCATGGCGGTGGCGATACCGGTGACCAGGTTGGTCGCGCCGGGGCCGGAGGTGGCGATGACCACGCCGACCTTGCCCGTCGCCCGTGCGTAGCCGTCGGCCATGTGCGCCGCGCCCTGCTCGTGGCGCACCAGCACGTGGCGAAGCTGTGGGTAGCGGGTCATGGCGTCGTAGGTGGGCAGGATCGCGCCGCCGGGGTAGCCGAACATGATGTCCACGCCCTCGCGGAGCAGGCATTCCAGGGTAATCTCAGCGCCAGTCAGTTTCACAGTGTCTTCCTCCTTGTTAGGCTTGCGCCGTGCCGGTATCTCTCGGTCGTCGTTGGTGGAGGCGCTGCTCCGCTGCGTCCCGTAGGGGCGTATTGCAATACGCCCTACTCCCCACACCGCAATGATCAATCCAGGAAAATCGCCCCGGTGCTGGCGCTGCTGACCAGCCGGGCATAGCGCCGCAGCCAGCGGCTGGGGATGTCCGGCGCCAAGTCCGGCAGCGCGGCCAGGCGGCGCTGCACCTCCGCCGGCTCCACCAGCAGGTCGAGCCGTCGCGTATCGAGATCGATCTCGATCAGGTCGCCCGGCTGCACGGCGGCCAGCGGACCGCCCGCCGCCGCTTCCGGGCTGACGTGCCCGATGGACACGCCCCGGCTGCCGCCGGAGAAGCGCCCGTCAGTCACCAGGGCCACGCTGTCGCCCAGGCCCATGCCCTGCAATTGCGCCGTCGGCCCCAGCATTTCCTGCATCCCTGGCCCGCCGCGCGGCCCCTCGTAGCGGATGACCACCACATCGCCCGGCTGCACCAGCCCATTGAGAATGCCCGCCGAGGCCGCCTCTTCGCTCTCGAAGACGCGCGCCGGGCCGCGATGGTGGCGCATGTGCGCTGGCACCGCGCCGGTTTTGATCACCGCGCCGTCGGGGGCCAGGCTGCCGAAGAGCACGGCCAGCCCACCGGTGGGGCTGTGCGGGTCGCTGAGGGGACGGATCACCTCGTAATCGGCGATAGTTGCGTCGGCGATGTTCTCGCCCAGCGTCTGCCCGGTCACCGTGATGCAATCCAGGTGCAGCACGCCGTCTTTTTGAGCAACCTCGTGCAGGATGGCCGGGACGCCGCCCGCGCGATGCACGTCTTCCATGTGCCAGTGCGAGGCCGGGCTGACCTTGCAGATGTGCGGCACGCGCTCAGCGACCTGGTTGATGCGCTCCAGCGGGTAGTCCACGTCCGCCTCGTAGGCGATGGCCAGGGTGTGCAACACGGTATTGGTGCTGCCACCCATGGCCATGTCCAGGGCGAAGGCGTTGTCCAGCGCCTCGCGGGTAACGATGCGGCGCGGCGTCAGGTCTTTTTCGATCAAAACCATGAGCTGCCGCGCCGCGCGCTCCGCCAGTTCGATGCGCTCTGGGGTTTCGGCCAGGGCCGAGCCGTTGAAGGGCAGGGCCATCCCCAGGGCCTCCATCAGGCAGTTCATCGAGTTGGCGGTGAACATGCCCGAACACGAGCCGCACGAAGGGCAGCCGTAATCTTCCAGCGTTTTCAGTTCGGCGGCGTCAATCTTGCCCGCCTTGAAAGCGCCCACCCCCTCGAAGACGCTGATTAGGTCTACGACTCGCCCGTCGGGGGTCTGGCCGGCGGCCATCGGCCCGCCACTGATGAAGATGGTGGGAATGTCCACGCGCATGGCCGCCATCAACATGCCCGGCACGATCTTGTCGCAGTTGGGGATGCAGATCATGCCGTCGAAGGCGTGCGCGGCGACCATGGTCTCCACCGAGTCGGCGATCAATTCGCGGCTGGGCAGTGAGTAGTTCATGCCGATGTGCCCCATGGCGATGCCGTCGTCCACGCCGATGGTGTTGAACTCGAAGGGCACGCCGCCCGCCGCGCGAATGGCCTCTTTGACGACCTGGCCGAATCGCTGCAGGTGCACGTGGCCAGGGATGATGTCCACATAGGAGTTGACGACGGCGACGAACGGCTTGCGCATGTCGGCGTCGGTGACGCCGGTCGCCTTGAGCAGGCTGCGGTGTGGTGCCCGTTCGTAGCCCTTCTTGATCCGGTCTGAGCGCATGGTCACCCTGGTTGTCCTCTGCGAGTGCGACCCATCTTTACAACAGAGGCCGCCCCTGGGTTGGGACGGCCTCTGTCTGCCTTACGTTGCGCCGCTAACGGCTTGCTCCGCGCCGCGCCGGTGCCCCAACCCGTTTGTCCCCCTTCTCAAGAGCGAGAAGGAGGCCAATAACCGGGACAATAAGGGGAACCAGCGCGCGCAGCGCGTCGAAGGTCATGGCTGCTGAGTCTCCGCTGAACACATCAGCGCAACAAAAAAGCCTCCCGGCGTTGGGAGGCTTTTGCTTACACACTGGGGCCTGCTGCGGCTACACCCTCCCAACGCCAAATGCCCCGCCAAGAATGACGAGGACAATGACGATAAGGACGAGGGACAGGCGGCGAGACGCCATGATGAACACGTTTCCTTCAGCACGCAGGCCGATCACATTACTGGTTATCACTGTAGCCTAGCGGGGGCGGTTCTGTCAAGGGATTGCTGCCCAATTGGGCGAGCCGGGTTTAGTGATTATGTACAAAAGGGGCCTGCGGGCAGGTTGGCGATCTGTTTTTTGCGGGCCGCGAGCGATAGCATTAGCGCCCAATCTGATGAGGCGCGCATCCCCCGCCAAGAAAGGAAACCCGCAATGGAACCGATCAAGAAGGTTGTCCTGGCCTACAGCGGCGGCCTGGACACTTCCATCATCGTGCCCTGGCTGCGCCATAATTACGGCTGTGAAGTGATCTGCTTCACCGCCGACCTGGGCCAGGAAGAAGAACTCGACGGCCTGGAAGAGAAGGCGCTGAAAACCGGGGCCAGCAAGCTGATCATCCGCGACCTGCGCGAAGAGTTTCTGACCGACTTCGTGTTCCCGACGATGCAGGCCGGCGCGGTCTACGAGCGCGTCTATCTGCTGGGCACGTCGTTCGCCCGCCCGCTCATCGCCAAGCACCTGGTGGAGATCGCCGAGGACGAGGGCGCGCAGGCCATCGCGCACGGCTGCACGGGCAAGGGCAACGACCAGGTGCGCTTTGAACTGACGGCCATGGCTCTCAACCCCAAGATTCAGGTGATCGCCCCCTGGCGCGAGTGGAATATCCGCAGCCGCGAGGACGCGCTCGAATACGCCGCCGAGTACAACGTGCCGGTCAGCTCGACGCTCAAGAGCATCTATAGCCGCGACCGCAACCTCTTCCACATGAGTCACGAGGGCGGCCCGCTGGAAGACCCCTGGAACGAGCCGCACGAGGAGATGTTCGTCATCTCGCGCAGCCCGGAAGACGCGCCCGACGAACCCATCTACGTCACCATCGGCTTCGAGCGGGGTGTGCCAGTCTCCATTGACGGGCAGGCGCTGCCCCCCGTCCCGCTGTTCGAGCGGCTCAACGAGCTAGGCGCGGTCAACGGCATCGGGCGGGTGGACATGGTGGAAAACCGGCTGGTCGGCATGAAGAGTCGCGGCGTCTACGAGACGCCCGGCGGCACCATCCTGCGCGTCGCCCACCAGACGTTGGAGAGCCTGTGCCTGGACAAGCAGACCATGCACTACAAGGACTTCGTGGCCGTCAAGTACGCCGAGCTGGTCTACAACGGCATGTGGTACACGCGCCTGCGCGAGTCGCTCGACGCTTTCGTGCAGGTGACGCAGCAGACCGTCACCGGCACGGTGCGCCTCAAGCTGTACAAGGGCAACGTGATCATCGCCGGGCGCAAGAGTCCTTACAGCCTCTACCGCGAGGACTACGCCTCCTTCGGTCACATGGACATCTACGACCAGACCGACGCCAAGGGCTTCATCAACATGATCGGCCTGCCCATGAAGGTCGAGGCCATGCTCAACGTCGAGGGAACGGGCAAGAGCCGCTACCGCCAGCCGGACTACACGCACTTCAAGCGCGACTAGCGGGCACAGCAGGCGAGCAGGGTGTTTGTGCTGACGTAAAATGAGCGCACCGATCGGTGCGCTCATGGTTATCCTTGCGCCTGCTTGTCAGCCGGAGGATTAGCCTGGCTTCGCCACGCCGCCAGCCGAATTGCTGCTGCTAGAAAGACCGCAATCCAAGAGAGTTCTAGACCCGGCGCCGCTTCTCAATCGCCCCCGCGTTGACCTGCACCTTCACCAGCCGGCCCAGCATTTGCAGCAGCACCTGCACCCGCTCCGACCCGCTGAGCCGCATGTCGAAGATCGCTTCATAGCCGGCGAACGGCCCTTGCGTGATGCGCACCGCGTCACCCGGCTGCAACCCATCGAACACCAGCCCGCCCGCTGCTCGAATCTCCGCCACGCGCCGCTTCAGTTCGTGCACGACGTACTCCGGCACGGGCACGGGCTGCCCATCAAACGATACCAGCCCAATCGCCCCCGGCACCCACTGTAGCGCCGAAACGCCCACCTCGTCCAGGTCGGCGTGCACAAACAGGTAACGGGGGAAATAGGGGCGGATTTTGGACGCGCGTGGATTGACCGGCTGCACATGCAGCGTGGGATAGAACGTCTCAAACCCCTGCGTCCGCAGGTAGGCGTTGACCTGGTTCTCTTTGCGGGGCTTGCTATGAATGACGTACCAGGATGCAGTGCTCATGCTTTCCCCACTCCAAGCAGACGGCATCGCTCTTGCCATCTGAGACCTAGAGGCCGTTTGAGGGGTGTCTTTACCCCCATCCCCGGCCCTTCCCCCGCAAGCGAGGGAAGAGAGAAAGGACTGCTCTTGAAGTCCCTCCCCGCAGGCGGGGAGGGATTTAGGGTGGGGTTGCAGGCCTTTTCAAACGATCTCTCAGTCTATGCGGGTTCGCCCGGATTCGTGGGGGTCAGCCTATGACCCGCGAGTGCCGCACGAACTTCTTGTAGCGAAAATTAGCGAAGACTTGGCCTCTAGCCTGGTTTCACTTAATAATGAGTTAAGGCGATCTTCTTATGAAGCGTAGGATACGAGAGTCAATTCGCCGGTGAAGATAACTCGAAAGGCAGCATCCGTCAACTGCCGCGTGTGGGGGGTCCACGAACAAGTTGTCAGGCAATCGCCCGAACGCCTCTATCCCCCGGCCCCTTCCCCCAGCAAAGCCAGGGGAAGGGGAGAACCGCCTGCCAGATCGTCCCCCCTCTAGCTCTGCTGGGGGGACTGAGGGGGGAGGCCTTCAGCGAGCATTCCTGAACTTCCCCTGGCAACAGGTTGTTCGTGCACCCGCGTGCGGGTGTGTGCAAAGGTTGTCAGTGATACGTGCGACGCGGGTAAATAGCCTCGCCCCCAGCCTCGCTGCGCTCGGCTTGCCCCCTCTCCACGACGTGGAGAGGGGGCGGCGAGGCGCGTCAGCGCCGAGCGGGGGTGAGGCTAAGCAGCGCGACCACACTACCTGACAGGTCTTGCACGCATCCATGACACCAGCGGGGCAACCAGGCGGGCGGCCATCGCTGGGGGCCGAGCCGCTGTCCGCCTCCCCTGAGCGCCCAGGTGCAGCCCTGGCACCAACCCCCAACGTATTGTACACTCACTGGCGCTCCGCCTGAAAAATGCGCGGGCGGACGAGGGTGCACGAACAAGTCGTGAGCGCGTTTGTCCACCTTGAACGAGGGAGTTGGGCCATGAGCCTGGAACGCCGCACCCCCCAGTCAGCGCCCGAAGACCCGCTGCTCGCCTGGCGCGACGAGTTCCCCATCCTCAGAGAGACGACCTACCTCGTCAGCAACTCACTGGGAGCCATGCCCCGCCGCGTCTACGACAGCCTGCGCGCCTACGCCGACACCTGGGCAGCGCGCGGCGTCCGCGCCTGGGGCGAGGGCTGGTGGGAGATGAACGTGCGCGTCGGGGACAAGGTGGGGGCCATCATCGGCGCGCCGCCCGGCACGGTGTCCATGCACCAGAACATCTCCATCGCGCAGGGCATCCTGCTCTCGTGCTTCGACTTCGACGGGCCGCGCAACAAGGTGGTCATCGAGAGCGGCATCTTCCCCTCGGTCTACTACGTGCTGCGCGGAATGCTGCCACCCCACGTCGAGCTACATAGGGTCGAGAGCGAAGACGACGGCATCAGCGTGCCGGTTGAGCGCATCATCGCGGCGATTGACGAACGCACGCTGCTGGTGCCTGTCAGCCATGTGCTGTTCCGCAGCGCCTACATCCTCGACGTGCAGGCGATCATCGAGAAGGCGCATTCTGTGGGAGCCGTCGTCATCCTGGACGGCTACCACGCCGCCGGAATCGTACCCTTCGACGTGACCGCGCTGAACGTGGATTTCTACCTGGGCGGCGTGCTCAAGTGGATGTGCGGCGGGCCGGGCGGCGTCTTCCTCTACGCGCGCCCGGACTACCTCAAGACCATCCGCCCCCGGCTGACCGGCTGGATGGCCCACAAGCGCCCGTTTGCCTTCGAGGTGGACGAGATTGACCTGCGCGACGATGCGTTCCGCTTCCTCAACGGCACGCCGGCCATCCCCTGCCTCTACGCCAATGAGCCAGGCATTGACATCATCGCCCAGGTCGGCGTCGAGGCCATTCGCCGCAAGTCCATGCACCAGACGGCGCTGCTCATCGCGCTGGCCGAAGCAGCCGGCTACACGATCAACTCGCCGCGCGACCCCGACCGGCGCGGGGGCACGGTGACCCTGGAACCGGACCCGACCTGCTCGTATGAGATTTCGCGCGAGCTGATCGCCCGCAATATCCTGGTGGATTACCGTCCGCAAGCGGGCATTCGCGTGTCGCCGCACTTCTACAACAGCGATGGCGAGGTTCACCAGGTCGTGGAAGCGATCCAGGAGATCATCGAAGACGGCAGTTGGCGACGCCACGCGACGGGCCGCGCCTTTGTGACGTGAGGCGGGTTACGCTTTTCCTGCCATGCCACGATGGTGGGATACTGCGCAACCTTAGGGTCCACAACGCCATCACAACCCGTCTAAGGTTGTCGGCCTGCATCGGCCTGCTGCTGGAATTCCTTTAACAGGACGAGGTCGAACGGTCTATAGCACTTGTAGCGCCCAGTTACAGGAAGCCAGTAAGCCACAACCCGCTCGCGATACATGTAGAGAAACAATGGGCCGTGTTCCGTCGGCAGCTCGATCCTGGTGAATGAGGGTCGCCAAAGATGACCGACAAGGCCACTGTCACGCAGCCAACGATATGGTGGGCGGCCCGCAGAACGGACCGCGATCCAGACCGGTCTTGCCACTCGTCTCTTCAGTCCGTGCCAATTATGAAGAACTGCCCCACGTAGGATCCCCGGTAGGCCTCCGTGAATCTTGCGTACCTTCCCCCTGCGTTCCGCTAAGATAACCCGCCCAATGAGGTCTTCTTCCAGTAACATATAGACATCGCGGGTCGGGTTACTATCGCCACGCACAATCAATCCGCCGCGCACAGTGCGCACCACACGGTGAACAACCAGCGTTTCTTCAGAGATGGGCTGATCAGGCCTTCGATAGGCAACAATATCGCCTCGGCGCACGCGGTCTAGGGGAAGCGGAACCACGGTCAAGTAGTCACCTCGCTTGAACGTGCCAAGCATACTGCTTCCCCGGTAGAAATAGTGTCTGACGGCATCCGACATTGCTCAGGCCCTTCAGTGCGCCTCAGCGCCTAAGATTCTGAACACGCGCCGGACAGTCTCCAGGTCACCCAGCGCCAGTCTTTGCTGAATATGCCATACGATCTTGCCATAGTTATAGAGATAGCTTTCTCTCTCAAATTGCCTGAGTTCCTCTGGCAGGCAACCATCTCTGAAGGTCTTGCCAAGGATTCGCAGGCAGTCTTCGGTCTGAGCAAGGAAGTCCCAACGATGTGTCAAGTTGCCCGCATGGAGAACCCAGGCAGTGTGGGGATAGCTGGAGTAGTAATATGGATAGCGCGAAGCCAAACGGATGAACAACTCATTGTCTGCCGACGGGCCAGCATCTTCATCGTAGAATCCCACTGATTCCAGAGCCTCTCGCCGCGCAATAAAACCAGGGCCAAAACCATTTAGCCGGCAAGCATAGCGAAACACCTCACTAGCACTATGTTCGCCCGTATGATCAAGAGGGGTCACGGTTTGCACTATCCGGCCGTCAGCCCTCATGATGTGAAATGCCGTCGTCATCCACCCGATGTGGGGATGCTTCTCCAGGACATGCACAGCGAATGTAAGCCAGAATGGCCCGTAGCGGTCATCGTGGTTGAGGAGACTGACATACTTTCCACGCGCTCTCTTAAGGGCCGTGTTCCAGTTGTGGGGAACGCCCTGGTTCTCCTCGTTCCTAAAGACGGTGATCCGCCGGTCGTTGAACGTACTCACAACGCCCAGTGTGTCATCTGTGGAGGCATCGTCGTTGACGATGATCTCAAAATGAGGGTAGGTTGAGTTCAGGACGCTTCTCACCGTCTCTGCGATATGAGCGGAGGCATTGTAGGAAGGGATGCACACGCTTACCAGCGCAGCGCCCTGATCAGACCCGATCATGTTCGTCTGGTTCTCCAAACGCGTGGTCGCCTCATCTCACCCGCAATCGCTCCCCGGCCCTGACTAGGGAGCCATGGCGGCGTCTATTTCGTCCCAGCGGATTCCTGTCTTGCCGAAGCGCATAAGGTGGGCGGGGGCGGAGTGAGCGATGCGATAGAAGATGTCGAAGAGGCGAGTTCTGTACTCGCGCGAGAGCACGATTCGGCAGCCGATATGCTCGTTCCAAAGATACTGCAGGATGTCTCCCGCCTGGATGGGCGTCAGGTGGAAATGGTCCGACTGTTCCAGCAGAAAAATACCTCCCAGGCGGGCATGCTGGGGGCCGTTGCCCAGAAGCCCCCAGGGCGTAGAATGAACCTCTACTCGCCCGTCCACGATACGCACGATGTTCTGATCGTCGCACAGCACGGCGTTGCTGTCCGGGGTCTGGCGGGCCACTGTGGTCTTTCCGCCTTCGTCTGGCGCCAGGAAAAGGGCCGCCCGGCCATTGATCATGACAGCAGAACTGTGAACCATACTTGCCGAAAATGCTGGCAGGAAGGGGGCTAGCAAGTCCGACATGTAGCGGCTGCGCTGAAGAGCTTCTAGTTGTGCGGATGAGAAAAAGGCGGTCAGCTTAGACTGCGTGAGATCGAGGATCAGGAATGACTCGTCAGATTGCTGGATGTAAATGTGGGGACTGGCCAGCAGACTGGTTTCCACACAGGCCCGCACCTCTGGAGAGCGCAGCAGGACGCTATCCAAGCCCGTGCGCGGAACTTTCCGCAGCCGCGCCCTCTGTTCTTCGCTCAGGGGAGGAAGAGTAAGCGAATCGGATGTTACCTCCTGATAGAGGTGAGTTATGTCCGGCGCCAGGTCATCGGATACCCGGTATTTGGCGAACGAGGCGATGTGTTTATAGTACGGAATCTCAAACGACGAAGCTGCCTGAAATACGACACCACCCATCGCATGAGTGACTCTGAATACCGCTGTCACAAGAAACTCACCTGGAAAAACCCAAGCCGCAGGGGGTCAACAAAAACGATCCCCCAAAGGGTAGATGGAACATCGTGGACTTCCTGCCAGCCTAGTTCCCTCACCTGGCAGGAAGGGGACGGAGTGTATGAACGCCTCCTCTTAACAGCCCCTCTTTCTCCCCGTCGCACAAGTAGTTCCAGGTGCCCGCCAACTGTCCGCCTAGAAGACATCGCGATAGAAAAAAACGTCACGTATCGCTTCGTTATACTTGCGGGACAGAACCACTGAGACAACCGTGAGCGACGTTGCCACCAGTATAACAGGCTGCCAGCGTGGGCATCGCCCCAGTAGGACTGCATGCACTCGGGTCTTGTGTGGGAGCTCCCCCTGTCGAGCAGGCCGTGGTCGTGGGATTATAGCCATTTGTACAGAATCCCATCAACTGCCCCTGGGCCACCAAGCCCGACAGATCCTTGAAATACGGTTTCTGGTACAGACGACGTTTCTCCGTGCTGGACATTGTTTGTTCTCTCCCTGGTGCTAACCCCAAGCATGGTCGGACGGCGCCACGGGCGCGGCGCCGTCTCGCTTGCGCGTGATCGGAAAAAGCCCCGCCCTGTCAGCCTGCTCGCAGAAGTGGAAGGGTGCGTTGAGCTGCCCTGTGATATGGTAATTATGCGCGATACAGTGCCCCTGGCACAAATTGCGATGAAGGCAGTTGTGACAGATGCCTTCCAGCTGATCCGGGATCTGCTCTCGCACAGTCTTCAGTACTGGTGCCTGGCACCACACGTCGTACAAGGCCTCGGTAGCCAGGTGTCCAAACACCAACTCCGGGACCGTGACACCAATGCCACACAGCGAGATCTCACCTGTAGTTAGTATACCTAATATTTCCTGTATAGTGCAACGACCTGAGTCGTAGAGCAACCGCCGAATGGGCTGGAAAGCGAGAGGAACGTCGAAGTAAACGGAGATCCGGTGGTTCGGCACGATCTCCGTCTCGATCCGGTTGTTCAGGGCGATAATCTCCTCAACACTGAAGCCTTTATCGCTGCCAAAGCGCTCGCCTCTGCCTGCACGTTGGACGTGATTGAACTTCACCGAAGCACAGCCCAGCCTTTCCCCAAGAGTCACCACGTCCACCAGTTCGGCGACGTTGTCCTGGTGCAACGTGCAGATTAACTGGGCGGGATAGCCAGTCTCAACCAGGGCGCGGAGGCCGGTTACTGCCCGGTGAAAGCTGCCGGGCACCATTCTCAGGTTATCGTGGGTTTCAGGGGTGGCCCCGTCCACACTCACCGAGACAAAGCGAACTCCGTGCTGCTTCATGAACTCAGCCATGTCTCGATCGAGCAGGGTTCCGTTCGTCTCAATGGTGCACGGCAAGCCGAGGCGATGCAGCAGAGCCAGGATGTCTCGAAACCTGGGGTGGAGCAGAGGCTCTCCCCCCGTCAGCTTGACGGTACCCAGCCCCAGAGGAAGGGCTTGTTGAACGGCTTGCTCGATGTACTCAAACGGAAGAAACTGCCCTCCGCCGTTCGGGTTAAATGTGGGAGAAATCCAGCAGTGGCGGCAAGCCAGGTTGCAGGCACCCGCGATGTACAGGTACAGCGAGCGGAGCGCCGGCACGCCCTCCGGCAGGTTGATTTCGCGATCTTGGGCGGTCTTGGCGGGAACATAGTCAGCTTTGCATGGCATCAGTCTTTTCCGCCTCTAGCATAGAACGGCGATGGCAGTCTATGAGCTTCGCACAGTTACGGTTCTCTGTCAACCAGTAGGCCAGGCCCAGACAATTCCCGCTGCAACAGGACGCTCTTGCGCCGGTTTGCAGCCACGCCTGAGGCATAGGAGCGTACGTCAGAACTCATCCGGCCCTTGATCCCGCACAATGCCAATGAACTGATTCCCCATCATTGCTGTGATGAAGGATTGCACGTCATCTGCCACCTGATCCTCTGGCACGTCGTCGAAATTTGCTCGAACAGCATCTGTGATGGCTTTCAGATCGTGGGTCCCGTCGCACAGCTCCCAGATTACAACTCCGGTCGAGTTTATTACCTTTACTTCGTTCCTGTCTGGATGGAACAGAAGAGCGCCATCGGGTTCTTCCTCACGCAGAACAACGAGAGGATTTCGTATGTATTTGGAGACCATTGGAACTCCTCGCGAAACGTGGAATTGTCAGACAAGAGCGACGGACCAAGTTCGCCCGACACTAGAATACCAGATCAGGCGATTCTCTGCTTCCCCTATCACGAAGTGAAGTCCAGGGCCAATTTGCTGGGGCGGCTGCCTGCGTGCAAAAGTAGGGCCGGCGCTTGCCCTCCTCCTTGCCCACCCGTGAGATGCCCGATTGCTCGCGGGCTACCCTTTTCTGCTTTATCTGAGCGTCGGAAACTTTCGTTCCAGACAGTAAACCTGCTACTAGCTACCGGACACTTGAACAGAAGTTCGGGATGAAAACATCAGGGAAGGGGTCGTGAAGGGCTAAGCGCCGTTCAATGAAATCCCATCCCAAGCGAAAGATGCTTAAGTCGCGACGGTCAGATCGGTCAACTTCAGCAAAA
>Ga0334890_1003235_pt1 | contig 16815 bp, 11 predicted proteins | sample GraSluR1_MG_3_FD_207220 | JGI IMG/M metagenome (GOLD analysis project Ga0334890, IMG submission 207220) | Sludge microbial communities from methane-producing bioreactor in Wageningen University, Netherlands - Granular Sludge_31_08-R1 | ecosystem: Engineered > Bioreactor > Anaerobic >... | reverse complement strand
GACGACGAAGCCCACGCCGAACGCCCGCGCCGCGATCATAGGTAGGACGTCGGCCCAGCCTTCGTCCCGCTCCAACTCCAGCGGGCCAAGCTCGTCGGCGAAGAAGACATCCGCGCCCTGTCCATCCTGCGCGAAGCGCAGCCCCGCCGCGATCCCCGCCGGGTGGAAGCGGTAGCGACCCGTGCGCAACGCCCCGCCCTCGCCGACCTCGGCCAGCGGGTGCAGCGCGCTGGTCGCCGCGTCCATCACGTCAATACCCACCTTCTCACCCTCTGCAAAGCGCGCCACCGACAGAAAGCCGCCTGTCGTCAGCCCGGCAGAGAGCGCTGCCCCGCGCACGCGCAGCAGTGCGGCGGTCTTGCCCGCGCCGCGCTCTCCGCTGACCAGAATCACCGTCCCGCGTTCGCAGTGGGATGGCAGGTTGCTCACCGGCATGGCTCGCTCCAAGCTGGACAGAGATCATGAGTGTGTGCAAAGGTTGTCTGTCCCGTAGGGGCGTATTGCAATACGCCCCTACGGGGACGCAGCAGGGCAGCACCCCTACCTGACAGGTCCTGCACGCTCCCAGAGACGATTGCCCAGTCGCCGCATCTACGGTATCACTACAGGCTGATCGCGACGCCAGTATACCCAATGGAGGCCGCCCTTGTCCGCACCATCCGATCCCTTCGCCGCCCTCGACCGGCTGCCGCGCGTACCGCTGGCCCTGCTGCCCACGCCAATCCAACCGCTGCCGCGCCTGAGCGCGCATCTCGGCGGCCCCGCCCTCTACATCAAACGCGACGACCAGACCGGCCTGGCCACCGGCGGCAACAAGACGCGCAAGCTGGAGTTCCTGCTCGCCGCCGCGCTGGAGTCCGGGGCCAATTGCGTGATCACCGCCGGGTCTACCCAGTCCAACCACGCCCGCCAGACCGCCGCCGGCGCTGCTGCCCTGGGGCTGGACGCGCACCTCGTCCTCTACGCGCCGGGCGGCCAGCCCCCCGCCCAGCCGGACGGCAACCTGTTGCTCTGCCACCTGCTCGGCGCAACGATCCACTGGACGGAGGAGCGCGCCCCCTACGCCGCGACTCTCGCCCGCGTCGAGGACTCACTGCGCGCCGCCAGTCGTCGCCCTTACGTCGTGCCCTATGGCGGCTCGAACGCCCTGGGGCTGATGGGCTATGTGGCCGCCATGCGTGAGATCGCCGCGCAGATCGAGTCGGGCGATTGGTTCGGCGCGCACGTCTTCGCGACCAGTTCCGGCGGCACGCAGGCGGGGATGCTCCTCGGCGCGCACCTGGCAGGCATCCCCCGATCCGTGCGGCTGCTGGGCATCAGCGTGGATCCGCCCGCCGCTGAGTTGGTACCACGAGTCGCTTCCCTGGCTGCCGATGGCGCGCGGCTGCTCGGCCTGGACTGGACGCCGTCCGTTGAGACGATCCTTGTGGACGATGGCTACTGCGGGGCGGGCTACGCTGTCGTCACCGCACGCGAGCGCGAAGCCATCCGCCTGCTGGCCCGCCTGGAGGGTGTCCTGGTAGACCCGGTGTACACCGGGCGCGCCCTGGCTGGGCTGCTCGACCTGGTGCGGCGCGGTGCGTTCGCCCGCGAGGGGCGCATGCTGTTCTGGCACACCGGCGGCACGGCGGCGCTGAGCGCGTTTGCCCGCGACCTGCTGCCCGAATCCTGACAGTCACTTCTGCTGCCGGAGTCGCCTGTGGAGCAGAGCCGGGTCTTTCGGGGAAAAGCTCTGAACCGCAGAGACACAGAGGGCGCAGAGGAGAACTTGAGGAGAACTGTGAAAACTGTTCGTACTTCTCCGCGCTCTTTGCGCCTCAACGGTGAGGCTCTGCCCCCAATACGCAGACTCCCCCCGTTTGTGCTGGCCGGAGTGTGGATGTAGAATTCGCTCGTGACTGCCACCGCGCAGCCACCAGAGACGGGTGTGTGCAAAGGTTGTCAGTGACTCGCTTGACACCGAGCGAGATGAGATCCCGTAGGGGCGTATTGCCATACGCCCCTACGGAGGCGCGGCAAAGCAGCGCCCCTACCTGACAGGTCTTGCACGCACTCCCAGAGACGGCGCGCACCGATAGGGCTTGGAGCATGTTAGTTCGCACGTTCCGCGTCACCGACCGCCTGGCCAACGCCGCCTTGCGTATCGCGGCCTGGGCGGCGCTGGCGCTCGTTGAGCAGGCTGCCGGGCTGCGCCGCGCCGTGTTCGGGTTCTTTGCCGCGATTGTGCGCGGCGTCATCGGGCTACTCGCCCTGACGGTCGGCCTGTTCACCGGCACTGTCCGCACCGCTCAGCAAGCTGTCGGGGCGACGCAGGAAATGGTGGGAACCTCGCCTGCGCGCCGCCGCGACCGCATGGTGCAGCGCGCGGCGGAGGCTGAGCTTAAGCCCGCCGTCGCCAAAGACCCGCTGCTGGCCCAGAACCGCGCCCTCAGCGCCTTCGCCGTGCTGCTGCTGCTCCTGCTGCTGGCGGTCGTCGTCGTCCAGACCACCGACAGGGAGGGCGAGTCGCTGCCGTCGGGTGGCGGCGGCTGGCCGCAGGCGGCAGACACGCCCGTGCCGACCGCTCTCTTCCCGACGCCGCTGCCCACACCCACGCCCATTCCCGACCCCCTGCGCGCTGGCGGCAGCCTGGCTTACACGCTGCGCGAGAACGGGCAGGACGACATCTGGGTGATCGGCGTTGGTGAAAGCGACCCGCTCCGCCTGACCAACAGCCCCGCCGACGACCGCGATCCCGCCTGGTCGCCGGACGGGACGCGCCTGGCCTTCGCCAGCCGGCGCGACGGCAACTGGGAACTGTACATCATGCAGGTGGACACGGGGGCCATCACCCGGCTGACCTATACGCCGGGCTTTGAGGGCGCGCCTACCTGGAGTCCGGATGGGGCGTTCCTGGCCTACGAGGGCTACAACGACGACACGCAAGACCTGGACATCTACATCATCAGTTCCGACCCGGCCCGCGCCGCCAGCGAAGGTGCGCTGCGCGCTACCTTCACCCCTGGCCCTGACACCGAGCCAGCCTGGGGGCCAGGGGGCCGGCACATCGCTTTCACCAGTTGGCGCGACGGGAGCCGCGACATCTTCATCCTCAGCCTGGACGCAGACGGCGGCGACGCCCTGGCCGTCAACCTGACCAACACGCCCGACATCCACGAGAACCACGCCGCCTGGAGCCACGACGGGAACAGCATCGCCTACACGGCCCTCGTCAACGGCGTGGAAGGCGTTTACACCAAACGGGTTGACCAGCCGGAGGCGGCCCCTGTGCTGGTAGGCCGGGGCCGGATGCCCGCCTGGGCACCCAACGATGGCAGCATCCTCTACGTGCTCGACTTCGAGCGGCGCAGCCAGCTTATCGCCGGGACGGTAGGTAGCTTCGGCGCAGCGACCGACGCCATCGCCCTGGACTTCCGCGCCGCCGATCCGCACTGGGTCGGTGCCTCGCTCCCCGGCTCGCTGGTCGCCAGCGGCGGCGTGCCAGCCGGCCCGGCGTCGGTGCAGCCTCTCTATGTGGAAAATGAGCGCCTGCAGGCCAGCGGGCGCTATGGCATGGCCCCCCTGAACAACGTTGAAGCACCCCAGGCGTATCTGTCCGACCGCGTGAACGACTCCTTCGAGGCGCTGCGCATCAAGGTGCTGGAACAGGCCGGCTACGACTTCCTCGGCACGCTGGAAGATGCTTTCTGGCCGCAGGGCCGCCCGCCCGATCCCGGCGAGCCGCGCCAGAACTGGCACTACACGGGCCGCGCCATCGCCATTGACCGCAACCTGGTCTACGCCGGGTCGCCCGCCCCCATCGAGGTGATGCGCGAAGACCTGGAGATCAACACGTACTGGCGCGTGTTCGTCCGCGCGGTGAACGACGCGCAGAATGGCGCGCTCGGCGAGCCGCTGCGCGACCTACCCTGGGATTTCGCCGCACGCACCAGCGGTGCCGTCGAGGATTACGAGCGCGGCGGGCGGCTCAAAGACCTGCCGCCGTCGGGGTACTATGTAGACCTGACACAGCTTGCCGACGACTTTGGCTGGGAAAGGCTGCCCGCGCAGCGCACCTGGCAGTACAACTTTGGCGCGATCCAGTTCTGGGAACTGGTCAAGACCGGCGGGCTGACCTGGGAAGCAGCCATGCTGGAGCTATACACTCAGGACGAGCTGGCCGGGTTCCTCAGCGCGGCCACTCAGGTACCGCCGCCACCGCCGCTGCCGACCGAGTCGCCCACGCCCGCCGTGCGCCGCACGCCGACTCCCATTCCGCCCGACCAGCAATGAGCGGCGCACAGCGGAGCTAGACGCTTATGGAGCGCACGCGCCATCTGCAGGGGTTGCTCATCGTCGCCGCGCTGGTCGCGCTGGTGGGGCTGTATTTATGGCAGAACAGCCAGCCTGCGGTGACGGTTTCCATTCCGGCAGCCACGCCCACCCCGGCAGACGCGCCGCCACAAGACTGGCAGCTTGCCCTGGAACAGCAGCTTGCCGCCGCCGCTACACCATTGGCCACGCCCGACCTCGGCGTGTCGCCTTTCGTCCCGCCGACGCTGCCGCCCACCGCCACCGAAGCGGTCATCTTCCAGCCGGTCGAGATTCAGGGCACGCCCTGGCCCACCCCTACCCCGCGCCCCACCGATCCGGCCTCTGCTGCCTCCGGCCCGACGCCGTTCCCCAGCCCAACCGGGGTGTTCGTCCCGGAGACGGCAGCGGAAATCGGCTTCGAGCCGCCGCCGGAAGAAGTGCCGCTCAGCCCGCACGCCAACGATCATTTCTGGCTGATGCGCCCGGTGGACGCCAGCGCCAACAGCGCCAGCCTCTTCTACTACCCATACGGCTCCGACGGCCCGCAGAACGAGTGGCGCGTCCATCACGGTGTTGACATCCCCAACCCGGTCGGCAAGCCGATCCGCGCGGGCGGCGCGGGCACGGTCGTCTTCGCTGGTAATGGCGGCGAATTGCAGGACACGCGCGACATGGACATCTACCCTGCCTATGGCAATGTCGTGGTCATCGAGCACGATTTCGGCTTTCGCGGGCAGAAGATCTTCACGCTCTACGCGCACATGGCCTCCATCCTCGTCAGCCAGGGGCAGCGCGTCGCCGCCGGTGACATCATTGGCCTGATCGGGGGTACGGGGGATGTCAGCGGGCCGCACGTCCACCTCGAAGTGCGCCTGGGCGAGAATCGCTACTTCTCCGCCTACAATCCCTTGCTGTGGATCGCTCCCTACCTGGCGCACGGCGTCGTCGCCGGTCGCGTCACTGGCACCGACGGCCGGCTTGTGGAAGACATCACTGTGACGCTGAGCCGGCACGGGCGCGTGGTCGAGACCACGACGACCTACATCCAGCCCAAGCAGCCCGGTCAGCGCCGTGACTGGCACGCCATCCCCGATCCGGGCTGGGGGGAGAACTTCGTCCTGGGCGACATCCCAGAAGGCGACTACGAGATCAGCGTGACCATCGGCGGGCGGCGCATAGCCCAGCCGATCACCGTCATCGCTGGCACGACCAACTTTGTCGAGCTAGGCCCCGGCCTGGCAGCCACGCCGCAGCCGGTTGGCGAGGACTGACGGGCGCTCAGCATTCTGGGCGTCTTCCCTACGACTGGGCAATGGCTGGCGAGCCGGCCCGGACTAACCTTTGCCTTTGCCGTTCCGATTGGCTACACTGGACATGCTTGTGAGCGGTGGCGCCACGCTGCCGCCTGTAATTGAGGAGCGATGGTGATCATGATGGACAGGAAGAGATACGTTCATGGGTTCTATCGCCTGGGCTGGAGCGCGCGCCTGGCAGTGTTGGCGCTTGCCCTCTTGCTGGGACTGGTTGCCTCGCCGGCGACCGCGCTCGCCCAGGGGAACACGGGACGCGCGATCACTGTAGGCGACATCGCCACTGGCTCGCTAAGCGCCGAAAACTTCGTGCAGGTCTACACCCTGGCCGCCAGCGCCGGCGATACGATCACGATTGATGTGACGACACAAGTCGCGGAACTGGCCCCTGTCGTCGTCGTGACCAACACGCAAGGCTCGGTCATCGTGCAAGACCTTGACCGCGCCACGCCCACGACCGCGAACATCGCCGATATGGAGATACCCGCCTCCGGCACCTACTACATCTGGGTCATGCGTGGCTCCGGTGCGGAGGGCGAGGCCAGCGGCGACTTCACCCTCCAGTTGAGCGGGATTCAGCAGGTCGGCGGCCAGACGGTCACGCTGGGCAGCGGCGGCATCGTGGTTGAGTTGGGCTGGAACGCCGCTGTTGACCTCAACCTGGAAGTGCGCGATCCGGTGGGCGGCACGGCCCATCGCTTCAGACCCGGCACGCCCAGCGGCGGGGTGCTGGACGCTGACATCAATGCCAACTGCGATGCGGCAATCGCGACCAACCCGACCGAAACCATCGCCTGGCCTGCCGGCACGGTGCCCGCTGGCAGCTATGAGATCATCATCTACTACTCCAACGTGTGCAGCACCGGCGGGCCGCAGCTTTTCACCCTGAGCACCACTGTCAACGGTGAGACTGCGCAAAGCCTGACCGGCACGCTCAACCCCGGCCAGGAATATCTGGCCCGCCTGGAACTGGATACGAATGGCGAATGGACGCTGGTCAATGGCGGCGTCAATGCCGGGCTGGACCTCTCCGCCTACGCCGCCGAGATCGGCACCGCCGATCCCATTGCAGTGGGCAGCACCGTCTCCGGCATCGTCACCAACCGGGTGCCCGTCCAGGCTTATTCGTTCAATGGCAGCGCGGGCACATCCATCACCATTGACATGCGCGCGCAGTCCGGCAGCCTCGACCCGTTCCTTGTGCTGCTTGGCCCGGACAACACGCCGCTCGACAGCAACGACGATATTCCAGACTCGGCTGACGCGCGCATCAGCCGCAACCTGATCGTGGAAGGCACCTACACCGTGCTCGCCACGCGCTACGGCCTGGGCATTGGCGGCACCGAGGGCGAGTTCACCCTGACCCTCACCGCCGCTGAGCCAGCGACCGGCACCGGGACCGTCACCCCCGAAGCCACTACAACGGCGGAAGGTGGGCTGCCCACTGGCGCTATCGAGATCAGGCTGGAATGGGCGACCAACGCCGACCTGCAACTCCTCGTGCGCGACCCGAACGGCGATTCGGTGTATGACGACATCCCGGTGGTGCAAAGCGGTGGCATCCTGGAGATGGACGGTAATGTAGGCTGCGTTGAGACGACCACCTCACCCGTGTCATACATCTACTGGCCGCCCAACCGTCTGCTGCCCGGCGTGTATGAGATCGAAGTCTGGTACCAGAACACCTGCGACGACACCACGCCGGTCAACTTCGGCCTGGCCGTCAACGTCCAGGGCCAGCCGGTGATCAACACGTCGCAGCCCGCCAGCCCGGACTCGCGCTACATGATCACCTTCACCGTCGCGCCCGATGGCACCGTGGTCGCCGGGCCGGGCGGGTTCTTCTCGATGGCCAACGCCAACACGCTCAATTACCAGACCGCGCTGGCCAGCGCCACGCCCATCGCCTATGGCCAGACGGTATCGGGCAGCATCACCGATCAGCGGCGCTTCGTCCTCTACTCGTTCGAGGGGCAGCAGGGCGACATCGTGACCATCGGCATGAATGCCACCGGCGGCACGCTCGACACGGCGCTGTACCTGATCTCGCCTGAAAGCATCCAGGTGACGTACAACGATGACGTGACGCCGGGCGAGAACTCCAACTCGGTGATCTCCGAGGCCACGCTGGCGTCGTCCGGCACGTACTACATCATCGCCACGCACTATGGTCTGAACTTCGGGGGCACGCAGGGCACCTACACCCTGACTCTCGTGCAAGACTAGCGCGCGCTGTTCTGCGTGTGGGCTGGCGCCCGCTGCCGTGCTGTGGCAGCGGGCGCTGTTTTTTCGGGCAAGTGCATCGCACTCCGCCAGCACAGACACCAACCGCACGGGAACGATCTTGGTTTTTCTCTGCGATCTCTGCGCCTCAGCGGTTCAATACCCCCGCGTCAAGCGAGTGGCTGACACCTTTGCACGCACCCCATCCGCCCGCCCAACCGTTTCGCACTGACCGCCAGTTGCTTTATACTGAGGACAGCGCAGGTGAATCCTGAGGAGGTGGACCTTGCTGGAAATTGTCAACCTCGACCAGAAGCTAGGCAAGAAAGAGTGGAAAGCCCGGCGATCTGCCTACCAGCAGCGTCTCTATGACCTGGAAAAGGCCGCTTTCGACGCCGGCGTGCCCACCGTCATCCTCTTCGAGGGCTGGGACACGGCGGGCAAAGGCACCTGCGTCCGAACGTTGACCTCGCGGCTCGACCCGCGCGGCTTCACCGTCTGGCCGATCCGCGCCGCGCGCACCTACGAGCAGAAACGCCCCTGGCTGTGGCGCTTCTGGAACAAGCTGCCCAACTATGGGCACATGGCCATCTTCGACCGCAGCTGGTACGGGCGGGTGACGGTCGAGCGGCTCGAACTGGGCCTGCCCCAGCGCGAGTGGATGCGCGCCTACAACGACATCGTGGACTTCGAGCGCCTCATGGCGCTCGATGGCTATGTCATCGTCAAGTTCTTCCTGCACATCTCCAAGCGAGAGCAGGCCCGGCGCTTCCGTCAGATCGAAAAAGACCCGCTGGAAAGCTGGCGGCTGGAAATGGAAGACCGCGAGCGGCATCGCAACTATGAGACTTGGCTGCTCGTCTACGAGGAGATGCTGGAACGCACCGACACCAGCTTCGGCCCCTGGACCATCGTCGAGGCCACCGACCGCAGCTTCATGCTCGATAAAGTCTACCGCACGCTCATCCGGGCGATGGAAGCGCGTCTGGGCGAGCTTGGTGCAGTGCCGCCCGTGATCAGCGTGGCCGAGGCGCAGGGAGACGAGACCTATGCTTGAGACGGTTGACCTCACCAAGAGGCTCGCGCCGGACGAGTACAGAACGCGGTTGATCGCGTTGCAGGTGCGGTTGGGCGAGCTAGGCTACCAGGTGTACGTGCAGGGGCGGCCCCTGATCATCGCCTTTGAAGGCTGGGATGCGGCGGGCAAAGGGGGCGCCATCCGCCGGCTGACCGAGCGCCTGGACCCGCGCGGCTATGTGGTGCACGCCATCAGCGCACCCAGGGGCGACGACGCCGAACACCCTTACCTGTGGCGTTTCTGGCGGCGGCTGCCAGAGGCAGGGCAGATTGCCATCTTCGACCGCACCTGGTACGGTCGCGTGCTCGTCGAGCGCATCGAAGGATTCTGCACGGAAGACGAGTGGCGCCGTGCCTACCGCGAGATCAACCAGTTCGAGCGCCAGCTTGTGGACTTCGGCACCATCCTCGTCAAGTTCTGGCTGCACGTCAGCCAGGACGAGCAGCTCAGGCGCTTCGAGGAGCGCCGTGACACGCCCTATAAGTCATGGAAGCTAACCGACGAAGACTGGCGCAACCGCGACAAATGGGACCTGTACACAGAGGCGGTCGAGGACATGCTGCTCAAGACGAGCACTACTGTGGCCCCCTGGACAGTGGTGCCCGCCAACGACAAGCTGTACGCGCGCGTGCACGTCCTGCAAACCGTCGTGGACACCCTGGAGCGCCAGCTTGACCTGTCCTTTGAAGCAGAGGCCGCCGCCAGGCGCACCAACACCAAGAAGCGTCGCAAGAAATAGCGCCCTGCATCAGTGACGCAGGGCGCTGGCCTGGGTGCGTGCAATGGCGGTAGGGGCGCTGCTCTGCTGCGCCCTGGCTTACCTCACCCCCTGACCTCGCTGCGCCCAGCCGGGGGTGAGGTTTGGGAAGCCGTTTTTGTTCCCCTCATCCCCCGGCCTCTTCTCCCTCCAGGGGGAGAAGGGGAGCAAGGCACAGCGTTTCCCCTCGCCCCGTTGAGGGAGAGGGGTGCAGAGGTGGGGGGGGTTCCATACACGCTGAACGCGATTACAGGGACGCGCGGATCGTCGCCGCGAGCGTCTGGGTCTGCGGGTCCGGCTCTACGTCCAGCGACCGCTTAAGCTCGCCCGCCAGCCGGTCGAACATTTCCAGCGCCTCCGCCGGCCTGCCCATCTTGTGGTATAGCTCCATGATGTGCCGCACCAGGTCTTCGCGCTGCGGGTTGGCGGCGGCGGCGCGCAGGAAGAAGCCCAGCGCATTATGCTGCTCGTGCTGCCTGGCGTACAGCCGCGCCAGCCCAGCGAGCGCCTCGGCGTAGTTGCCGGCCAGCTCGACGCGGCGCTGCGCGATCCATGTCTGCTCCAGGGTACTCAGCAGCGGCCCGCGATAGAGGTCAATCGCGTTATGCAGCAACACAAGCGCCTCGTCATCGGTGGCGACGGCGGCATTCTGCACGGCTTCGGCGAACTTGACCACATCGTAATGCAGTTCAAGCTCCGGCGAGATACGGTAAAACCCCGACCAGTACAGGGTCAGGTCGGTGCCCAGAATCTCGCTGATCTTGCGCTTGGTGACGTGGAAAACATTCGTCGCCTCGCGGGTGTTGAGGTTGGGCCAGAAGGTCTGGAAAATCTCGTCGCGCGTGGTCATGCCGCGATCCACGAAATAGAAGAACAGGGTGCGCGGCAGCACGCCATCCCAGTGTGTGATCAGCCGCCCGTTGATCAGCACGCGGCCCGGCCCAAGCGCCCGCACTTCCAGCACTTTCTTATCCGCAAGGTGCACATAATCCAGCATCATCTTGTCCGGGTTGACCGGGATGATGGCCGTGCGCGGGCGCAGTTCTGGCGCGCCGAGCAGGTGCATGGGCAGTTCGCGCGTGCCGAGAATCAGCCGGCTGCCCTCGCGAAGCTGGGGCACAAGCGCCTGGATGAAGGGCGCGACTTCCTCCTGCCGCGCGTAGTCGTAGGCGCTGATGATGACGGTGACGCCGCCCTGCTCCGTCATGACGCCGGCCAGCACGGTGGCGCTGCCGGCAGGCGACGTGTGCGCCGGCAGCGTGACCCCTAGCTGCGTGGCAAACGCCTCATGAAGCTGCGCGATCAGGCCGGTCAGGGGGAGATCGGGCTGGGCCAGATTGACGAACACTGCCTTCGCCGATGGCTCGACAAGCGGCTGGGCCAACAGGCGATTCTGGCCGTAGAAGTCAGGATGCAGGATCGCCAACACGATGTGCCGGGGCAGACTTCTTAGTTGTTCTTGCGCCTGCGTGAAGGTGTCTGGATTTTTCATGATCGTACTCTCCATCCAGAAGAGACAACTATTGTTACCGGATAATTCTTCGCTGGTTATCCTGTTATAGCACAATACTCACTGGCTTTATTGGTTGTATTATACGCGAATAAGGGGAAAATCACAACCTGCAAGATCAATAGACCATTCCCAGGTAGGGAACCCTCTAGGCAGGCAAGGCTGGTTGTGATCGCCGGTAGCGTAAGACAATCACTGCGCAGAGGATGGTGGAGTGGCCGGAGTAGACGCTTGCGCAGTAGCCGTGCGCGTGAGCGCGGGGCGGGTTGCGGGCAGCGTCGTGGTGAGGGTGGGTGTCGCCGGGAGGGTCGGTGTGGCGGTGACGGTGGCAGTGGATGTGGCGGTAGGTGTGGCTGTGGCGGTGGGCAGCGGCGTCAACGTCGGCGGGCGGGTCGGGGCCGGGTCACCCGGCGCGCGAAACGTTGCGCAGGCCAGCGCAGTGATCGCCAGAAGAAGAACGAACAGGCCGAGGACATGACCCGGTGGCCGCTGGTGCGCGTTCGTCTGCATGGGCAAGCCGCGCTCAGGCTGTGCGACGGAAGGCCTCAACGACGTTGGGCAGGCGCTCGATCTTGGCCAGAATGCGGGCAAGCTGCTTGAGGTCGTTGATTTCCATCGTCAACTCGAAGGTGGCAATGTTCTGCCGCGTGCTGATATTCACGTTAGACATGTTGATTTTCTCGTCCGCGATCACCGCGCCGATGTCGCGCATGAGACCCTCGCGGTCATAGGCGACAATGAGCACCGGCACGGGGAAGGATTGGTCGCTCTCCGGCGGCCAGGTGACGCTGATCAGGCGCTCCGGCTCGTTGGTGTTGAGCACATTCTTACAGTCGGCGCGATGCACGGTGATGCCCTTGCCGCGCGTGATGAACCCCGTGATCTCGTCGCCGTAGGTGGGGTTACAGCAACGGGCCAGGGTGACAAGCAGCCCGCCCGTCTCGTCAATACGCATCCCCTCAGCCTTAACCGGCTCGTCTTTGCGCACCACAGTGACTTCGAGCGCCTCGTCCAGGGCAACGGGGTGCTCCGCTTCGAGCAGGCGCAGGCTGATGTGCGCCCCGGTGACTTCGCCATAGCCAATGGCGGCCATCAGGTCTTCGGCCCGCGCATAGCCGAGATCGGCGGCGATTTCGTCGCGCGACATGGCACTCTTGCCGATCTTGCGCAACTCACGGTCGAGCACTTCTTTGCCGGCGGAGATGGCCTTTTCGCGCTCGCGGCGGCGGAACCACTGCTTGATCTTGTTGCGCGCGCGCGCCGTCTTTACAAAGCCGAGATCGGTGTTCAGCCAGTCCAGGCTCGGCCCGCCGCGACTGGCCGTCGTGATCTCCACACGGTCGCCATTCTTAAGCTGGTAGTCCAGCGCCACCAGGCGACCATTCACCTTCGCGCCGCGACAGCGGTGACCGACCTCGGTGTGGACGTAGTACGCGAAGTCCACCGGCGTGGCCCCTTCGGGCAGGTCAATGATGTCCCCTTTGGGCGTGAAGGCGTAGATGCGCTCCGGGCTGATCTGCTCCAACATGCCCTGCACGAAGCCGTTGGCGTCGGTGTCGCCGGTCTCTTGCACGTCTTCCATCATGCGCCGGATGCGTTCCAGGCGGCGCTCGAACGAAAGCTCGCCGCTGCTAGGGGCGCGGCCTTCTTTGTAGCGCCAGTGGGCGGCAATGCCGTATTCGGCGTCTTCGTGCATTTCGGGGGTGCGAATCTGCACCTCCAGGGTCTTGCCGTCCTTGTCCAGCACCGCCGTGTGCAGGCTGCGGTAGGAGTTCTGCTTGGGGGAGGAGATGTAGTCGTCGAACTCGCCGGGGATGGCGTGGAAGATGTTATGAATGATGCCCAGCGCCTGGTAGCACTGCGGGATGGTCTCCACCATGATGCGGATGGCCCGGATGTCGTAAATCTGGCTGAAGGGCAGGTTCTTGCGCTCCATCTTGCGGTAGATGCTGTAGATGTGCTTGGGCCGGCCCTGAATCTCAGCCTTCAACCCTTCGCGGGCGAAGTGCTCCTGGATGTAGGCGATGGTGCGCTTCATGTACGCTTCGCGGTCGGAGCGGCGTTCGTCAATTTGCACGGCGATCTCGCGGTACTTCTGCGGGTCGAGATAGCGGAAGGCCAGGTCTTCTAGCTCCCATTTGATCTGCCAGATGCCCAGCCGGTTGGCGATGGGCGCGAAGATTTCCAGCGTCTCCTTCGATTTCTGAATCTGCTTGTGCGGCGGCATATGGCCGAGGGTGCGCATGTTGTGCAGCCGGTCGGCCAGCTTAATCAGGATCACGCGAAAATCTGACCCCATCGCCAGGAACATCTTGCGCAGAAATTCCATCTCGCGGTCACCGGCCTTGCCGCCGTGCATTCCCTCAACGCCGGTGGGGAGCTGCTTCAACTTGGTCACGCCGTCCACCAGCTCGGCGATCTTGGGGCCAAACTCGCGGGCGATGTCTTCCAGCGTGACGCCCGTATCCTCTACCACGTCATGGAGCAAAGCAGCAGCAATCGTCGTCGCGTCGAGCTTCATGTCGGCCAGAATCTGCGCGACGGCGACACAGTGCAGGATAAAGGGCTGCCCGGACTTGCGAACCTGGCCGCGATGCGCTTCTTCGGCGCGGTGAAAGGCGCGCTCGACCAGCGCACGGTCGTTGCGCGAGAGATCGGGCAGCGCCGCGAAGATGCCGGAAATATCCACAGCAGTGACTTGCATGTGGTCGCCCTTCTAACCCAGTTCTCTAGACAACTTGCCAGTCAGAGTATAGCTAGGCGATCCTGCTGCCGCAATGCCCAGCGCCCAGCGCAAAATGAAGCATAGAACCGGCAAGGGCCAGCGCCCTCACCGCCTGGCTATCGGTGATCGGTGGTTGATTCTTGGTGATTGGTTCCTGGTTGTTGGTTCCGGGTTATGGATGAAAGCTGGCCCTTGCCAGGCGCGCTCTACCCATAACCAACAACCAATAACCAACAACCCTGTGCGCGAAGCAATTTGGGGCATCCACTAGCTTTTGCGCTATATTTTACATGAATTGTGCGTGCTGTGGATCACTGTCTGCCCAAAGTGGAGGAATTCTGGCCGTGAGCACTGCGAAAAGCAGCAAAGCTACGCTGTCCGTTGGGGTGCTGGCACCAGACTGGTTGCGCTTGGCTTCAATTGTCTTGTGTGTGCTGGGTATTCTTGTGGCGGGCTACATGACCTGGGCCGAACTGACCGACAACGAGACGGTATGCGTGGACACGGGCAGCATTGACTGCGCCGCCGTACAAGACAGCGCCTATGCCACGACGCTTGGCATCCCGATCGCGCTGTTGGGGTTGCTGGGGTATACGGCCATCCTGGGCGTGCTCGTGCTGGAAGACCAACTCGAGGTGTTCGCCGCCTACGGGCGGACGCTGGTGGTGGGCTTCGCCCTGTTTGGGGTCATCTTCCAGACGTACCTGACCTACATCGAGGCGGCGGTGCTGGAGAAGTGGTGCCAGTGGTGCGTGACGTCGTACATCATCATCACCGCCCTGCTCATCATCGGGGCGTTTCGCCTGCGCAGTTTCTTCAGGCCGCTGCGCTCCTGAGGGAGCGTTCGGGGAGCACTCAAACAGAAACGGGCGACGCCAGTGGCGTCGCCCGCAGTTTTCTCCAGGGAGTAGCTCAGTCTTTCGCGTGTTGTTGGAGCGTGCGCATGAAGATGTCCTCGCGCTCCTCGTGGCGGCGGCTTCTCTTGCCGCGCCGCTTATTCTTGCCCTGGCGGGAAGGCACGCTGAACCCAGATCCTTCCAACGCCTGGCGCAGGGCCAGTTCCATCGCCGTAGGCAGGTCCTCTTCCGGCTCTTGCGCGGTGACAGCAACGGCAGGTTCTCCCAGGGCGCGAACGCTGAGATCGATCTGCTTCTTGCGCCGGTTGACCTCGATGACCTTGACCTCGATCTCGTCGCCGGGGCTGACGACATCGGACGGGTTGCCCACATAGCCCGCAGCCAGTTCCGAGACGTGAACCAGGCCCGGACGCTCCGCGCCAATGTCTACGAACGCCCCAAACTTCTCCACGCGCACGACGGTGCCGCGATAGACGTTGTTGACGGCAATCTCGCCCCAGGTGACAGCGGGCGGCTTGAGCATGGTCAGGCCGATGCGTCCTCGCTTGCGATCAACCTCCTGCACCCAAACCTCGATCTCGTCGCCTTCTTTCAGCACATCGGACACATTCTTGACGTGGTTTTCCGAGATTTGGGAGATGTGAAGCAGACCCAGCCGGCCAACGCCCACGTCAACCAGAGCGCCGTACAGGTCAATCTTCTTGACGACCCCTTTGAGATGCATCTTCGGGGCGATCTCGTCAATGCTGGTGGGCGCGGGCGTCTCGCTAGTCATGAGTCGTGCTCCTTAATTCCGTTTATCCGCCGGTGGGCAACACCGGAAGTCCTCTGATTGGATCGGGCGGATTATACCGCTTCCTCTGGGGAGGGTCAACGGTCGGTTTGTGAATCACGGGGGCAAGACACGCGGCACGCAAGGCAAGCGACGAAACGGCAGGGTAATGAGTACGGGGCCGCCTCAACCGGCGGCCCCACCAGCGTTAGCTCTCGCCAGCCACGCGGGCCAGCTCGCTCTGGATGATCTGGTCGAAGACGGCGAAGGGCTGCGCGCCCATGGTGTAGACGACGCCGCCGATCACGAAGCCTGGAGTCCCTCGCAGACCGTAGGATTGCGCGACCTGGTAATCGAGCAGAACCTCGTCGAAGTAGCGTTGGCTGCTGAGGCACTCGCTGAAGCCGCGCGTCTCCAACCCCAATTCTTGCGCGTAACCCACCAGTGTTTCCTCGGACAGCACCGGTTTCTCTTCCTCGTGGAGGCGGTCGAACAGGCGGTTGTGCATCTCCCAGAACTTGTCCTGCTCCTCGGCGCACTCCGTCGCCAGGGCCGCGCGTAGCGAGTCCTCGCCGAAGATCGGGAAGTCGCGGTAGACGAACTTCACCTCCTGCGGGTAGTTGGCAAGAATGAGCGGAAGCGTCTCGTCGTACCAGCGCCCGCAGTAGCTGCACTGGAAATCGGAGAACTCGACGATAACCACTGGCGCGTCCGCCGGACCGAGAAAAGCGTCATCATCTTCGGCCACGCCGCGCGGGATGATGGTCGGAGTCGGCGGGATGGGTGTGTTGGTCGGGCGCAGCAGCGCCACCTGAGTGCCAACCGCTTCGTCCACCATCTGCTGCACCTGGACGCTGCTGGCGTCTGAGCCAGCGGCAGCAGGCAGCGCCGCAATCTCCGTGCCGACAGCTTCGGCCACGATGCGCCGCACATCGTCCTCGCTGAGAGCGTCTTCGTTGCCCGGCGAAGACACCAGGGCCAGGACGAGCACGGCGGCAATGACCAGCACGAGAAATGCGCCGCCGATGGCCAGCCCCCAGCGTGATGCCGTCTGCGCTGCCGCGACATGAGTTGACTCGTTCTGGGGCACAGGGCGCGCGGGATCGGACGAAGCGTCGGGTATGTGGTCTGCCATGATGTCTTCCCTTTACAACGCCACGATGTGAGTGGGCGGAAATGTATTGGCCGATTATACGAAATCGGTGAGCCGCTTGGCAACCGCGATCACCAGGGGGGACGGCATTCCTGAACCACAGAGGCGCAGAGGACACAGAAGTAAACTCAGCAAGA